>Ga0228711_1012133_pt1 | contig 10677 bp, 6 predicted proteins | sample MedpolnodulmetaG_2_FD_177996 | JGI IMG/M metagenome (GOLD analysis project Ga0228711, IMG submission 177996) | Root nodule microbial communities from Medicago polymorpha collected in Santa Monica, California, United States - brown nodules | ecosystem: Host-associated > Plants > Roots > Nodule...
GTTAATCTCCGCCCTATGATTATCTCATCAACGGCTTTATTTTCATTTTGAATTCTTTTTCATTAAATTAAATTAAATAGGGCCTAAGCCCAGTTGTATTTTCTCTCTTCTGTAAACTGCACGCCATATTTTCTGCGCGTGCTTTTCAAGCAGGCGGAATCATGTGGGGTGCAAATATATGATCATATGATCTTTTTTTGGTTACAAAATATGATCATATGACAAGATATACTTTTTATTTTTAAGGAGAAGGAGATGATATGAGATACTGTGAATGAACTTTACTAAAAAAAAAAATTGATATACTATGAATGCACTACTATTTTCTTTACACAGAACTACTACTACTATTCTAAAAAAATCAATCTCCAACAAAATTTAATAGTTAATCTTAGTTAATTTATTATTACTGTAAGAAGATCAATTTCCAGCAAAAATATATAATTAACCTCGGTTAATCTACTACAATTATAAGAAAATCAATCTCCAAAATTTCATTGTTAACCTCATTTGACTTCATAATCTTCTTGATTTTATATGCCTAATAATTAATTTGCGAATAAAAAAATCAAGTTATTATGACGTTTCTTTTGGTGATTTCATCGTCTAACGCGACTTTGTTTATTTTGATTTATCGTCTTTGTGTGGTGCGTTTTTTATATTTTGTCTTAGTGTGATGTTTATTTGATTCAGGTTGAAATATTAGTTTTTCTCAAGTGCATTCAATCAATGACTTTGCATCGTCAACATTGCAGATATGAAAACATTGGTATGTTGGAGGCTTGAATATAATTATATTTGTAGGCACATGTACTATGTCGTTTTGTGCTATCAACATGGATGTTGTAAGTTTCTTCAGAGATTTATCCTTTTGTTTTTAGCGACTTTGGATTTGTATTGCATCAATATAGCGGCTTTGGATTTGTATTGTATCCATTATTTGCAGTTTGAATAAATGAATATCGTTAATTTTTATAAATAAAACGCTACATTAATATTGATATTTTGAAAATAATCATGAGTTTTAAAACATTCATCAAACCCCGCCTCAAAAAAATAATTCTCATATCAACTTTCTCATAGGCAGTTGTGGATAGTTGGTACATTAAAGTTTTGTTTGCTACAAAAAAGAGGTATGTGTTGAAGTTTTTTCCACTAAAACATGGCAAACAATCTTCGTGGAAGGTTAAAGTCATTCGTTTATAAAAGATGCCAAGTTTTAATAGACCAGCTATTTTGTTTTTCTGTTGAAGCAATTTTATTGGATTCAGGTGGTGATAGGATTCATGCAACAACTAAACAAAATTTGTTTTATAAGTTTGCCATGAAAGCTCTGAGGGAAACAATGAAATTTTTGAAAATTTAAGGGTTGTTTCCGATTGTGGAAACTGTCGTACTACCTACCACAATTTCAAACTGAATTTACAATATGGTATTAATGTTATTTTAATACATAATGATGGTGTCAATTGCTTTTCTAACAATAATTATCGTGTAAGCGACCTCAACAAATAGGTGATTGGACTTCATACGAGGAACCTTCCAATCTAGGGAAGGTTATGCGATGTTGAAGTAGTCGAGTGAGGGAAACTGATTATTTCTCAAACCCATTAACCCATTATGTAGGTGATAGTGACCTAAAACTCAGTCAAGGCAGAGTGAGACTGGATAATGATGCAAAAATCATATATTTAATGTTTTTAGCGCCACTAGCCGCAATGAGGATAATGGGTGGAACACCGTTGTAATGGAGCTGCATGCAACGATTATGTCAACGAAACATGTCGTGAAAGAGGAAAACTAAAATTATTTTCAGGCATATATAAGTTTAATATTGGACAGAGATATCAAGAAATAAATCATTCAAATCCTTCAAGATTTCAAATATTGTTTCTCTTGTGATTATAAAGACATATTAAGGTTAGATAAAAAAGAAACAGCGGAGCTCAAACCACCTTTGAAGCCTGGAGAAAGGTCAATCGAGCAAGGACCAAGAAGATCCACACCCGAAGTTGCTGTAGAGATTAAAGGAAATATTAAAAGACTACTTGAATCTAACTTCATTTGAACTGTAATGTATGTTGATTGGATCTTAAAGGTAGTACTTGTTATAAAGAAAATTAGATAATAAGGAGTATGTATAAAATTTATAGATTTTGATGTTGCCGCTCATAAGGATGAATATCGTATGCAAGTAATCTATATGTTAGTAATTATCGCCTTTGGGAAAGAAATAATAAGTTTAGTGGTTGGATATGATCAAACTGCTGCTGTAGAATAAGATGTATCTAAAACCGCATTTAGATGTACTGGTTCCCCTGGAAATTTCGAATGGAATATAATGTCATTTGGATTGAATAGTGGATGGGTTAGATACCAAGAAGCAATGAATGATTTTCCATGACTTTATTTGTGATTTTATGCAAGTATACATTGATGATTTTGTGGTCAGATGAAAGTCAAAATTAAACCATTTGCAACATTCAAGGACTTCGTTTGAATGAATGAGAAAATTCAATTTAAAAATGAATCCAATTAAATGTGTTTTTGGTGTGTCTAAATTAATATTTATTGGATTCCTTATACAATAAAAACGAGTAAAAGTAGCCACGAGCAAGACAAAAGTCATTCCACAATGTGTCACTCCAAGGATAAAAAATAGAAAAGAAGCAACTTTGATCCTTTCTTGTCTACTCGAATTATTTTCAAATATTCATTCTGAATCTCTTTGAATAACATAGATTTATCAAAACTTTATTAAAGCTTTAAAAATAAGAAGAATATCGACGGGGTTATGATTATTAGAAGACATTGGAGGAAACAAATAGTTATTCCGTTAATCCTCCACCTGTGAATTAAGATGTCACGTTTCAAATCCTATAATGAGCATTCCAGATTCTGACCATTTGTAAACTCAAAGAAGCGAGTGATGGACTCTTACAAATTCTGCTTAATGGATCTCAATTGCGTGATGAAGTTTAGTCGACGATAAGAAGGATTTTACGTTCTATCAATGAATTGTATTGGACCACAAATACATCATTTTAATTCGATTTGTTCTCAAGTTTACATGATTTCTAAACTAGTTTTAAGTAAAATTTGTTTTGGTAATAGGTTGATAAGTAAAAGTTTAGCATAATAGAGAAAGTTTTATCGGGATCAAACTTAGATAACTATTCATTGGACTGTTAATCTTAATCGATTGTACACTTTCTATGTTTCAAATATAACTCCGTATATCTGTCATTGTACGTTTTTCATGTATGGAAAACGACGTGAAATCCACCATATCGATCAACTTCCGATGCTAAGTCAAATATTTGATTGATCTGATGGCATATGATTGGATAGTTTAAATATGAATATAAATCTAACCATGTGTCTAGCAATTAGCATTTATACGTGATTTAAACCACGTATCTTAGGTAACAAGTCAATGTCTTGAACTTGCTGAATCAAAATATCGTTTATGGATTGCACATCGGCAAAACCATTGCAAACAGATATAAATCAAAGATTATATTGAATGCATACATCATATACAGTCAACCAGATTAAGAGTAATACATTAAATTCTAGCTACTTTAATCTAATCCCCAACACAAAGAGAGTTTAGTTACCCACGAGTGGCATAACCAACAAGGAGAAGATAAATTATGTTAATGCATCCACAAGCTTAAATCCAAGCTCGAAAGCTTCCCATTGGTGGAACTTAAAACTTACTCGGACTTGAAACCCAACACTTATGACTAAAAATCTGGGTACAAGTCTATTTATATAAGTACACAAAGTGTTTGTTCACTTGGATAATTCATGCTCGCCCAGTGAACCAATTTTTCTTCACTTGGAGTATGGAGAGAAAAGTCAGTTGGTCTGCGACATTCACTGAACCGTTGTAGTTTGTTGGGCAAAATGTGCTCGCGTAGTCAATGTACTCTAACTTTTATCCCTGTAACTCTTTGAAATCGCTCGCCTTCACTCTTGTTTTGTTCGTTCAACAAACGTACTTCTGTCCAAATCCCTTCTTTGCTTGTAATATTGTCAAAACAATGTAAAGTGACATAGGAAAAAAAATCACAATAGCATTTTGGCATGTGATTATAATAATATGTGTATTTACAATAAACTAGAGGTTTTCTGATTAAATAACTTGTAAAACAAGTTAATAGTCGTCATTGAAAATAACCTATTATGGGCACTTATCAGTTGGTCTCTTATTATGGATCAAAATGTTATATAGTTTTAAATCTTATGTCATGGGCATAGATGTGGATTTAATCTCGTCCTTAATATAACTTGCAACGAAATCTCCACGTATTTAGAGATCTTCGCATATTTAGAGATCCATTGTTAGTAGTTGTAACAAACTTCCGTACGATACAACTTGGGTTATCAGAAATGAACATCAGGTCTATTTATGGCACAATCCTTGGATCCTTTGCTGCTTTTCTCTAGTCCATTGTGTGACTGATGTTATCCTCGAGATATTCCCAACCTTCACGTACCATTGTTTGATTTTAACGGAACTTAAAACACCATTAAGAAGTTCCTTATCATTTCCATTTTTTATAAAAACTAAATTGTGTAAAAGCATGTACTATTGGACAAATTGCCTTTCCTTGATGGAATGGAACCTAAAGTGGTTGGTTCTCTATTAAATCAACTTTTCATCGTATCATTGACCTCAGTGCTACTAAGTGAATCAAATCCAAAATTTTCTTATCATGCTTAGAAGTGGGAATGCCCTTAAAAAATCAACTTTTTTGTTTTCTTAAGAGGCTCATGACCAATACTAATATTTGTACTAGATGCAATGTCCATTCTAAAACTCTTTTTTCATATTTTACGGATGTGTCGTGATGTGTCTAACTCATGGTTTTATATTATCAATAAGGATAACTGTGACAATTTATTCAATACTAGCTAATAAAAATGTATTTTTGAACCCTTTTGAGCTTAATATTTTTAACATTGACCTGCCTTGGAGTTTTTTCTTTGAAGTTGCCATTTGAATCCTTTCGAAGGACAACAATTCTTTTATATTTTCTCACATAACTCTTTTCCCTTATTCCACAAAGCATTACATCTCGAGCCAAGCCAAAACTATCACGACAAAAATAAGTCGTCTCATCTCATATTTATCGAATGGAGCACATTATAAATTAATATTCAATTGCGGCTTCATTTGAGTAACATTGTCAAACTAAATATGGATGATTCTTTCGATTACATTTCCAACCATGTAGCTTGTGTCGACCTTGTTTAAAATAATCCTGGTAGATTTCTTAAGGATTTTATATGTAACATGATTTATTGTACTTCAACCATGGCTTAGCCATAGGGTAAATATTTATCAGGACCGACCTTAGGCGTATGCCCGGGATGCGGCGACATAAGACCCATGCATGCAGTTTGGGGGTGTATATAGTAATATGTGCTTTATAAGGGGTCGGTATAACAAATGCACCAAAAGGGCCCAAAAGTCAACAACACGAGATCTTCGGTCCAACAACCTTTAAACCATTTTTTGTTTTTATTAAAAACCAAAAACCAAGAAACGAAAACTCCATAAATCTGAAAAACACATCAAGGGTGCCAAATTCTTCGTCTCATATCTTGGTGATTGTAACGTTCCGAAATTCAATCCAAGACATTATGTCTATGAATATTGGGGATGTTACATTATTACCCCTTAAAATAGTTTCGTCCTCGAAACTAAAAATTTTCAAAAAGGTGAAGTTCACTGTTTATAAAATAGACTTAAACATAGATAGAATAAACATGTATGTATACGTTTAAAAAAAATCTAAGATCTTACATTCTACCCACCTAAAAATAATTTCGTCATCGAAACTAGACAAGAGTAAAAGATTGTAGTAGAGATAACAAAACATCTTTTGTAAAACAATTCACATTTAAGAAAAGTAAATAAATTTCAGCCAGAATATTAAATGATTTTTCAAAGGGTGAAAAACTAATGTAAAGTAGTCACTTGAATAAATAATTACCATTAAGGAAAATTTAAGAATAGAATAAGACGTCTAATGTCAATTAAAAAAAATGTCATGTTTCCGCTGCGTACTCTGATATTAAATAGTTAGCCATCTGATCATATTAGCGGTATCTATTACCCTACCCCTAACAATCATATTAATCACTACCACTTGCACTTAGAGTTCGATGAGTTCTCGGTAGTCTTCGACACTCTTGGTTTACTCTTCTATAGAAAAATAACAAGATCTATCACATTTAAGGTTAAGATTTTCACTAACTTGTTCCTAAAACAAACACTTCTTGACAAAGGGAAAACATGCATACAAGGTTCGAGTGGTGGTGGAACAAGCACACACTGTTTTTCGAAGATGGGAGCGGAGTCATCTAAGTCCTACAATTTATTTGAGTTGGAAAAGATCTTCTCTACTTAGTAGTAGCTCTAGGAGCTTCCAAAAGTAATATCTAACTTGCAACCAATAATGTCGTATAAAAATTAAACCAAAAATCCACTAACCATAAAAGAATGAAACACATTAACAATAAGTAGTATGCATACAACACACAAGAAACACAATTTTGAATTAATTTTTTGTTATTTCTTTTTATACCAAAAGTCAATCTAGAAACATCAGCATCAAAATAATTGACATTTTTACACATAGCTAACAAAAACAAAAATACACGACACATTTTTAAACACATTTTTAAATCATAAGAAAAAACCACAACAGTTTTAAACAGTAGACAACAGTCTTGACGACAATAGCAGCAATTTGCAAGAAATAGAATCAGCAAAACATAAAATAGTTTTAGTGGCTTAACACCAGAAACCAAAATACACATGAAAATGGTTTTAGTGACTCATAACAAAGGAAAGAAAAAGAAAGTATATCAAAAGTAAGGGAAAGTAATAACAAGAACAAAAAAAAAAAATCAATATACTAATCATACAAAAATCATTAATGTGGACACTCATCAACATCCAAATTGTCTCTAATTCATAAATTATGATTACCCTATTGGAACAAAGGGTGTTTCACAAGTCACCTATTGAGTTTTGACAATAATAAGGTATTAAAAATAATCAATTGGATATGCTAAACAATTTGTTCAAGTGTACAGGATCCATAATCAAAGTACTATCCATAAAGATTATGGTTGAACAAGTTCAAGAGCAAAGGAATTTATTTGAAGCTTAAAGCATCTGGAAGAATGAGTCTGAAGAATTGCGTCTGAAGAATGCATCTGAAGAAGAGCTCCTGAAGACACGTCATCAGAAGCAAGATCATCAGAAGCACTGGTCATCAGAAGCACATCTCGTCAGAAGCTACTTCACCAGAGTTGACAAAGGACATTGTACGAAGTGTACAACCACGAACTCTGCAACCACCATCTCTGCAATCTTTGTCTTTACAACAAGACAAAGATAACAGTAACATTGCTGCAGACGTTGTTCCTTTTGTTCTGGAATGGATTTGAATTAAGTTCTTTATAGGACAACTATCAAATCAGGCAAAAGATCAAGGGTGAAGAATCAAAGTTTCAAAGCAAGACACGTTGATGTAACGGCTAAATTCTCAACGTCTCTCAACTCCTCTATAAATAGGGATGAAGACTTAGAGAACATAGGATCAATCTAGACATTCAAAAAGGCCAATACTCTGTGCAAAAACGTCGAAAACAAACATCAACAACTTAGAGAATTCTTCCAATTGTTTTTATCTTAGAATTCCTAAGTGTCTAGAAAAACAGAGTCTGTTCTGTTTCGTATTGTAGTGAATACCTCTGATTGTATATCAAGTATTCAAAACCTTATTCAATTCTTTGTAATTGTTTAGTTAAGTCTCTTTCAGTTGTGATTGAGCAAAGGAAGTCTCTTGGAGTTGTCCTTGAGCATAGAAGTCTCTTTCTTGTGTGATTGAGCATAGAAGTCTCTTGGAGTTGTCCTTGAGCAAAAATAAGTCTCTTTCTTGTGTGATTGAGCAACTTGTAATTTGAGATTACATTTTAGTGGAACTCTCTTTGGAAGTGCAAGGAGGATAGGACTACTTCCGGTTTGTGGAAGGAACATGTATAATTGCTTGTGTTCTTTCTTCTTTTGTTCTTTACATTATCCGCTGCACATAGACTCTGAACTCACTTAGATTCTGAACCTGAGGACAGTTTTTCAGAACGTGAAAGAAGAAGTTTCCAAAAACACAATTCAATCCCCCCTTCTTGTGGTTTTTCTCACCTTCATACCCTACTTTATAAAAAGGGTCATGTTAACTTGCGTCTTAAGGGCACAAGTTAAGCAACTATATAAAAAAAAAGGGAGAGGATTCAGTGTCTTTGACGTCGGTGCCTTTCGGTGTCTTTGATGGCTTTTGTTCCTATCTCTCTCTAAACCATTAATTCTCTCTTATCTAATTAATTTATTTTAATCATTCATCCAACCTTCTCTCTCATCTAAAATGAACCAAAGACACCGAAAGACACCGAATCCTCTCCCAAAAAAAAGAAGAAATAAATCTTGCATTGAAAATTTAAAATATTAAACTTTTACAACATTAAATGCACAAGTTCCAATAATTGAACTTGCAAAACTTGTCATATATTTTTGGAAGCAAACATATACGTTGACACTCTTGCCATTTGCGCGGGAAATAATAACTGTCTTAAATCCTCCTTCAATTCGCGCGGGAAATAATAACCATCTTAAATCCTCTTCCCATTTGGCGCACAATCTTACTTTCTTTACTTTGTTCGTTTGTAGCTCTTTTATAGGAAACATTGTTTTTTCGAAGGCAAAAACAATGAACGGCACGAATAACACTGACCTCGCGATTTTCGTCAAAAGTTAAATTAATGTCTTATTATATTTTTTTAAATAAGCCGTGACAACGACTTTATCTATCATATCATATGTTTCGTTCACGTACTAATTATCATATCTCCTCTTTTAAACGTCTAAATTTACTAAAAAAAAATGATTCCTTCCTTCAAAAAAATATGATTCTTAGACTTGAAACAAACATGTCAAAAGATAAAATAGCTAATAGTATCGCATTATTAGTGTTGTAGATTATTTCCCTCACAAGGTTGATATTGTTTAATTTTAGTCAAAGAAATGTTGATTGTTTGATATGTTGAAGTCATTAGAATTAAGGGTGGAGATGTACCCAAGTCAAGGAATTATACAATTGGTCGAAAAAATCGTTAGACGAATCACAATTGGTCCATGTCATCCAAAATGACATGTTCGTGCGTAATAAAGCTTTCAGTCGACGAAAGGAGGTTCGGGAAGAATCGAACGGGACTATAAAAACGGCTCAGACCGTTGCTTCAAAAAATCAGAATCAGAAAAAAACCGATCGCACTCCCTTCACCATTCCCCACCTTCAAATTCACCGTTTCAATCTTCGAAGCTGTTTAGAAGAAGAAAGTAGAGAGAGAGAGAGAAAGTTAGAGAGAGAGAATGATGGCTGGCTCGTGGAAACGCGGCTCTCTTTTTGTTCTTGCAATTATTACAATCGGTAATTTTCTCACTGTTTATTAGATCTAATCGCTTTTATATTTTAATTCAGTTTTAATGTGGATAATGCAACGAGATCTTAATTTGTTATCAACATTTTTGGATGCGGTTTAGTTCAACTGTATGCGATTGTTTATGTTGCTAATCATTACTATAATATACATTCATTTTATTTTATTGGAATGTTGAAAATTCATAACAGTGATTTGTTATCGTTATTATGTTAGGGTGCATTATGCTTGCGATTTGAGTATGATATCATGAAGGAAAGAACTGAAGTGAAAATTAATTATGTGCAAATGTAAAATTAATTATGTTATTACGAATTGTTTTGGTCTTGTAATGACGTAACTAATATTTAAAAAGTTGCCACAGGATGTCTGTTTGCATGTTCCAATGCGAAAGAGGAAGCAACCAAGTTGGGGACTGTTATTGGGATAGATCTCGGAACAACCTATTCGTGTGTTGGTGTTTACAAGAATGGTCACGTCGAAATCATAGCCAACGACCAAGGTAACCGTATCACACCATCATGGGTTTCTTTCACCGACGATGAGAGATTGATTGGTGAGGCTGCAAAGAATCTGGCAGCTGTCAATCCCGAAAGGACCATCTTTGATGTCAAGAGGCTTATCGGAAGAAAGTAAGACCTTGATATTTTATTCATTTATGATATGATTAATGATTTGTTATAATTTGATTTAATGGGATCAATAGTGACTTGAGTTGTTTCTGTTTTCAGATTTGAAGATAAGGAAGTTCAAAGAGACATGAAGCTTGTTCCTTACAAGATTGTCAACAGAGATGGAAAACCATACATTCAGGTAAGAGTAAAGGATGGTGAGACCAAGGTGTTCAGCCCCGAGGAAATCAGCGCCATGATTCTCGGTAAAATGAAGGAAACCGCTGAAGCATTCCTTGGCAAGACTATTCGTGATGCTGTGGTCACTGTCCCAGGTAAAGAAGCAAATTACAACCTGTTCCTCCGGCATTCTCTATTGTCTTATTCTTCTCTTTGGTTCTGTATTTATTCAAACGTTTCTCATTTTGTTTTGAAATGTACAGCTTACTTTAATGATGCTCAGAGGCAGGCCACCAAGGATGCCGGTGTCATTGCTGGTTTGAACGTGGCTAGAATCATTAATGAACCCACCGCTGCTGCCATTGCT
>Ga0228711_1012134_pt1 | contig 10677 bp, 7 predicted proteins | sample MedpolnodulmetaG_2_FD_177996 | JGI IMG/M metagenome (GOLD analysis project Ga0228711, IMG submission 177996) | Root nodule microbial communities from Medicago polymorpha collected in Santa Monica, California, United States - brown nodules | ecosystem: Host-associated > Plants > Roots > Nodule...
TCATACTTGGTTTATACTTTGGTATAATTCAAGCAATTAAAAAGAAACTCTTCGATCGATCATGTCTATCATTTTTCTGCTTGTTGGTATACTGTCCATTGGACTAAAATTAACAGGTCTATATATACCTCTCCCTTATCATATACTATATGTTATGTTGTATTGCTGTATATTTTTCTGCTTGTTTGCATATGTTTCAATTTTAGTTGTTTAACTATCATGACATTTTAAAAAACCTGGGTTGCCATATTTAACTTTGTGTTTATTTGAGTATGATTACTATACCAATGCCAATAACAATATAAAATTGTTTACATGTATTTTTTTTAAAGGAAATTGTTTGCATATATGCTTATGCACTCTCTTTTTTATGAAAATATCTTTTTTCACTCTATACATTTTTTTCTTCTTCAGAGTTATCCACTCTATACATAGTCAATAGTATGCGTGTTATATTATTTTGAATATGTGTGCTATTTTATCATGAAAAAATTAATAATTTTTTACTGTAAGAATAATTAACTATTAATTTATGAAAAGAATTTTTTTTGAAAGGTCCATAAAAAGTTATTAAGTAACCAAGTCAATTAATAACAAGTTACTCAAAAAAAAGTCAATTAATAACAATAAAAAAACTATTTACGCAAATGATAGTTTCAGCATATTTTTTTTATTTGAAATAATAGTTTCATCATATTATTTTGTTATCATTGTATTTATCATATTTTTCTATAAATTGTTTATAGAGTTAAATATATTTTTAGTCCAATAAAATTATAGTTTTTTAGTTTAGTTTTTGCATAAATTTGGTCCAATTTAATTCTATTTAAAAAAATACAAAAAATCTCTGTTTATTGTCATGTATTTATTCCTTTAAAAACATAATAGAAAATAAAATTGAACAGTCCCGTGAGCAAAGTTCAGTTGGTAGGACAATGCATTATTATATGCAGAGTCGGGGTTTGAACCCCAGACACCCCACTTATTCACCTTATAAGGTGAATTCTAGCCACTAGGCTAGTTGACAAAAAAAAATTGAACAGAATTTTGTAGAAAGTAAACGTAAAAATTTACAATTTTTATGCGGACTTAAAATATATTTAATCTTTATCTCTTACTTATAAATGTTAACCCGTGTCGCTATACTTATAAATGTTTATCTAAAGAACAATGGAGCACCACTTCTTGCCAATGTGTATCCGTACTTCACTTATATCAATAATAAACAAAGCATTTCTCTTGATTATGCTCTTTTTAGACAACAAGGAAACAATCAAATTGGTTACAGAAACCTATTTGATGCCCAGTTAGATTCAGTATACGCCGCTCTTGAGAAAGTTGGCGCTTCCGGTGTGAAGATAGTTGTGTCCGAAAGTGGGTGGCCATCTGCAGGTGGAGATAGTGCCTCAACTGACAATGCTGCCACATATTATCGTAATTTGATCAATCATGTAAGGAATGGGACTCCTAAGAGACCCGGAGCTATTGAGACTTACTTGTTTGCCATGTTTGATGAAAATCAGAAGACTGGTGCAGCAACTGAACAACATTTTAGTCTCTTTAATCCTAACAGATCACCTAAATATCAAATAAGTTTCAATTGAATAAATTGATAATCTAAAAAAGCTATGTAACTAACTAAATAGTTTACTACGAATAATTGTGTCATGTATGCACATGTTGTTTCCATCTTTCTATGTATGTCATGAATAAAATAAAGAAATATCATATCTTGTTTACTTATGTAATTCCCCCATTATATTTTAGTTTGTGTTTGATGCCATGGTGGAAAACATCAAACTTTTGGAGTATGCAAATACCCATATGATCTTCCAACTGTAAGCATGTTGGGCAAGTTGCATACCTATCGATTGAGAAACATAATTATTGATTAAAGTAAAGATCTTCATATTATTAACATCACATGTTTCTAAATACTTCTCATATTTTTCATCTTTTTATTTTTGGACTTAATAGAGGTTCTATATATATATATAGAGAGAGAATTGATAACTGAACACACTTTTCATGACACAATATAGATAGCATGGGTAATTTGGACTTTTAAACCTTAAAATATGGGCATTGTTGTAAATACACCCTACCCTTCTTCTTCTTCTCTTCTTCTTCTTTGCGTGTGCAGAACTCCGCATCCTCCTTTTACTACCACCATCCTCCTCAACACTTACCACATCAACACTGTACCTTCTCTCTTGTCCTCCTCCACCATCCTCCTCACCTCCGTCCAACACTGACCAGCATCACTCTCTTCTCTCTCAGATCTTGACTTCACACCGCCGACACCATCCTCTTCTCCCTTCGTTGCTGGAGATCCGTTCAGCCGTCGTCCAAGACACATCATCGTCTGTTCTAGACCTCCACCGTCGGCGACATTCAAACCACCACCTCTTGCGGTCTATTTTTCATTCATTCTAGATCTGCTATTCAACTCTTTCTTTGATTCATCTGTCTTTCTTCTAGATCTGAGTTGCCTTCTAGATGAGACTGAGAGACGAGAAGAATGAGTGGACGGCCACCGAGTTGCAGAGACATGGTGGTGCGATAGAGAAAAGAGATAAGGGTTGCAAGGAAATGAAAAAGAAAAAATAAATAAAAAAACAGCAAGAAAAATGGAGTATACAACAACAGTGTCGAAAAAAGTATATACAGTATAATTATACTATGGTGTCTGTATTGTGTCCAAAAAAATGTGTCCATTTATCATTTCTCATATATATATATATATATCAATATAACTCTGCATCTTCTTTCCTTTTAACTTTTTCATTACATAGTTCTGATAAACACTAATTTTGCCCATTTAATTGGACACTAATATATTGTAGAGAGTCGTCTATGTGACCTAATTGTATCAAGCAAGGACAACAGTAAAATACACAAACGAAGAAGAACTTGTAAAGAATAGAATGCCCATAATAGAATATATCAAGCAACATAGAACCACAAGTAGAAGCTGCAGAGAACCGCAACACATGCAGTGACCAAAACTAATACAAAAACAAATCACCAAAGCACGTCGAAAAAACTAAAAATTGTGCCAGGAAAATAAGACCACAAACGATTTCAATGTTGAGTAATATGATTTCAAAATGTTTAATTTTTTTTTTTAAATTACTTATGCTAACAAGTGTTTTAAGGACATTTGTTAAGAAAGCAAAAGATAGACATTTTGCATTGGAAACAACAATATTTGACTTCTTAAAAGTTCAATAATGCTGAAAGGACACTTTTTAATAATGAAGTTAGTATTGTTCCATTAACTAAATTTAACAATATTTGATTTAAATAGCTCCCTAAAAAAACAATATTTGTTTTAAAAATTAATTTAAATATATTAAAGATTGATATCATGAAACAGTGTGTGTGTGTGAAATCTTTGCACGAATTATTGTTGTTGTTGTTGTTATTATTATTATTATTACTCTAAATGTTAATTCTAGGAAACTTTAAATTTTGGTTTAATTGATAAAACGATACTTCACTCGTTCTTAAATAAATGTTGCATTTTTATAATGCGTACTATTGACATTAGACGTGGCAATGGGGAGGGGGAAGGGGACAAGTTTTACGTTCCTCGTTCTCATACCTAGAGGGGATGAGAAATCGAATCACATCCTTGTCCTTGATGGGTTCGGGTATCCCCATCCCCGTAATATATAATTTTTTTATAATAAAAGTAAAAGTATTTTTCAGCTTCGAGTGCAATGTTGTAATACATTATCCAGCAAAGATATGATGACCATTGATGGCTATGGTGATGGAGAAAAGAGAAGCCGAGATTGTGAGATATGGAATGAGAAAAGAGTGAACTATGATAAGTGAGTGTCATTTGAAAGACTGGGACTCCGACTGTGTAAGTGAAATGATTTAGGGTTTGGGTTATATAAAAGGGGTAAGGTTATATAAAATGGGTAATAAATTGATTTCATACATTCGGGACGGGTTTGAGTATGAGTTCGGGGTGGGTACATATATCCTCGTTACACGTCCCGTACCTGTGTTTTGAAATCGCGGAAAACCTAAACCCATGCCCAAACCCAATAAAAACGGGAAAAACCCGTAAACTTGAGTTTGGTTCATACGGGTACCCGCGTGTATGGATTTTGTTGCCATGCCTAATTACCACCATCTTTAACAATTTTTATAAAGTTCGAAATTATTTAATTGATACGTGCCAATCTATTTGTGATCGAGCCAAGACACTACTTACTAGCTGGACATATGCCCAAGAAGTGAAACAGAAAATGAACACAAATCAAGCTACTAGACCGATCGAAAAATGGTCTAAACCATCTCAAGACAGGTATAAATATAACATTGACGTCTCCTTTCCAAACTCTTGACATGATATGTATAGGAATCTACGTTAGAAATGACAAGACTAATTATTGGTTGAACATTGATAAAATAATCACCTATAGACGATGTTGATGATGTCGTAAACTCTAACCTAATGAAGATTATGAGGAGGTTATAGGTTAACTTATTATTTACCATTTAAGAAACCAAGGTTAATGAATCACAAGAAGACAATTAAACTATAGAGGAATGCTAGCAACATTTCAACACTCTCTTTAGCACTTATTTTTTTATTGAATGAAATCAATGTATGCCCCACCACTTTGTAAAGTGTAGGTTCAATTTTCAAAATGTAGACTCACAATATTTTAAAACAATAAGAGAGTGAGAATTAGAGAGGGTATTGAAAAGAGAGTGTTGTTATTATTACTCTAAACTATATAACCCAATATATTATTTTTTTGGGTTTAAAAATGATTGGTTTGATTTGAAAAATCTTGATTTATATATAGATGAGGGCTCCATAGTTATAAGTTTCTCTAAAATGAAATGGCCCGCGCCACATTCAAGTTGGTAGTATAAACTAGTTGAAGGCGAATACGCATTTAAACGAATTGGCTTCTCCTCTAAAGAAAAGTCTGAAACAAGGGTGATACCGACGTAAGAAGCACTAACACAGACACATTACTAAACACAACACCAACATAGACACGTTAAAATACTAATATTTTTTTTTAAAAAAAAAAAGTTGATTAAAAATTATCGCATGTATTGGTGTTGTATTGGAGTCTAACACATATCTGACATCAAACACACATATTAGAAGGGTCAGTCAGAATTGTACGTAGGTTGATACAAAACTAATGACTTGTTACGAATTCCGGTCACTTACAAATAACCATACGAATTTATCACGTCATCTTAATTAGTTCCATGAATAGATTTCCCCGCAAAATAACAACAGAAAATTCAAATTTTGGACGTACTGAATAAGTTATAATTAAGAATATGGTTTCCTTTCCTTCACGTAGTTAAGCTGGCTGACTATAATGGCGGCTGATTAACATTAGTCTTGTATGCATTAAGCCATCATTCAACAATATATGCGTTTCACCAGAAAAAAATGGTTGGAATTAAAAACCATAGCATTAATTTCCTTTGAGTGATTGACGGGGCTCATAGTCTTCCTTATTGGAGGATCAGGTCAGTGGCAAAGCTAATCTAATTTTTTTTAGGGAGTTAAATATATATTTTAAGGTGCGTCTAATATGGACCTCTAAAAAATAGTTCAAAATGAACTCTTACGTTTTCAGTAAATTATGAATTTTATTACTAATAAAAAGTAAAAAATAAAAATAATATTTTTTAAAAATTTACTACTAATAGTGAAGTCCGTATTTGGACCGGGTCCAAAGGTGAATTAGTTTTTTTTTTTTGGATCATAGTCGATCACAAAATTATTCCTTATAATAATGAATTTAATAAACCAAGTATAAGTTAATAAAAATAAAAAATTATTTAAGAAAAACATAATTTCATCCTATTGTTGTTTTGTTGTTATTGTATCTATTCTTTGTCAATTTTTTGTTCTATTTATTCATTTTTTTTATATATTACTTATTGGATAAAATTATAACTTTTCAGTTTAGTCTTTACACAATTTGTCCAAATTTTTTTGGAGGAACATAATTTGCTCAATTATAATTCTACTCGAATAACTTTTTTTTAAAAATAAGTGTTTTTAGTTTTGTATTTAGTCTTTTAAAAACAAAATAGAAATTAAAATATAACAAAATTTATGTAGAACCTAAACTTTAGAATTTACAATTTTATACGGACTTAAGATATACAGTATTTAATATTTATGTAGTGTGTTTCTATATCATATTTCTAGGTAGCCATATATCTACCTCATAAGTGAGACCCTTAAGGATGTGTGTAACTTCAATAAAATAAGGTCCAAATGATTATGTCTCCCGTTCAAGGGACACAGTAAATTGTCAGTTATGAGAGTTCACATTAATATTAACTATTAAGAGAGCTCTTAGGACACTTAAAAATTCCATTAATAGTAGTTATTCATTACAAACGACACAATAAATGGTCAGTTATGAGAGTTCACATTAATATTAAGAGAGCTCCTAGGACACTTAAAAATTTCATTAATAGTAGTTATTAATTACAAAACATTAATTTTTAACTTTTAAGAGAATAAATAGCACAATTTCTTAGATGGAATGTCCACTTTAGGTTTGTTAATATGTGCCCATGTTAACATTTCCCTTGATATTTTAAGGTGTAAGTGGAATCTTCAAAACTAAAATTATATTTCGATTACAATTCCATTTTTGTCAACCGAGTTTGCTCAAGAGAATGCAAATTTGTGTAGAGGTTTGTTATTTGATTTATTTGTGGGATAATTGATGACACAATCAAAGACATACAACAAAAAGAAGATATTAACACGAAACTAAAATAATAAAAAGAATATAAAAAGTTGTCATAAAAAGTTCTCATTTCTCATTCGTGTATCTGCTTTTTTTTTTCTTTTCTTCGACACAAATGTGTTTATAAAAAATAACTTTTTTAAGTCCAGTTCACTTTGGACAATTATTTTATATATAGTAATTTAATTTAATGACTTACAATTCTGAATTTGTAGGTTACTTGTATTATAGGTTAGGACTTAGAAAAAGTATACATTAAGATTGAGGTTCATTGTCCAACTTGCTAACAAAATTCCTTCTTGCCTAACAAACTAACCATTAACCTCTCAAGCAAGTGTATTTTTATAAGAGCAATGATATTTTAACAAACCATTTGTTAACAACTTTTATGACAACCTCTTTTTTCTCTTTTTTCATAGGTCAAAAACAATGGAGAGAGAGAAAAAAGAAGAGAGAGAGTAGGAATATAATGTGGGTATGAGAGAGAAAATTGTCTAGAAGTTGTAAAAAAATGTTGTACAAATATCATTTCTCTTCTTATAAAGAGGTTAAGTACTTGTACCGGATATGTAGTCATTAATGGTACACATATGATACTTGTTTCGTGCGATCTACCTTTTCTCGTTCTTTCATTGCGAGTGAAGTTTGTGGATTTTTTATGTCATAATATAATATTATTTGTGTATTTGAGATTTTTATTATCGTAACCAAACACAATTTTTTTATTTTAAACTTTTACCGCGATGTGAATTGAATAATTTAGTCTTCTCATGTTATATTAATTAAAAAACTCGTAATTTTTATTGGCGTACTCCTACTTTAATTTATATTAACCGATATATCTTATTTTTCGTATTGTTACCTTACTCGTACATATGCATAGGGGTGTTCGTGGGTGGGTTTGGGTTGGGTTTGGTCAAACCCAAAACCAAACCAAATACGGTACTCCGGTTTGAGTGAGGTAAAATGACCACCCGTTATACTATTGGGTGGGTTTGGGCAAACCCACTAATTTTTGGGTTGGGTTGGATTGGGTAATGGGTTACCCAATTTATTTTTCTATTTTTTTAATATTAAATGACTAAATGACAAGTCCTCATAATTTTGTTTTAAAATAGTATTCTACTTTTTAATTATTTTAACAAACATCCCAGAACAATTTGTTCTAGAAAACCTAGTCAGTCACTACTCAGGTGAACTACCTGAAGTTGAGTCTGAACTACAGAAAGCCTCTGAGGTAGCTTCTGACGAAGTTGCTTCAGAAAGCCCCCAACAAGAATCACCTAACCTAGAAACAGCCTCAACCATTTCCCAAATCATCCCTGACCATATTGAGTCTATGTCATGTACTGAAGAAGTCAGTGAACCAGAAGCAACTGACATGGAGGTTGAGATGACCAACTCTTCCTCCACTTCTGCTTCTGATGACATTTCAGAGACCAATATTCCAACCATACCTACAAATATCCCAACTATTCCTACAAATAACCAACCTTCACTATCAAACTTAGCCCTTCAACCCATTACTCCTCCTAAACCTACAAAAATTCCCTTTCCACCAACCATGTATCTGGATTCATCTCTTCTTTCAAATGTTTGTGAGAACATCTTTCAGGAGCTCAATAGGCTGATTCAATCAAGAAGTGATCTTATCCATCAGAGCAGCTATGAGCAGTCCTGGAAGAGACTGAAGGAGAGAGTTGAGAATGTCTTGAATCCACTTCAGAGGACTTGTATAGATGATCAAGACATGGCTCAGCAAAAGCTAAAAGATTGGCTGAAGGGAGTTACCAGCAATCTTCAAGAAGTTCAAATTCTGAAGACTTGGGTGAAGCATCCTCTTTGCTTGAGACAAAGGAATGAAACTGATTTCATTCCAGTTGGAATTCATCCAAGAGAGCTAAATGTCAACTGGTTGACAAGGATGAATGTCAAACCAGTCTCTACTGAATTAGCTGTGCTGCAAAGGAATGTTGAACTAGAAAATGAGAACAGGCAGCTAAAGAAAGAACTTCTTGAGCAAAAGCTACTTCTGATAGAGTACAAGTCATCTACAGAAGCCAAGCTAGAAGAAGCAAGAGTCAGAGAAGAGAAGTTGGTCCAAAGCAATGAAGATTTCAAGAGAGAAATGAAGCAGCAAGCTGAAGATACCAACAAGATGATGAAACAAATGATAGAGATGTTTTAGAAACAAGCCCAACTTTAGTTGCACACCCTAGCTTGTTTTCCTTTATATCTGTTGTCTTTTTGCTTCTGAAATTATTGCTTCTGAACTTAATGCTTCTGATTAATATTATTGCTTCTGACTACCTGCTTCTGAACTTTATGTGTTTACATAATTTTTTTAAAGTATATCTCACTTTATTTTTTCTCATCTTTTCTTTTTGTCTTTATTTTTTATACTTTTTGTTGAGGACAAAAGGGGGAGTATAGTATAGTATTTTTAAGTGTTGAGCCCCATTAATTTATTTCTAAACAACTTAAATTAATAGGACCATCTTCTTATCTCTTAACTTTTTATGTGAGATTATTCTTAGTGATTATTGCGCCTTAATGATAAATTTAATTAACATGAATATAACTCAGGGGGAGCTTACAAACCTCACCTTAAAGTACTATTGAACTCAGGGGGATCTTATAAACCTCAAACCCATATAGTCAACATGTTAATTAGATTAACAACAATTGAACATTTTTTAAATACTAATGTTTGTCATCATCAAAAAGGGGGAGATTGTTGGAACAAAATACGTTTAACAAACATTACCCTTAAAGTGGGGGAGATTGTTAGAACGAAAAATGTTTAACATATGTTACCCTTAGAGTTTTGATGATAACAAGGTATTAAAAATTGTCAATTGGATATGCTAATATTTGTTCAAGTGTATAGGACCATAGATAAAGTTTTTGATATCTTATAAGGTTCTGAAAGGACAAAAGAGAGCATAGGAATCAACAAGATTAAAGCTTGAAGCATCTGAAGAGAAGTGCTCCTGGAGTGATGACATCATCAGAAGCAAGTTCGTTAGAAGCATCTTATCAGAAGCAATATCACCAGAAGCTGAAGTTCATCAGAAGATGAGAGACTTAAAACTTCAAAGGTTGTTCAATGGATTTAATCTCGTCCAGCATTGCAGAAGACTGAAAGAGTGAAGCAACGGTTGTTTTGAAAGAATTTGAAAGCAATGGATGCTTGTTCTCTCAAGAGCGTTGACAAAGGACATCTGTACCAACTGTACAACCACTTCCTCCACTACTTTGTTCGTGTCTCTGCATCAAGACAAGAATAACAGTTATGCCTGCAGCAATGTTCCTTCAAACTATGAATGCATTTGAAATTGATCCTTCATAGGAAAATAACCATATCAGGCAAAAGATCATTGGTGATTTTGATCAAGCTTCAAACGACTCTTTTTAATGTGCTGGCAATTTCCAACGTATCTTTCACACCTCTATATAAAGGAGTGAAGACCTGCTTGTTGGATATGCAGAAACACACAAAAACAAGGCTCATACAACAATTCACAAGTGTCAAACTCTGTTATTGTTCTGCATCTAAAGTCACTTAGAATTTCTTATCAAAATTCATATTTTAGAAATTCTAGAGTCTTAAGAGTCTGTATCTGATTTGTATTGTGAACACCACTGGTTGTATATCAAGTGTTCAAACTCAAACAAACTTCTTTGTAATTCTGTTTGATTAGAAGTCTCTTGCTTGTGTGCTTGAGCAATAGAAGTCTCTTGCAGTTGCGCTTGAGCATTGGAAGTCTCTTGACTGTGTTCAGGAGCATAGGAAATCTCTTGCAGTTGTGCTTGAGTAATTTGAAGTCTCGTGCTAGTTGTAGCATTGAGCAGTTGTAATCAGATATTACATTCTTAGTGAACTCTCCTTGGAAGTGCAAGGGGGACA
>Ga0228711_1012135_pt1 | contig 10677 bp, 3 predicted proteins | sample MedpolnodulmetaG_2_FD_177996 | JGI IMG/M metagenome (GOLD analysis project Ga0228711, IMG submission 177996) | Root nodule microbial communities from Medicago polymorpha collected in Santa Monica, California, United States - brown nodules | ecosystem: Host-associated > Plants > Roots > Nodule...
TGCATAGTAAACTCCAACGTCTGTGAACATTTGAGCATCTTGTGTGTCTCCCTGCCTGCGTTGCAGCTCAAAGCCTGCTTCCGGGTAAACCATAGTTTTGACTGGCAGCTTGTACAGTTTGTGTGGACAGAGCCAAAGGGGGTAGATCTGTTATGAAAATCAATAATGTAAAAAAAGAAAACATATAATACAAGCAACTGAATCATACAAGATAACTTCCTGACATATCAGTTTGAATTGATATAAAATAGAGCAACGTTTCCAAAAAATTAAATTTACTCAAGACAAGTTTTCTGAAGAAGATTTAAACTTCAGAGATGAAAAACAAGTTGAGAAACCAATTACTATTGAAACTGGAACTTTAAATGGCTTACCGCCTCACCCTGAATGAAACAGTCTGAAAATATTAAACTAACTAAAACATTATTAAGGTTAGTGAATGGAAAAGCGTACCTCCATTTCACGGTCAACCCATTCTAGTGCATCTCCCACCTTGTACAATGGAACAAGTATGTCCTGGATAACATGCATTTCATGGTAATAGTTTCTAATAGCTTCACCTTGAGTTGCCTTGAGCAGAGAAACCTTGGGGGGCATCAACCAGCCAAACAGAAACCTAAACCACCATTGATCAGCAAATGGGAGGATAAGCTTTCCCTCCCAATACAAACACCTTGTGTGCCTGTGATAATATTCTCTGGTGGGAATGTATTCTACAAACAGTCCCTTCTTGAGTGCTGTCTCTGCATGTTGGTAGAACCAGGTTTTGTACCACCATCCTACACTGTTTATCTTATTCCCCTTCTTCTTGGCCTCTTCTTTCGAAGCATACCTCCCTGTCATGCACACAGCTCGTGTTGGTGAATAAATCATAGTTTCAACGAAGTCGGGAACCTTCTCATCATTATCCTGGTCCCCATCTCTAGGAGCAAAAGAATCAGCATATGCCTGTGCAATATCTTTCAGGGTACCAACAACTGGTTTATAGGTTAACTTCATGTACTCCTTAATGGGTATAAGCTTGATCTCAGCAGCAACAAGAAGCCCAAGTGTTCCCTGAGACCACGGAATAGCGTAAAATAGATCAGAGTACTCATTGTCCTTGGTGGCTTTAACAAGAGATCCATCTGCCAGAACAATTTCGAAGGCCACAACAGTATCGGAAAAGAGACCATATTTATGGGAACTTCCTTCTATCCCATAACCATTTATGAGACCACCAACGGTAAGATCATCCAGCTCAGCAACCACGGCAAGTGCTAGATTCATAGGCACAGTCACCCTGGTGATCTGCCCCATGTTGACAAGGGGCTCTACCCTAGCAATCATTCTCTCTTTGTCGATATTGAGAACATTCCTGAAAGCAGAAAGATCAACTTCAAAATGACGAGCCCTCTTATAGTCAACATTTCTCATCCCAACAGCGATCCACGGCTTACGAGCGGTGCAGACAAGGCCATCCTTTGAGGGATTCCTCTGTTTCAGACGTTTGACAACCTTCTCAACATTGGCATCGTGTTCCTTCTGCCGCGTCTTGAAGGACTTCCACTCAGATCTCACATCACCAAGGTAAGTAAGAAAATAAAGTGTGAAGGAAATGGGAAGAACCACAAAAATAACAAGGATCCATCGAAACTGAACAAAATAGTCAACCCAAATCTTCTTCCTCTTAGGACGCAGGGGAGCCTCGAGATCTGACATTGCTCAGATTATAACACTCTTCTCTTACTACAACAAAGAAAAACAAATGTAAATCCTTTGAAACTTCACAACTTAAAGAGTTCATTATTCACACTAGTGGTCACAGTTCATGAAATTGCAGAAAATTGCTTGCAGAGACATATATAAATTATAAACATTGATATCTCTAACTGACCCAACAGTATTATTTAAAACTTGGCTATACAACACACTTCTAAAACAACAAAGCCAATCAAAAAGTGAATTAAATCAATTTAGTTAAAAAAAACACAGTGAGTCAGAAACCAGTGAAAGAGAAGATTCAAAACAACAATAACTAACTATTTCACAAAGCTATAATCAATAAATGGTTTTGGACTTAACCAAATTAGAGGTAGTTTGTTATAGCTTTTATAAGAAGAAAAAAATGACTTTGTATTACATCAATATGATATAGCTTTTTGTAGAAAAAAAAATCATAATCCAAAAACAGCCATAATCTAAAAACAGCTATAAAAGTAACTTTTCAAAAAATAGATTCTTTTTAAGAGGGAGAAAATAAAGATGATTTTGTAACAAAAAAAATCGCTTATATGCAATTCAATCCAAACTAAATTATTTTTTGAAAACAAATGATTTTTATTACGATAAATAAACACAAAATAGATTCTAATTTTTTTTTTTAAATCTCTAAATTATAGAATGTCAAAATCACTTAAATTTAGGCTCCGTTTGGATTGAGCTTATGGAAAAGAGCTTATGCAAATAAATAAGTTTTTACCTTAATTCATATGTTCTTACTAACGAAAATTGTACCTTCATAAACTACATTAACAAGCTCTAAAATAAGCTTATCGAAAAAGGGCATTAATCCTTGACAAACAGACCCTTAACTTAAGTTGTAAACAGAGATTAATTGAAAAGCTGGTATGAAAGAATCGCTTAATGAGTTGAAAATGATTGCATGCGGATGAAAAAAACATGAAGTGAAGCGGAGAATAATTAAGATCTGAAACAAACAAACTCACATAACTAAGGGTAAGGGTAATAAAAGAGAAAACACCAAATCTAACAACACTATCAGAATCAAACCATATGCATGCAAGAATTGCGGTTGTGTTGTGTGAGATAGATCTATGAAGGTAAAAGTGGAAGCTGAATCGAGAAGATCGAGACGGTCAAATGCACGTTTTATGAGTATTCAAATTCAAAACAATTAAGAGAGAGAAAGAGAGTGTACCTGAGTGAGAGCGAGAGAGTGAACTGAAGACGACGAGAGAGGAGAGTCGTAGTGATAGTGAGCTGCTGGGGTTTATATCAATCAATCAATAATGTGCAGCACAGTGTCATTCATTGATTCCCATTCCCACTTTCATCTTAAACCGTCCGTGCCTTCTTTTGTCTTTTTCTCACTAATCTAGTTTTTTTATTTCTTTAGGGACATACATGTAATATACTGATGAAACCATTTTAGACATTCTTTAAATGTCTAAAATAAAAATAAATGGTAAGTTTATATAAAAGTTTGAGTTTTCAATTTTTTAAAAGAAGTATTCAATGTATTGAATTAAAATATTTGACTTTTTAAAAAATACATAAATTTTCTTAATTAAGAATGTTTAACAACACAAACCCTTCAATAGCACTCGTTAACAAAAGTCGCGGTGGAGGAAACTTTTGATAAAGACAATTGTAGATTTCACAAACGCCTCTAACAAATAGTCACAATGTAAGGTGTTGGTGATTGTGGCGAACATTTGTTGTTGCATTTAAATAATCATCCAGATAAGAAATACTTACTCTGGTCTTAAATATAAACAAGGTGAAATAATTTTTTTTTTGTAAAAGGATTAAATATTTTTTAATCCCTCTAAATAAAGAATACTCTCATTTTAGTCACTAAAAATTTTCTTTATTTTTTTCCCCTATAAATATCTTGTTTCAATTTTAGTCCCTGTTTTTTTATAACAAGAGTTTATGTTTTGTGTTCCTACACAAATTTAATCTCTAATTTGAAATTATTGATAAACTAATAAAAGATAAATATTAAATAATTAAATTATCAAACCAACAATGTTTTAGGGTCTTATCAATTACATATCATAAAAAAAAAAGCTAGAAATCTCTCTCTCCTAATGCTTCTTAAGTGTCCCTTTTATAGTCCTCAATTTGTTGACTTAATGGGTCTTTCTTTGGTCATTCAAGCCCATTAAGCTGTGTTGCAGAGCCTCTCATTGGTTGTCTGGTTCGAGTATGGCCGCATGTAAACTAGGTTTCAACTTGACCGTACAGGGCGCGTGAAGTTGAGACGAACTTTCAAAACATTAATCATTCGTACAAGACACGTAGAATCAGAGCATGCACAACTTGAGTTAGGACCACAACAAGTTTATTTGCTGCTTAACTTGGTGTGAGCTTGGCATGGTTCACGTCACTTGAATAACTAAACAATCGCTGATTAAGGATGAGTCGAGCTGACATGACTTGAACAATCAAATAAGTGTTCGAGTGAGGACAAGCTGAGCTGACATGACTTGAACAGTCAAACCAATGTTGAGCAAGGAGGAGCTGAGCTGACATGGCTTGAATAGTCAAACCAGGGTCACGTGAGGACAAGCTGAGCTGACATGAGTTGAACAGTCAAACCAATGTTGAGCGAGGACGAGCTGAGCTGGCATGACTTGAACAATCAAACTAGGGTTGAGTGGGAACAAGTTGAGCTGACATGACTTGAACAATCAAACAAATGTTGAGTGAGGAGCAGCTGAGTTGGTATGGCTTGAACATTCAAACCAGTGTTGAACGAGGACGAGCAGAGCTGGCATGGCTCGAACAATCAAACCAGTGTTGAATGAGATCTTGTTGGTCGGTCAAGTAAAATATTACATGACACATTGTATGGTCCGTCCATGTCGCTCCATAGTCCATCAAGCGTCAAACATATTAAGACGTAGACGTTTATTATTTATTTGGCCAACCCATATCAGTCCAGTTTGCAACATGAAACGTGACTTTTTTTAAATAAGCAGGGATTAAAATTGAAAACCGAATATTTAGAGGAATCATAAATCTAACGTTCTAACTCAACTGACAAATGTCGAAATTGCAAGGTCGGACGTCATGATCTCTCACAGTTGTGTGTGAGTTTAATTCCAGTGGATTACCACTTCATCAAAGACAAAAAAAAAAACATGCAAGAAGGGAAAAACGCCCCATAACATAGGTTTAAATATTTGACATTAAAATTTGTCCAATAAAAAAATAGGCTTGTATAACGATATGGTGACTTTTAATTGGACGAGATAGTGAATCTATCTTACACAGTCAGTGCCCATCTATTAAAGTATTTTTTTGCAATACTTATTTTACTATTTTTATAATATTACTATTCAACCAAATTTTGATAATTGTTTTTTTATTATTCTGTTTTTCTTTCATTGTTTTATTTGTTTATTTTTGACTTGGTAGAAATTTTGGTCTCTATTTTTATTTGCTTACAAAATTGGCCTCTTTTAAAATCAATTAGTTTTTGCCCCTTCCACAAATTTTTAGACTAAAATTTTTATAATATTTAATATATTAAATGACGTAATATATGATAAGATGACATATCATTTTTTAGATGGAAATTATTTGCATGTCAGTAATTAAATAGCAAGATAGATAAATTTGAACTTTTTAGGGGTTTTTTGTGTAATTTCACGAGTGTTAATCATTCCATAATCATAAGCCCGTATGTCGTGTTGTTTAAAAAAAGTGACATCATCATTATTTTTAGTTCTAAAATATGTAGGAGAGACCAAAAATGATTTTTTTAAAAATATAGGAACCAATTTTGTGGGCAAGTGAGACCAAGGAGACTAAGCTAGTATATTTGGCAACAATCACAATAACTATACATATATTTATTGGTGTGCCGGTTTCTTAATGTTAGCAATCCGAATGACGCATTTTTAGCCATACGTTTTTGTTTTTTTTACTAGTAATTAGCTATACATGTTTTTTAAGAAACCAAAATAATTAAATTATTAAGTCATTCAGACATAAAATGTGCATAAAATTGAAGTAACAAAGTGTTAAAGAAGATGCTACCAACACTTTTATTTTAACATTTTCTTTAACATTCATTCTTTCATTAGATGAGATTAATTCGAATTATATATATTATGTGAGATCCATTTTCAAAAAATAAGATTTATATTAATTTTATTCGATAAAAAAGCCAATGTTATAAATAATGTTGAAAAAAGTGTTATTTGCACTCATCAAATGTTAAAATACAATTCCTCTAAAAAAAATGTTAAAATACAAAAAGGACCAAACAAACAAAACAACTAATGCAACGAGGATTAAGCGATGAAATAACCACTAAATATTCTATTCAGAAGACAAGTTCGAATTCTTAACTTGTAACCACCACCAAACGATAACTTTCACTTCATAAATACTTGAATATATTTGGATACTCTATTGTGTGGTGCAACAAGTTTTTTTTTTTTAAAGGTCATCTCCCTCAAAAAAAAAGTTTTTTTTTTAAAGGATGTGGTGCAACAAGTTGTACAGCAGTTTGATTTAGAAAAAAATTTCAATTTAAATCTCATTGTTCGTATAGTAGGTGGTCCTTCACCACGTGAGCTATTCACAACTCGACTATTATAATTTATAACTTTTGAATATAGTATAAAAAATATGAACGTGGGACATTATTCTTGATACACATTTGATTCTGCTTGTCATAATATTAGGTAATTGTTTTTATAGATCTATTGTGTTAAAAAACTTTTTGAATTTTTCGGACACAAAATTTACTTAAAAGTTGAGATCTAATTGTAATTTTCTGAATCGATCAAAGAAGACAATTGATTCCATGCAAATTATCTGGAGTATTTACAAGAAAACAAGACAACTTGATAGCGTTAGGTGAGAGGGTAAAGCTTCAGTCATTTTGATGGTTGAAATCGATATATGTTAATTTCGATTTTGATTATCAAATGTGGCGACGGAGTCGTTTAACATGCTTAAACTCAGTTTTCTAGATTGTTGGTTTTTGTTTTCTCCTTTCCTTTCTTTTGTTTTTTCGCCCCGTTGGCGTTGTATAGGTTGTCTGAACTCTGTTTGTGTCTCGGCGTTTTGGCACCCTCTGTGCTAATGCGTTTAGAGGTTATTGTTTATTTATATATACATTTTGGCTTTTTCAAAAAAAAAAAATCTGAATCGAACGTAACTTTGGATCAACTTATTTAAAATGTTGAATTATCTAACCTTTTAAATTGAAAGAAGACAAGGAAATGGAGAGATCAAAGACATAAAGATTAGAAACCCAATGTGAGCATAGCATAGCATGGCCCGAATATATAGATTCCATTTGAATGGATCACGTGGAAAGTGCCCCATTCGCATGTGCTACTGATTTGCAGACTATGACTATGAGCACTCTGGCATTGTTGTTTTTTTTTAAATAATATAAAAAATTATATTTAAATATGCACCTTAGAATCAAATATCAATCTCATTAAAATTTACAAAAAAGTTTTGTATATTCTATCAGCCATATAATGTGGAATTTAAATCCAAGTCATGTGAAATGTGATCAGAGAAAATTAAAATAACAATTTCGTGCGTTATATTTTTTTTTATGAAAAAGAAATTAAACCACGACATCAAATGAGGCAAAGTAGTAGTACCCTTGCATTGCATCATCAACTAGAATAATGATTGAAGGAGGAAGGATAACAGCTATCAAAATTCAATCAAAATGAACACACCATCTCAAATTAGGTAGACAGTAAGCGCTATGATTAAGCTCTCTAAAGACATGAATAATGATTAATGAATGCTCTCCCATCTCGGGGGTTGGAGGAGATAAATGACCTCTTGGAGCATGTGTTAAAAGAGTACAGCATCATATAAAAGATGACATATACATGTGTTTATAAGCGGGACAATCGTCACCTCATAAATCGATTTTGCAAGGTTGTGTATGATTTCTAAGATGGCATCAGAGCCTCTTTAAGATCTATTTAACCATTTGTTATCATGTTTCCGCTATCAGGTCGCCTATTATTTATCTCTAAGAACCAAACTCAATAGTGCTGGTCGTGATGGAGTGTGTTAAAGAGTCTCACATTAGACAAAAGATGACATGAACATGTGTTTATAAGTGAGGGCAATCATCACCTCACAAGCCGGTTTTGTGAGGTTGTGTTAGACCAAACTACGATTTCTAATAAGAGGTTGAAGGTGTAAATTAGAGTTAGATCCAAACTGAATAGATATTGACCACCACTTCTTGTTCTAATCCAAAAATAATTGAGGGAAAGTTTTGAATCTTATATCAAGCCTAGGTGCCGAAAGTTCAGCTCAGACAATAGATCGAACAAGATCTAACTCTAGCGGAAAAAAAAACCTTTCACAAATCTACCATTAGAATCTCGAATAATGCTCCACGCATAGAGTTCAATGAGACTTTAAAAGAACCATATATACACTAATTTTAGGCAAACCTTAAGGTGGTTTAGATCATCTAATCGCCACCTTTCGCTTAGTAGAGGCCAAGCGAGACTATGACTAATACACATATTCTTGATAGCCTTGGCTTGATTGAGGATTTGGAAGAGCAAGGAGTCATGTATGGAAGAACATAAAAAAAATCAAATTTATTCCGATCTTTCTAAATATCATACACAACTACACGAAAAAAAATTGTGTATTATAAGCGTTTAACTTGCATTTGAAAATAAAATTTTATTTTATATGTTTCTTAAACAATGTTCACGTAAGACTTGTTAACAATGGTCTATATTTCTTGTATAATTTTTTTCATTGACTCCTTAATTAATGTCTCCTTTCAGTAAAAAAAAAAACTCATTAATATTTTTTATACACACGATGGCAATTAGTACCCTTAAATTTTTATGAATGTCTTAATTTTTTTATGAATATATAAATGGTCTCTGCAAATTTCAAGCATCTTGGTTTTAGTCTTTTGTGATTTTTTTTTTTTTTTGGGTTTTAGTCTTTACGAAAATCTAAATTTTACTTTTGATCTTTGTTGTTTTGTTTAGTCTTTGGCAATGTATCCGTGGGTTGTTTTCTTAAACGATGTATCCATATGTATCTAAATACCCGTTGATTACTCGTATAGAGATATCCACATCGGTATGGGGACGGAGACGGGTGCCATATTTATTCAACGGGTCGGGGACGGATATCATACTACATGTACTATGGATACCCATTGACATCTTTAGTCTTTGCAAACTTGATTTACATTGGATTGGATTTAGTCCCTTATAATACATAGAATATTTGATTTTAGTCCCTATGGACTAAAATAAATGTTATATAAACACATTTTAATATAAATAGATCTTAAAAGGACTAAAACAAAACATCAAAAGCTAAAACAAAAAATTCTACATTTACAAGGGCTAAAACTATTTTTATAGATCTAAAACCAAGACACTTGATTTTTGCATGTATCATTTGCATATTTAAATTTATTTTATCAATGAACTCTTAATTGAAAACTCAGACGTTTACCAAAGAATTTGAAAACTAAGACTTGAAAAAGACCATTCCCTTTACCAGCCAACCAATAGACATAAGCAAGGACATGTGATTGTTTTTCTTGTTTGTTGCAAGACATGTGCTTGTCACTGGATATTGCCAATGAGTAACGGACATGAGGCCACTCAATCCATGACAAATTGACCACCCATAGAAGATGATGGATTTTATGTCTATCAAATTAGGAATTTCCATGTCAATTATTAATTTCCCTTTTTTGAGTTTCTCATTTTCCTACTCATCGTTGGTGTTTGAGGAGGTGGTGGGGTATGGTTTTTGGAATATATCAAGTGAATAGCAATTCGGGAACCTCTCGAGATGTTATACATCGGGACGTTTAGCAATTTCTTTTATGAAAAGGCCAATTATACACTATGTCTCGTCTTATTTTAAGTGTGTTTCTCATTTTTCTTTATATAGTATTCTATTCGATCGTTGTTATAAATAAAAAAATTACTTTTAAGATTCATTGTATATCTAATCTATTTGGTCTATATTAAGGATCAAATACATTATATGTTCAATGAACGTAAAAAATGTTTTTTACTTATAAACGTGACCGAAAAAAGTATCTAATTATTTGTTTTTTTCTCTCTTCATAATATTAATAAGGTTTAATTGCAGTTTTAACCCCCTAACTTTCCCAAAGTTGCGATTTTGGCCCCCTAAGAAAAAAAACTACAAAACAGCCCCCTAAGTTTTGCAATTGTAGCAGTTTTGGCCCCCAAGGCCAAAAAAAAATAAAAAAATAACACGTGGCATCTCACTTAGGGTGCCACGTCAGCGTAGACCGAGTCAATATCAACCTTGGGGGCCAAAACTGCCACAGGTGCAAAACTTAGGGGGCTGTTTTGTAGTTTTTTTTCTTAGGGGGCCAAAATCGCAACTTTGAGAAAGTTAGGGGGCTAAAACTGCAATTAAGCCAACTTTTTATTAGCCAATCAAAAGGATTCATGACACATTTAGTTTTCATCAGCCAATCAAAATTGATCATGTCATGATTTTTTTCCCTATATATTGACAATTTGTTTTTCATTATTTTCATATGTTTCTTTCCCATCTCTTCCTCCATAAACAAATTCATAAAAAAAAAGTATTTTCTGTGTTTTAAAAGCATGGAAGTTTAATCACTTGGTTGTAGATTACAGAGTTGATTTTATTATTGTGTATCTTATTGTTAATCGTTAATTCTACTTTCTCAGGATCCCATTAAAGAGCATGTGTCTATATTCTTTGACTTCAAGGCGTTCAAAATCAGCAATACAATTTTTAGTCGAGACAATGTTTTGTTTTGGATATACAATTAAGATGTTAGAGTTTATATACCTTATGTTGATTGAATATTACTTAATGAATTGATACGTCGAAAAACTAATCTCAATAAATTTATTTAGCTTTTATCTATATCTAATCTATAATATTTGTCTT
>Ga0228711_1012136_pt1 | contig 10676 bp, 6 predicted proteins | sample MedpolnodulmetaG_2_FD_177996 | JGI IMG/M metagenome (GOLD analysis project Ga0228711, IMG submission 177996) | Root nodule microbial communities from Medicago polymorpha collected in Santa Monica, California, United States - brown nodules | ecosystem: Host-associated > Plants > Roots > Nodule...
AAAGTTTCGTTCTTCAAGGATTCTAATAGCAATCAACCATGAGAATAGGCGTGGTTGCTAGAGGAACACACTCACTGCACCTCGAGAGAGGCTTTGATACGCTAAAGAGAAACTTGTCTTTAGAAAGAAGGTCAAATATAAAGTCATGGTTTAGGGTTTGTTTGTGAAGGATTTGTCACTACGATGAACCAATAATCCCAATGCGCTTTTTATTATTATTGTTTTTAACCTTTAAAAACCTAATCTCTACAATCAAACTTTCTTCTAATCATCTCTTAAAAGTAAATCAAATTGAACAACTCCCTATTGGAACGATACTCTATTTTTACTATTTCGGTAAAACCGTATACTTGCGGTTTTGCTCATCAGAAATCATATCCACATCATAGCTTGATTCCAATTAATTCCAAAAATTAACTCTGTTTGTTTCATATTTCTCCTTTTTCAAAAGAAAATTGTTATGGACCACTCACACGACTACAATATTACGCCGCCTCAAGGCTTCGCACTCAAAGGAGTACGCCAAAGCTCATGCCTCATGCCACACTGGAGCACGCCTCCCTGCTAGGACACGCTACGCATGCCCACTCCCGCTCCTAGTCATACGCCGAATAACCCGGAGACGGTTATGCCAAGAAAGCGCCTATATAAGGGTTAACTGCTTCAACCTCAAGGTACACAACACTTTTCACAACTCTCCAAAGACTTTTCTTTCAGTTCCATTACTGACTTGATCGTCGGAGTGCTAACGTTCCTATAGGGACCTTTCGTTCCACTGCAGAAGACGTTTCATTGCCGCACTGGAAGCTGTTATCGATCATCGGAGCATTCTCTTCAATCGTTGTGACTCAACCGTTATCACCAGACATATCATTTGGCGCTAGGATGACGGGATTGTTAGCTAAACAGCATCAGTCCAACGATCCTCCTATTTTCAAAGTAATGTCCAAAATTCACAGAAGAATCGCCGTGAGTATCTCCGCCACCTCTCAAGCACTGCGTTCGATGATCCAGATTCTCTAGAGTCGAACAGTTTTGATACTTGAACTAGTGAATCCTGAAGGAAGCGATGTTATCCTAGACATCATAACTAGTGTTCGTGCTGCAACCGCCTTAAATGCAATGGTGCTGCCTCCACCTCTCTCACAACCGGAGGACGCTCCTCTTCCGTCTCCTCTAGCTCCACCGCCTCTAGAGACGAACAAATTTCTCATGGACCTAGTAAACCTACTCCGCCAACAAAATGATAGACTCGAACGTGTTGAGAAGAATCAGGAGAAGATTCTGACAGTGATAACTACGCATATCGAAGAATCTCAATGAAACAAAAATTGAACCACACTTGTGGCAGTGGACTGCGCCACCTCTACACCGGCAGACCGCCATAGGAAAAGCAAGAAGTTTCCAAAGGATTCATACGAAGGAAGTAGCGGAACGTGTTCGCACCATTCAGAATGCTACAAACCTTCGAAATGTCGTGAAGAAAGAAATTCTCCTCCATATCGCAGCCGTTACAAAGGACCTTTCACTAGAAGAGTATCAGAATACTCAATTCCCCACGCTTTCGCGAAACCACAAAAGTTGGAAACTTATAATGGCACGACAGATCCTGACGAGTACATAAAACACCAGGATACCGTGCTCGACTATCATCGCGTAAGAGGTGGAGTCAAATGAAAATTATTCGTCCTCACACTGAAGGGTGCCGCCATGGGTTGGTTCAAGGGCTTGTGAGACAACTCCATTGATTCATGGGAAGAACTGTGTAGTGAGTTCACATCCCACTTCACTGCAAGGCAGAGGGGCCCGAAAACCATGGTGGTCGTGAATGCTATCGTCCAAGAAAAGAAGGAAACTTTAAGAGAGTACGTAGAACGATTCACCATGGCGGGCGTAGAAGTTTCGGGCGCCCATGAAGGACTGAAATGTTTTATATATGAAAGTAACCTCCGTGAGGACTATAAGTTCAAAGAAGAGCTCAGACTTCAGGAGGCAAAGGATATGACTGACCTCCTAATGCGCGCCCAACCATATATCTATTACGAAGAGAAGAAGTTGGCAGAGGAAGCACTCAAGAGCAGACAATCATATAAAGAGGGTGGTGACGGCCGCCGTAACGACGACAAGAAGACTAAGGGATCTCCTCCTCACCCCAAATAAAAGAAAGACCTTGGATGTTTCAGTGTGCCAGTCACAATCAAAGGATTCTATGTTGGAGAAGTAATGTGTGACATTAGATCCAACGCAAATATGATGTCACTATCACTATTCAACACGATTGGGGGAATGGAGTTGAGACCTTGTGAGGTAAGAATTTGAGTTGTTGATTGTTCTCTGAAGAACGTTGGAGGTGATATAGAGACTGTGGCTATCGTCATTGATGGATTCACATTCCCTATTGAAGTACTTGTTATAGAGATTAATGGCTTAGATAGAGCTCAAATGATCTTAGGAAGATCTTTTCTCGCCACTGCCCGAGCTATAATAAATGTGGATCAAGGGAAATTCATCAATAGATTAGGAGAAGACTATATAACCTATAAAGTTTCTGGACAATACCATCTTCTTAAGCATGATGGAGTGCCGAAGGAAGAACCCAACCTGAATGTCGAAGAGGAGGATGAAATCAAGGAGTGTGAAGGACAAGGGCTCCCAATCACAAGTTAGACATATCCGCCAGGCTCGGGATGCTAAACACACGTTGAATAGGATGCAACCTATTTTCGTAAAGCTAATGACTCAAAAGAAGCGTTGAATATGAGGCAACCTATTGACCGTCGGGACTCAGACGTTAAAATAAAGCACTGAATGGGAGGCAACCGATTATTTTTATTTTCTGCATTTTACTTTTGCTACGCTGAGATGACTTGACTAATCAATTTATTTTCTTTTTCTGCTGCTTTTCTTTCAAGTATTATCTAATAAAAAATTATTTCTTTTGCATTACATTTACAACCTTTCCTTTTATGCGTAAATTTGTTTTAGTCTTAGGTATTCATTGAAAGCATTTTAGGCAGAGGCTAGTTTACCATTACATTTAAGAGCACGATAATTTTTGGGGCTTGCTAGTGAAGGTACTTATAGGATCACCTACTCTTTTCGGAACCGCATAATCGGTGAGATTCAGAGCCAAATATTTCTATATCCATTCTTGGTTGTTAGATACTTAAATATGTTCAATTCATAGTATGAGTGTTCTATATGAATGTTATTTTTGCTTGAATTTGTGGCCGTTCTTTGCGGACGATCTCTTAGGTTATTATACACATGAGGCAATTTTTCTTTGGTACCTCGAGCCTTTCAAGCCACCCTGGTTATAATCTTATTATCCTTTGTGAAACCAATTTCAGCCTCCAGATGAAAAATTCTTTTCTTTATTAGTGACAAATCATGTCACAGTCGTGCACTTACACGAACCCTGTTTGATTTCACTTGGAGTTAGATAGGTAATTTTTATGATTGCACATGCCTTGAAACTATGTTTGGGGTTGCTCTTTGGAATTAGCAACATCTTAAGTTTGGGGTGTGGTAACAGTAGAACACATTTGTCAGAAACGAAAAAATGAAAAAATGTAGATGACCATGGATCTACACAAAAAAATAGAAAAATGAAAAAAATCAAGAGCCAAATAAAATGGTCTCTTCAAAATAAAAAGACAAATAGTACTACTGTTTTACCCATCTTGTCTGAATCCAGGAAGGAAGGATGGGAGTTCATTAATGTTTTATTTGGAATCCCTAGGTTAGTGAACTAACTCCAAGTTATTTTGTTAGCCTACTTTCCCAAATTATATCCACCCTTAACCTAAGCCAAGTTATAACCCTCAAAGTCCTCCAAGTGTTTGAATAACTTTAACTTGACTGTCTGTTTAGAATTATTTTAAATTAATAGAAAGGCATAAAACGCCCTACTTCAAACCAGTTCAATAAGGACGTGGTTATACTCCAACCAGTTCATACCAAGTATTACATCCATTCCACTCAAAGGTAAACAGAATAAATCAACTTCGAAGTCTCGACCAAACATCGACAACGGACACTTCAGACACACTAGAGAGGTAGTCACCGAACCCTTAGCTGGAGTTTCGACAACCATTTCTCCATTCATACTCGACACATCAAGACCTAACTTGGAAGCACAATCAACAGCAATAAAACAATGCGTAGCACCAGTATCAATAATAGCAATTAAAGGAGTACTATTGAAGAAACAAGTACCTCTGATCAGCCGATCCTCATTCACTGTTTGCGTACCAGTCAAAGCAAACACCTTTCCACTAGCCTGAACCTTCTTAGGCTTCTTGAAATGCGAACCAATGTGACCTTCTTCATCACAGTTGAAACAAACCATATCACCACGCTTGCATTCTGTAATTGTATGCCCCTTCTTACCACAACGGAAACACCGCTTCTCATCTCTAGGACAAGCATTACTCTTGTGGCCCTTCTCACCACATGTGTAACAAACAATCTCCGCAGGAGTATCTTTCTTTCTAGGCCTCCTTTCATCATTCAACCTTTGCTTACCTTTACCAGCAGGAGCACTGTAAGGCTTAGGACGACTCTGCTGACTCATACCCTTCCGCTCATTCATAACCTTGTAATGAGCCTTGGTATCCTCCTCATAAATTCTACAACTGCTCACCAATTCAGAAAATTGACGAATCTTCTGATAACCAATGGCCCGCTTTATCTCAGCACGCAAGCCTTTCTCAAACTTGATACACTTGGAGAATTCAGAAGTCTCAGCAGTGTAATATGGATAGAACTTAGCCAATTCCACAAACTTAGCAGCATACTCGGTCACCGACATGTCACCCTGCTTCAACTCAAGAAACTCAATCTATTTCTTCTCGCGAACATCTTCCGGAAAGTACGTGTTCAGGAACTCCCTCCTAAACACAGCCCAAGTAAAAACTCCATCACCATTCTCTAAGATTGTATGAACACTTACCCACCAATCATCAGCTTCCTCAGCTAACATGTGCGTACCAAAACGCACCTTCTGGACTTCACTGCATTGCATGACCCGGAAAATTCTTTCAACTTCTTTGAGCCACGTCTGAGCTCCATCAGGATCATACCTTCCCTTGAAAGTAGGTGGATGATTCCTCAGAAAAGGGTCCAACATCCTAACTCCATCATTAGCACCTGCACCAGCATTAGGTTGTTGCCCTACAACTTGAGCCATAGCTTGCAACGCAGCAGCAATCGCAGCATCATTCCTTCCAGCCATCTTAGTTCTCTACACAACAAACAACAATCAAACTGTCACACGACACTACGCGACTCAACTACTCGGCCGGACAAACCAACCTGCTTTGATACCAATTGTAACACCCCGTTTTCCCAACAATGTAAATAATACAAATAATCAAAGTATTCAACGTAAAACGGGATATCACACTACATTTAAAGTATAAATAGAGTAAAGTTACTATTTATTAAATCAACATTGTCAAAATTTCAATGACATCGCAGCGGAAAATAGATTCATATTTCAACAACTTTGGCACTACGGCCTCAACGTAAACAACTTAATCAAAAATCTTAATTCAAAAAGGTTCAACAACATAGTTCCATAAATAATACGCAACAGTGGAAAACATAACAAATATCCCCATCCCGTTACGTATTGGAGCGACCCTAAGACGACGCATGAGAGAGTCAACTCACATCAGCAACTAATCTTGGTTATCTGCACGTTACCCACGTAGAGGCAACATTCAAACAGAAGGGGTGAGATTTCACATTCAATAATAATAAGCATATAATTCATCAGCGAAATTTAACAACTTAAACAATAATAGTTAACAACAATAATAGTTCACATATACTTATCATCGATAGTGTTTCACATATGCTTCACTTATTTCCACTTAGCATTTAAGTCAACAACAACTATTCAACAACGACGACGACAACTCAACATTAACGACAATGCAACGACACAACAACAACTTAACTATGAAGTATGCATGTGGTACCAATCAACGTGTTAGAGCATAGGCTCTCAATTCAACGTGTAGAGCAATGGCTCTTAAAGCAATGCTGGAGCATAAACTCCTTAAATCAACGCTAGAGCATCAACTCCTAAATCAACGTGTGGAGCATAGGCTCTTAAATCAACGTGATATGAATGATTAACATTCAACAGGGCATGAGCCCCTAACTTTATATGAGCATGCATGGACTCAACAACTTAATCAACAACAACGTACGACATCAACGACTTGACAACATCAACAACGACGACTCCACAAATATTCATCATTTAATTGCAACATCATATAATCATCATATTACTTCAACATACACATTTCATATCATAGTTCATCAACATATATACATACCTTCATGTAATATTTCATCAACAAGTTATTCATATAATAGACCATTAGAACTGATAACATCACCCTAAGCTTTCAGGTATGCACTAAGGCTAATTCAAAACAGAAATGAATGACTACAACACAAGAACATGAAAAAGGTACAACACTACTAGGTTACTCGCCGTGGCGGGCGACATTGCTCTCTGTTACACAATCACTCGCCATGGCGAGTGGATGGCGAGCAAATACTGCTCTCTGTCACGTATAGCTCGTCGTGGCAAGCAGACTACTCGCGGTGGCGAACGTAACAAGTTCTCTGTCGGGAAGTGCGATTTTTAACCCCAAAAACCCAATTTTCATCAACCCCAATTCCAAAATTGATATGAAACTCAACCTATGATCATTCTACAACCTGAACATCATTTATCCATGAATTCTACGGACTTTCTACACTCTTAACATCCAATTCTACGTGTTCTATCATCAAATCCGGTTTTAAACCCTAATTCTCAATTTCACATGAACAACAACAAAACTACATGCTAAATCCAATTTCAGAATTATACAACCTAAGATTAGAGAATATTAGTCCCACCCTTACCTTAGATTGGTGATTGCAAGACTCTACAGATTCTCTCTTCTCTTGGTTCTCCTCTTTTTCCCCAAAAGCTTGTAAACCTAATTTGTGTCTGGGTCTTAGCTTTTATATCTCACACCCTCAACATATTTTCTAACTAAATCCAAACCAGCCCCTCAACTCTATTTATTCTAATTTTCCAACATATTCTACTAAATAATAATATAAAGCCACTTAATAAAATATTAAAACATCACAACACGTCATAAATCAACATAAATCATATAAGTCATATAAAAGACTCTAAACTCAACCAAAATAATTAAATAATAAAATAGGGCGTTACAACTCTCCCGAACTTATAGAATTTTCGTCCTCGAAAATGTCCCTCAAGCAAACAACTCTAGATAAGACTCCAACATCTTACTTTCCAACTCCCACGTTAAACTTTCACCAGTCGCTCCTCCCCAAACGATTTTCACAAGAGGTATCTCCTTGCCTCTCAACTTCTTCACTTCGCGACCTTCAATCCTCATTGGTAAGGTCTCAACCGTAAGGTTATCTCTAACTTGCACATCATCCCTCAGAATCACATGAGATGGATTCGAAACATACTTTCGAAGTTGCGACACATGAAACACATCATGCAAATTCGAAAGATGCGGTGGTAAACCCACTCTATACGCCACTGTTCCAATTCTCTCCGATATCTGATACGGACCAATAAACCTCGGAGTCAATTTCTTCGACTTCAATGCACGTCCAACACCAGTCACAGGAGTGACTCTCAGAAATACATGGTCTCCTTCCTGAAACTTAAGGTCTTTCCTACGCTTATCATGATAACTCTTTTGTCGACTTTGCGACGCTTTCATCTTTTCTTGGATCAACTTAACCTTTTCTGTAGTCTGATGAACGATATCTGGTCCCAAAACTACACTTTCACCCGACTCAAACCAACATAACGGAGTTATGCACCTCCGACCATACAAAGCTTCGAACGGTGCCATTCCAATACTAGAATGATAACTATTATTGTACGTGAACTCTATCAACGGTAGATGACTATCCCAAGTTCCACCTTGCTCAAGTACACAAAATCTCAACACATCTTCCAACGACTGAATTGTTCTCTTCGACTGACCATCTGTCTGCGGATGATACGCCGAACTCAACCTCAACTTAGAACCCAACGCCTCTTGCAAACTCTTCCAAAATCTAGAAATAAACCTTGGATCTCTATCCGACACAATGCTCGATGGAACACCATGTAGCTTCACAATCTCGCAAATGTAAATCTCCGCCAACTGAGATACAGGAAAACTGATGTTAAAAGGAATGAAATAAGCCGACTTCGTCAATCTATCCACAATCACCCAAATAGCGTCATGCCCTCTTGGAGTATTCGGCAAACTCGTCACAATATCCATGGATATACTATCCCATTTCCATTCTGGAACATCCAACGACGTCAACAACCCAGCAGGTTTCTGATGTTCAACTTTTGACTTTTGACAAATCAAACATGAATGTACAAATTGTGCCACATTACGTTTCAACCCAGACCACCAAAACAACTTCTTCAAATCATGATACATCTTTGTAGCTCCCGGATGAATACTCAAGCTACTTCTATGACTTTCTTCAAGAATCATCTTCATCTCATCATTGTCAGGAATACAAATTATGCCTCGAAATCGCAACACTCCTTGATCATCAACTTTAAAGTCACTATCCTCAGTCTGATTTCCACCAACCATTAAGTCCACAAACATTACATCTACTTTCTGAGCTTCTTTAATACTGTTCAGAAATTCACTATCAATCTTCAACATGCCCAACTTCACACTCTGAGGTGACAACTCACAAACTAGACTCAGGTCTCTAAACTGTTCAAGTAGCTCCAACTCATTAACCATCATAGCTAACATATGTAGAGTTTTCCTACTTAAAGCATCTGTAACAACATTAGCTTTACCTGGATGATAATTCAACAAAAAATCATAATCTTTCAACAATTCAAGCCATCTTCGCTGCCTCATATTTAGTTCCTTCTGATCAAACAAATACTTCAAACTCTTATGATCACTGAACACTTCAAATCTAGAACCATACAAATAATGCCTCCAAATCTTAAGCACAAAGATCACTGCAGCCAACTCTAGATCATGAGTAGGATAATTTCGTTCATGAATCCTAAACTGCCTCGACGCATAAGCTACTACCTTGTTATCCTGCATAAGTACACCACCTAAACCCAACTTGGACGCATCACAATACATAACAAAAGGTTCATCTGACTTCGTCAAAACCGGAGCTATCGTCAACCGCTGCTTCAATTCGTTAAAATTATTCTCAGATTGAACATCCCACACAAAAGCTTTACCTTTACAGGTCAACGGAAGTGCAAACTTTGGAAATCCTTTTATAAACCTGCGGTAATAACCTGCCAAACCCAAAAAGCTTCTAACCTCAGTAATCGACTTAGGAGTCTCCCATTGTGCTACTGCATCAACTTTAGACGGATCCACAACAATACCACTACCAGAAATAACATGGCCAAGAAAACTCACCTCATTCAACCAGAATTCACACTTTGACAACTTGGCATATAACTTCTTCTCTTTCAGCACTTGCAAAACACTCTTCAAATGTTCTGCATGTTCCTCCTCGGACTTAGAGTATATCAAAATATCATCAATGAACACAACCACAAAGCGATCCAAATAAGCATGAAAAATGCGATTCATGTACTCCATAAATACACCTGGCGCATTAGTAACACCGAAAGGCATCACTAAATATTCGTAATGTTCATAACGTGTCCTAAAGGCCGTCTTCTGCATATCTTCATCTTTCACTTTAATCTGGTGATAACTCGATCTCAAATCAATCTTGGAAAACACACGTGTACCCACCAACTGATCCATCAAGTCATCAATTCTCGGAAGTGGATACCTATTCTTTATCGTCACTTTATTCAACTGTCGATAATCAATACACAGCCTCATGCTACCATCTTTCTTCTTAACCAACAACATCGATGCTCCCCAAGATGAAACACTCGGTCTTACAAACTTCTTATCAAGCAAATCCTCCAACTGCTTCTTCAACTCAGCCAATTCAGAAGCCGACATACGACAAGGCGCCATCGACACAGGCTTCATACCCGGAACAAGATCAATTGAAAATTCAACCTCTCTCTCTGGTGGCACCTCAGGAATCTCATCAGGAAAGACTTCTAGAAATTCGCACACAACTTGCAACTTATCAATCACTACTTGATTCTCAACAGACAAAGACGTCATCAAAGGAAACATCGGGATTCCATCACGCGCCAATTGCTTCAGCTGCATAGTAGTCAAGAACTCAACTTCACTCTCTTCTTCAGCAGAAGAAAAATACACCGACTTACTAAAACAATTAATATGGACGTGGTTATACTCTAACCAGTTCATACCAAGTATTACATCCATTCCACTCAAAGGTAAACAGACTAAATCAATTTCGAAGTCTCGACCAAACATCGACAACGGACACTTCAGACACACTAGAGAGGTAGTCACTGAACCCTTAGCTGGAGTTTCGACAACCATTTCTCCATTCATACTCGACATATCAAGACCCAACTTGGAAGCATAATCAACAGCAATAAAACAATGCGTAGCACCAGTATCAATAATAGCAATTAAAGGAGTACTATTGAAGAAACAAGTACCTCTGATCAGCCGATCCTCATTCACTGTTTGCGTACCAGTCAAAGCAAA
>Ga0228711_1012138_pt1 | contig 10674 bp, 6 predicted proteins | sample MedpolnodulmetaG_2_FD_177996 | JGI IMG/M metagenome (GOLD analysis project Ga0228711, IMG submission 177996) | Root nodule microbial communities from Medicago polymorpha collected in Santa Monica, California, United States - brown nodules | ecosystem: Host-associated > Plants > Roots > Nodule...
TAGGAATATTAGGGATTAGAAATCAGTTTTGGCTGATCAGAGAAAAGGGAGAAAAGAAGCAAAGAGAAAGAAGTGGAACCCTTGTGCAGGCTAGGGGTGTTCATGGTTCTAAACTGCATTGGAACTGAACCACATTAATGGTTTCAATTCAGTTTTTAAAACCACTTTAAAAAAAATTGGTATATTTTTACAAACAATTCAGTTCATAAACCATTTAATATGGTGCAGTTTTTTTTGGTCCAGTTTGGTTCAGTTTGTGGGTACAGTTCAGTTAACCACATTTTTGCACACCCCTAAGTGCCGCAACATCGAGCCAAACCGAATGTTTCTACGGATTCGAGGTAAGGGGGAAAATCTATTCATCTCTAGGGTTTATCTTTTTTCTTGTATTGTGGGGCTGTAAAGAGGTTAGGGTAGGATGTTATTGATATGATACGAGATTGTGATTAGAGATTGCTGACGAACGAATTAAGAAGGCGATGTTGAAAGATGAGAAATCGCTGAGAGAAAATTGGGATTTTGAGTAGAAGTGATTTTGAGTGTTTTTGGAAAATAAGTGATTATGGGATTAGCTTTTTTTTGGGGATGTAAAAATATGATTTTTCAAAAAAGTATGATAGGATTAATTGAGTAGAACGCGTAGGCGAAAACGGAATTGAAATCGGGTTAACAATTGAATTTTTACGAAGGAAACGGCAAAACCGGAACTATACACAGCTGCAGCGTAGGTCACTGGCTACTGCCTGCCCACGCCTGGGTGTAGCAAGGCAGCCCCTCATGGGTGACTGTTTTGTTGTGTCTTTGTTCTCGTGCTGTCAGAACTGCGAGTGTTGCATTCTTGTGCCTTTTTGACCCTTTTCTATTCCGAATTGAGCTTAGATGTATTCATGACAGTTGTAGGTATGAATGTTAGTTTTCCAATGGATTTGTTCTCACCTCCATAAGCTATCCACAACGTGAGTTATGATCAAAATACTACACGGGTGTCAACACGGTCAGTCAATCTGTCTAAGTTCAGGAAAATCAATCTTTCCACCTTTCTCTGTACCGAATTGGATTTAGGTTTCTTCATGAGAAATCTAGATATGAATGTCAGACCTATTTTTGTTTTAGTTTGGGTCATCTTAGACCTCTGCAAATTGAGTTACGGTCAAATTACTGTAGCTGAGTCATGCTGCATTTTTCATGGAACTTCAGCATAATCTTTTCAATGAGCCCTAAAACAATCCTAGAAAATAATAGCGAGCTTAAGAAGGTTGTTAACGTAAAGGGTAAGGGTAAGGTTCATATACTATATAACTAGATGAGGGAGTAGGTTTAAGCGTAATTTGAAGTAATCCTTCCAAAAATAATATTGAGCCTAAAGAGTGAAGTAGTTAAATAGTAGTAGGAGAAATCTAGGGCGATATAGATGTGTAACTCATGGTGATTAATAAATTCGAGGTTGAAGACGGGATATGTATGTATGTATACATAAGATGTAAATAACGAAGTTGTATAGATGCAGAATTTGACGATGAGGAGAGTAATGATGCTTATGAAAGACATGAAGGTAAAGTAGAGAGTTGGAAGAGGTTAATTCATGAACTAATAAACATGAAAATAATAATAAATTAGAGTGAGGGATAAATGTAGAGACGAGTATATACGAAGAGTGAGAACGTAGGGAAGTTGAAGATAAACGAGTCAAAGTAGTTAACGAACTCAAGATGAATGTTAGATAAAAACTTATAAGATGTAAAATGAATAAAGATTATAGAAGTCGAATTTAGATGATCGTAGGCGATGAGAGGGTCGTTAAGACGAAGTGTATAGGAAGACAAAGAGTTGTACATCTAGTAGTGAAAGATAATATGAATGATAATATCGATGAATAAGACGGGGATCCATTAGAAGAGAGCAAGATGTATAGGAAATAAGATAAGAGGTAATAGTTATAATGTTTGATGATAAAGATAACGACTGGTATCGAGAGAATAACTCCTTAAAATTATAATGAAGTTTTAGTGAGGAAAGTTGTTGAAGTCGAAAGTAACGATAAGATGAGATAATAACTTAAAAATATAACGAAGTTAAAGTTAAGAGAATGGTCATTGTATAGATGACGACGAATGTGAGAACGAGGAAATGAGATATAAAGTTTCTTTAATGGGAAGAATAAGTATGAAAGAGTTGATGGCAATGGTGAGGGAGAACCTAGTTACGTAGGAGGGGAAGTTGTATGTAATGATAATGAATAAGAAAACATCTTGAGACTGGGAATGAGAAATATGATATAATATCAAGGGATAAAGTATATAGAGGGTCTTGAATAGATGAGAGAATAAAGTACGTCTGTGAGTTGAATAATAAAATAAAATAAATGGATGTTGGCATAGAATGAGTCACGCGTAAGGTGTGGAATAATGAGAAGATAAGGTGGTGATATAAGCAGATGATAGAGAGCAATGATGAGGAGTACTATAACTATGATAGAGAGTGATGACGAGTAATAGTATATGTATGTAAAGAAATTACTACGACGGGAAATGACGAGTTTATATTATAATAATGAGGAGGATGACGATGTCTATGTTGTTGTGATGATGAGAGTGTCGATGGTTAATTTATGATGATGATGAGAGTGATGATATTTATCTATGATGATGATGGGAGCGGTGAAGATGTTTTGTGTGCTTGCATTAGAGTCGTGCATTTTAGTGAAATCTTGCATTAGTATGTGGATTATGTGATGAGTGTATACTTGTAATACTTGTCGATTTTAATTCTATGTGTCCATGTAGAGACTAGAGCATGATGTCTTGCATTGTTATGTAGTGAAAGTCCAGTAACATACCTCTGGCAAATTATGTAGTGAAAGTCCAGTAACATAACTCTGGCAAAATGACGAGTAGGTGTGGTACCACATTCATATAGGTCGATAGGAGAGTCCATATGCATACACATGTTGATGTTTTGTGCTTGGTGGTTGTAAGTGTGAAAATGATGTGTTGTAGTGATCTGTGAAAAGAAGAGATTATGCATAATAACCGTTGGGAGTGAAGATATGGTGGAGATTATATTATTTTGATATTTATTTAATATGCGTATTTTTCCCTATTATTATGTTATGGTAGGATTTCTCACCCCTTATTTTGTTGTGTTGTTTTATGTATGTTGGTTGTACATTGAGTACAGATACTCAGGTTGACAAGGAGTGGCTATGGGACGTTTTAGAAGGTGGAAATGAGGAAATGCCCTCTGTTTGGCTCTGCTATTAATAATTGAATAAACATGTAGTCGCTACGAGCTCTGATATTGTAACACTAGGGTTGGGGATGACAATTTAATTTGTAATTGCAGTTTCAGTTGAATCTTGAAAGCTTTGTTATTTTTCTATTTATGATTATTGAACGACAAGTATGAAGTTATTAATGTGATTAGTGAATAAATGTCTTCTTCTCCAATGGATTTATTTTTAAAGAAAACATTTTATCGTTATTCTGTGATATACTGTCGAGTTTTGTAACATCCTTACTATTAAATATATTCTTATTATTTAATAATTATCGTTGGGAAATAGGGTGTTACATTCTCCATGGTATAGTGATGTGCCGATTTAACCGCGTATTCCCCGTGGTTTGTGAATTTAGAGCATTATTTGTGTTCTCTCATGTTGTCCATAATTGGCATGGGTAGGATATTTTCGATGTCTCTCTCATTAAACACCTCCTTGATAATATCCATTTCCAATAATTGTCGCCTTCCTCAATTAGCTCACCAACCATCGTGCCCTCCATTCTTGTCGGAATGTTGCTTGTCGCATATGCTCTCACTTCGTCAATAATTCAAGGATCATACCATGCTTTAATCTGTGAACCATCCCCTAATCTCCATTTGAGGCCTCCTCTGCCTATTACCTACGAAACATGGATAACGTGTCATACATAGCTCGGGCTGTGACCCAATTTTGCATCCACAAAATTCCATTTTGAAAAATATCTAGATTTGAAGACTCTTGCAACTATAGTATCATGGTTGGTTTCTAATCTCCAACCTCGTTGCCCTAGAATTGCCAAATTGAAACCATACAAATGTCGAAAGCCCTTACCTCCATATATTCTTTTCTCATCATCAGTTTCTCCCACCTTAACCGGTTGATACCTTTCCCATTTTGTCTATTCAATCCCCGCCAAAACGAATTCAACATTTTTTGCATCTCCTCCCTTAAGGTTGTTTGGAGTAAAAAATAACTCATACAATATGTTGGAATCGATTGAGCAACATATTTAATAAGTACCTCTCTTCCAACTTTTGATAAATGTTTTTCTGATCAATGTTGAATTCTCTTACAAATAATACATGTGTCAGGAGTGTGGAGCTCCCCGACACACTTTGATACCATGGATGTCCCCACAAGTTTCTAATTTATTAAGCATGACTGAGAGACCTTCATCACAAATAATAAAAAGATATGGGGACAGTGGGTCCCTTTTGCAAGCCTATTCCAAGTCCTTGTAAATGAATACCACCGTCATTTACAAATACTTGATATTTCACATTAGCCATACAAATTCTCATATATTTCACTCATTTCTCATCAAACTTCGTCTTTCTCATCATACCTTAGACAAAACTCTAGTTCTCTCTGTCATATGATTTGCCAATATCTATCTTCAGTGCTACTTCCCCCTTTTTTCCCCTTTGGACTTGCACTGTGATGTAAAATTTCAGACACTACTAAAACATTATCCAAGATAGATCTATTTTCCACAAAAAGATGAAAATATATGGTTTTGAGTTGACTTTTTCTCTTCCAATTCATATACCTTAAGACATCAGGTATATAAGCCACTTATCTTATATATCCAACATTTTATCCACTCACACTTGAAATCCAACAATATTCCCCTCAAGCGTGAGTTCTCACCTCATATAATAGGATCCACTCTCGCTGCTCTACCAAGCTGAACCAATGCTTTGATACTACTTGCTGGAGAGTTTGATGGTTTCAAGAGAAGCATTGAGTCAATACTCCATGAGAGAGAGAGAACCACATTTTCATTCAAAACCTTAAGAGATTATATATACGAATCACTTTTCTTGTGTGTCTATATACATATAGTATTGGTTTACCTCTTCTTTTATAATTTTAAGCAACTTAAGACTTCTTCGATATATATTTTCAATCCACACCAATATTTTCTTAAGAAAAAACACACACCAATATTTGGTCCTTTTTTTTTGGTCTAGGCCCCTTTGTTTAAAAAATAAAGTTGCAAAAAGAAAAGTGAATTACGTTTTTTTATGGTGTCCTGGGTTCGAACCCCAGACCTTTATATATATATCATGTGTTGAAATCAATATCCCCAACTTAAATCTCAAATCCCTGAAAAAAATATACACCAATATGTGACTTTTTTCTCTTGTGAAAAAAAAAATGTGACTTTTTTCTAAACATTGTTGAATTTTTTTTCCTTCAGATGTATTAAATATTGTATTGTATTGAAAGTTTTATGTATTTTTTTATGCTTAACGGTAAAACATTGTCCACAGTATTAAACAACCAATTGTGTAACAAAAAAAATTATGTTGATATTATTAATCTCTATTTTTTAATTTTAAATAAAAGAACGCTATATTTTAAACTAAGTTCAGGGACTAAAATGACATTTTTTATTTTCACTTTAGTCCCTGTGATACATTTAACAGAATGATTTAACGTCAGAGACTAAAGTGATAACGGAAATGCAGAGTCAGAGATTTCTTTGTATTTAATTCTGAGTCAGGGATTTATGTGACAGCGAGGTACAGAGTGAGTGACTAAAGTGATCATTTGCACTCTAAAAAAGAGTAGACATGTGCAAAAAAGTTACTTAACAACGTTTATCTTAAATAAGTGTACTATGGGAAATTATGAAATCACTACCATCATTGCTATGTTGTCATAATTTTCCCTTGAAAAACAAGTTTTGATCAAGAACGACTTCATCGAGAAGCCTCATGCTGCAACATGCCACGAATTTATGCTTCTTTATTTAGCCTAAGGTTCATTTAATGTTTTTTTTTTTCTTTCTAAGAAAACTTATGACTTTTCACATTGTGATCATCTCTTTAGCTTAAGGTTCATTTGATGCTTTTATTTTATGTTAAGAAACTTACGACTTTTCACATGGAAACGGCACCGAAGCATAACTTTTACCGATTGAAAAATGTTTATCATTCGATTCTTCATGACAACGTGGTTGCACAACAAACAAACAAACAAACAAAATTAGAAACGATTAAGATTTGAGAAAGTTACAAGTATAATCAATTCGATGATCCTCTCAACTATATATACCAGCTTCTTTAGTGGACACAACTCTTGGTTAGGTATGGTTTGTAATACCATTTTCTTTATCAAATACTCACAAGAAGTATGAGCAGCATTTAGAGCAGCTAGAGTGTATAATTTTACAAAGTAAAACAAAACTTCCTTTTCTCTCTGACATTTATGATGTTTTTGATATTTGGTGTTTGTTCTTGTCTTTTTCTTTGTTAACATCTATCTCTTTATATTTGGATTCGGATATTGCCTAGAGCATCCACAATAATAGTTCCTTAATAGAGACTCCTTAAATGGACTCCACGTTACACATAACTTATTTATAATATTTTAATAAAAGTATCTATTAAAGACTTAATGACTCCAATAGAAGTACACTAATAAAGACTCCAATAAAAAGTACTTAAATATGCCCGACTAACTTTACATCATTAAACAAAAATATACTATTTATTAAATTATAAATTACCTCATAATATTTAATTATAATCCTTAAAAAAATTTAAATTATATAGTATGTATTTATTTGTATGAACTTAAATTTCTGTCACATTTGCTAATAATTTGAAAATAGAAAAAATAACATTACAAATTTTACATTCCTTCGTTAAAAAATAATAGTAATAATTTGCATGAATTACATTTTATTTAAAACAATGACAAATAGATAAAATAATATTTAAGACAACTATTAATTATTATTTTTTAAATCAAAACAACTATTAATTATTAAAATATTACTTCTTTTGTAAGCGGGACCACATAATACATATTTTATTACTTATTTTAAATGTGGGATCCGTTAGTTGCTTAGGAGAAAAATGGTTATTATATAGTTACTCACTGAGGACTTATTTTTTCTTTCTCCAATGGAAGGTCCTTAACAGAGAGTGGTCTTTGTTAAGTAAGGACCTCCCATTGGAGATGCTCTTAGTCTTTATCTTGATAATTTTCGTCTTTTAGCAATCAAAAATCGTATGTTATTATATAAATAATTTTGTAAGTGATTTGCCTTTCTCTCAGTTTCATCATAAAAGTTCAAACTGGCAAGTTTTTGTGTTATAAAATACTTGCTAATAGGACCGATATATGATAAATTGGTCGAGTTAAAATTTTCCCGAGTTTGACTCATCACTATTTCAAAGGTTAGTATTTAGTAATATATAGATTTAAGTCAAAATAGATGGATTTCTTATTAATAATATAATTCATAGTTCTTTTTGTTCAAATTCATTTCCTATACCTTACAGTATCGTTCATATATCAAGACATTTAGCCGATATCAGCTTAAATGCATCAACAGCCGAGTTCCAAATTCACGATTCATTTAACAAATAAACCAAAATTATATAGGTAATCAACTTCGATTAATTGCAACACAAGTGGTAGATAATCGAGTCTCTTGACTATTTGATGCCATCTCAAAATGTGAACACGAAATGTCGCCTCATTTTGGCATTGGACAACATCATAACATACAACATTCGGAAAATATATAACGGGTGGTTTCGGATCCTATAGTGTTGAAAAACATAGAAAAATAATGCGAAAGATCTAAATTCTTAAAATATAAGGAGTTGAAGGTTTTAGAATTTGAAACGAAGAAGAAGAAAGATGGATTAATGGTTGGATTTAAAACTTGAGAAAATATGATAGACATTTTTTTAGAAAATAGTTTTCCATAAATAACTCCTCTCTCTGGTCTTTCTTATAAGAGAGCAATAATTTTTTAGATTTATTCGGTAAATGATGTATATATCTAGTCTATAATATATACTAGATACATCATTTATTGAATAAACTTAATTGTTATCTTTGGGCACATTGCATGCAAATAGAATTAAGAATGAAAATGAACCAACAAGGATTAAGTTTAGTTGAAAGAGTTAAACTCTTACAACGTAGCGAATCAAAGTGCGAAGATGTATCTTGTCTAGTGTTTGACACACTTCGAATATGATTAGTTTAAGTAGAGGGAACCAATGAAAAATAATCAAATAAGTAAGAAAGAAAACGAGTGAAGAAAAACTTGAGAATCATACATGTTATGTGATTGACCAAACCAAATTCGCAAAACCAAATTTCTAACCTTTGACGGTACTTTCAACCTCCAAATACCTGACCAATATCCCGGATGGCGAAGGTGAGACATATCAATTAATTCTTCAACACCGAATAGGAACCATTCTTCTCCTCTTTCCAAATCAACAGATCATTCTGAACCTGATCAAACAATGGCGTGTTGAGAACAACATAAGCGATATCGTTGCTAAATACTTGCCACTCAAGAACCTCATTCCACCTCTTTGATTTATCATCAATCAAACTATCAACGGTAAAATCACAGATGAAATGCGCCCCTAAAATCATCAATGCAACCATCATTCATTAACCATTGTTCATCAATAATATAATTAGAATTACCCGGTCCAATGCTCCATCTCGCCCCACCTCGAATGATAAATCTTGTGCCTAAAACACTCCTCCATCATAATTTGGATCATGACCTAGATTAGTAGTGAAATAACACTTAGTTGGAAAGTAACTAGCCTTTAAAATGCGAGAAACAAAAGAATTAGGCATCGTTTAAAATTTTCACCTTCCACTTGCCAAGCATAGCCAAATTAAAAGTCGTTATATGTAAAGCTCGTGCCACCATGAGTTTTATGCATCTCAACGATATTTCAAATAATATTATTTTTTAAAAGAATCTCTGAGAAAAGCATAATGAAAAAAACAAGTTAATCATCCGCTTAAAGAATAAATTTAAAAAATGTAAATTTTTTAAATTGAATATTATTTTGGCCTCCCTTACTTCAAAGTGATTTAACAAAAAGATATTACTGTATGATAGTATTGATTAACAAGCTGATAAGTGATAAGTATTTTATGGGTGGGTCCAACAAATCTTGTCATGTATGTCTAGCTAGCTGCCTATATTTTTCCTGGCCTTTGTCAAAAGATAATAACATTCCGTATCATTTTGTGATTTGATTAGTAGTAGCCCGCCAAAATAAATTAATTAATGTCAATGAAAACTAGTAAGATTGTATGATCTCAATTTTTTTTTCTTCATGAAGACAAATTTACTAACTAAATTAACCATGAGTTAGATAAGCAGTTTTGTACTGCTATTGATGAAAGAAGATAACAGTACTATAAAACCAGTTTATAATAACTATTGATAAGCAAATATTCATTTTATGGGTGGGTCCAATAATAGTACTATTAAAACCAAATATTCATTTTTAGAAATTTTATGGGTGGGCCTAATAATAGTACTATTAAAAGCAAATATTCATTTTTTTTAGCAAAGCAAATATTCATTTTTAGATTTTTGAATAACTAATATAACTCAATTATATTTATAAATTAGATATTTCAATTATTCATTGAATTTTGGAAAATCAATTTACATAACATAACCCTTGAATTTGAGAATTTCATTCTTTGACATGAAGAGTAAGAGTAATTAATTTGTAATTATGATAAGTAGACCATTATGTGATTCGATCAAATCAAATCATAAAAAGTTGGCATCAAAGGTGGCAATCACTCATTGGCTGTTGTAGCTTGAACTGTCTTGCTGGCACTTGGAGCCACCATCATTACATCAAACATCCTTAACATTATTTGTCTTAACAAAAAAGCAAAAAAAAGAGAAACAAAAAACACAGTCTATTAAATCCTCACTAAAAAAGAAAAGACAAGAAGGAGAAAAAATAGAAAAAGAGAAAAAGAAAAGAAGAAGATATATAAAAAAGAGAAAGTGTGAGACAGACACTACAAAAAACCCGGTTTCAACGGGTCAAATTATTAACTCTTCCAAAAAAACACTTACAAAACCACAGGTTTGTGTCTTTCAGCTTCTTCCTCACACATTTGTTCTTTTTCTTTCACTCTCTCAATATCACTTTTTTTTTCCATAGATCCAGGTATGTTCCTTGTCATTTTCTCTTTATCTTCTTTCTAGTTTTTACCATTCTTATTCATTGATTTTCATTCAAGTTTGTGTGTTTTTGGGGTTTGTGTTGGTTTTTCAGCTCAACTTAGTAGTAAAACAAACAAGAATCTTCATTTTTCTCAGTATTTTTGTTTATTTTTTTTCTTTCTATATGGTTAGTGTGAAAGAGGTGTGTTAATGATAGACATAATAATGGTTTGGTTTTTGAAAGAGGTGTATAAGGTATAGTTGATAGAAAGCAAGGGATGTTTAAATGGAAAAGGAAATCTTGTGTACAAGATTTGATTTTTCGGTCATTTTTCCACTTTTTAATAGAAAACAAATATGTCTTTTGTGTAAGACATGTACCAAACCCTTGATACCCCTTTTACTTGTTTAAGTCTTTCTTTTTTTTTTTTTTTCA
>Ga0228711_1012140_pt1 | contig 10673 bp, 8 predicted proteins | sample MedpolnodulmetaG_2_FD_177996 | JGI IMG/M metagenome (GOLD analysis project Ga0228711, IMG submission 177996) | Root nodule microbial communities from Medicago polymorpha collected in Santa Monica, California, United States - brown nodules | ecosystem: Host-associated > Plants > Roots > Nodule...
AGATTACAAGTTGCTCAATCACACAAGAAAGAGACTTCTCAATGCTCAAGGACAACTCCAAGAGACTTCTACGCTCAATCACACAAGAAAGAGACTTCTATGCTCAAGGACAACTCCAAGAGACTTCCTTTGCTCAATCACAACGGAAAGAGACTTCTCTTAACAATTACAAATAATCACAAAACAATACGAACAGAACAGACTCTGTTTTTCTAGACACTTGAGAATTCTAAGATATGAACTATTGTAAGAATTCTCTAAGTTGTTGATGTTTAAGTTTTCGACGTTTTGCACAGAGTATTGGCCTTTTGCTTGTTGTATTCAATGTATATATATTCTTCAAGTCTTCATCCCTATTTATAGAGGATTTGAGAGACGTTGAGAATTAGCCGTTACATCAACTTGTCTTGTTTGAAGCTTTGATTCTTCACCATTGATCTTTTGCCTGATTTGATAATTGTCCTATGAAGAACTAATTTCAAATCCATTCCATTTCCAAAGGAACAACGTCTGCGAACATTACTGTTATTCTTGTCTTGATGTAGAGACAAGTTGCAGAGATGGTGGTTGCAGAGGCATGCGCAGAGTTAGTGGTCGTACACTTCGTACACCGTACTTTGTCAACTCTGGTGAAGTGGCTTCTGATAAGATGCTTCTGATAACCTTGCTTCTGATGTCCTTGCTTCTGATGACGTGTCTTCAGGAGTGCTTTCTTCAGACTCGTTTCTTCAGACACATTTCTTCAGACGCACTTCTTCAGATGCATTTCTACAGATGCACTAAGCTTGAATAAAAATTCCTTTTGCTCTCTGACTTGTTCATTCAGGATCTTTATGAATAGTACTTTGATTATTGATCCTGTACACTTGAACAAATGTTAAGCATATCCAATTGATAATTTTTAATACCTTGTTATCATCAAAACTCAAGAGGTGATTTTGCGAAACACCCTTTGTTCCAACAAAAATAATTTAATATATTCTAATCAACGTTAGTGTTTGATTTATTTTTTTTTGAATTGTAAGTGTTCCTAGTGAAAGCAAATTAAAAGATAGCCACACATAAGGTACGTTGAAGAACCGAAGATGAACAAAGTTGTAAAGCTGGAGAAGAAGAAATTTAATGAAGAGGTTGTATTTGTAATTTAATCATTGAACAAATAAAGTTATTAGTGGTTCCATTCCATTCCACCCAAATTGGAGGGTAACCAAAATGTAAGTAAGTAATGGAATATGGTGAAATGAATACCATTGGGTTCCATTCCATTCCATCCTTTTAATGACAATCCAAACAATGGAACATTAATTTATTCCATTCCATTCCATCTCATTCCATCTCAAACCACCAATCCAAACATAGCCTTAGGGTTTGATTTGTGTATAATTGTGAGTGTCTAATGGTGTTTATGGTTATGTTTTGATCAGATGGAACGAAAGGCAACTTTGATTTTGCATCATGGTGGACATTTCATTGCTACTACTTATGATGATTTGGATTATGTTGGAGGGCATTTTTGTGTGTGGGAAGACATATGTACCGATTACATCAACCGTTTTATGCTTGCTAATCTTGTGAAGAGTTGTGCTCGCTATTTTAAGGTATCACACATCTGGTGTTTGGATTCTGAGTTAGGGTTCAGAACATGATTGTTTGAAGTGGTGAGTGACACTGATGTTATTGGGGTGGTGAACATTGCTATTAGATCCAACAATGAAGTTCACTTGTATTATGAGCATGATGTGGATGATCCTATCATTAATGACGAAGCTCCAGTAGCATTACTCACTGGTGGTGAAGAAGTTGTTGGTGAGGCTGAGACTGAAGATATTCAAGACCAACATGTTGTGCCTGAAGAAAATGGTGGTGAGGACCAACCTAATGATGAAGATGTTGTTGGTGAGACTGAGAAAGAAGATATTCAACACCAACCTAATGCTGAAGAGATACCTAATTTAAATGCTGCTACAACTGATGTTATGTATGGTGATGACTCTGAGGATTCAATGTATTTTCCTTCTAAAACAAACACTGAGGATGATGAATTTGATGATGATTATGAAGCTGAGGATGGATATGATTCTTAGTTTGATTATTATGATGTTGATGTGGATGATGAAAATTCTGGTGATGAGCTTGACGATGTGGCAGAAAATGATGCTAATGTGCCTATGGATGATTGATGAGTAAAACTGCAAGTGCACGGTTCTACCGAAGTAGTAAAAAGAGAGTATCATTCAAACAGGGAGTTGTTCAACTTAATTAACTTTTAGAAGAAGATTAGAAGAAAGTTCAGTTGTAAAGATTGAATTTTTAATGGTTTAAAAAAATAATAATAAAAAGTGCCTTGGGATTATTGGTTCATCATATTAACAAACCCTTCACAAACAAACCCTAAACCTAAACTTGATACTCGACCTACTTTCTAAAGACAAGTTTCTCTTAAGTGTATCAAAGCTTCTTTCGAAGTCAGTGAGTGTGTTCCTCTAGCAACCACGCCTATTCTCATGGTTGATTGCTATTAGAATCCTTGAAAAACGAAACTTTATATGTCTCAAGGTTTGCTAGACTATTCTCATGTTTCGCAATGAAGGTGAGAAAAACACAAGAAGGGGTGGTTGAATTGTGTTAGCTTTTTCTTCGTTTCTCCTACTAATGTCACAGTTCAAAAGCAAATGACAATCAGCTTCTGAAGTAGTGATCAGAGACTTAATGTGCAGCGGATAAAAACAGAGTAAGAGAAAGAGAAGAAAGACACAAAACAATTATACAGGTTCCTTCCACAAACCGGAAGTAGTCCTGTCCCCCTTGCACTTCCAAGGAGATTTCACTAACAATGTAATCTCAAATTACAAGTACTCAAGCACACAAGCAAGAGATTTCCTATGCTCAAGCACACAAGCAAGAGACTTTCCTATGCTCTAGTACAACTACAAGAGACTTACAAATGCTCAAGCACACAAGCTAGAGACTTACAAGCAAGCAGATTTACACAGAAAATTGTTTGAGTTTGAACACTTGATATACAATCAGTGGTGTTCACAATACAAATCAATTACATACTCTTTAGACTCTTGAGACTATAGAATTTCTAAAATGTGGACTATGCTTAAGAAATTCTAAGTAACTTTGAAATACAAACAAAACAGAGTATGAACTTTGAAATGTTTAGAGAGTCTAGCTGTTGAATGCGTGTGTATTGCTTTCTTGTCTATATGTTGTATTCTCTATCTCTATCCAACTAGAAGATCTTCACTCCTTTATATAGAGGTGTGAAAGAGACGTTGGAGAATTGCCAGCACACGTGCATAAAAGAGTCGTTTGAAACTTGTTGATCATGAATGATCTTTTGCCTGATATGGTTATTTTCCTATGAAGGATCAATTTAAAATCCATTCCTTGTATGAAGGAACATTTCTGCAGGCAGAGGTGTTATCCTTGTCTTGTTGCAAAGCACGACAAAAGTAGTGGAGAAGGTGGTTGTACAGTTCGTACATTTGTCCTTTTTCAACGCTCTTGATGGAGTAAGCATCCAAAACTTTCAAATTTCATCTCAAGACCGTTGTTACACTTCTTTACGTCTTTAGAAACTCTTAGGCATGATTAAATGAGATTCCAGCTTTTAAAGCTTTAAGTTCTTCAGCTCCTGATGAACTTCAGCTTCTGGTGATCTTGCTTCTGATGAGGTGCTTCTGATGAAGTTGCTTCTGATGACGTCATCACTTCAGGAGTGCTTTGAACTTTAAGAGCACTATTCTTCAGACGCTTCAAGCTTCCTTTTTGTTGATTCTTTTGCTCTCTTTTGTTCTTTCAGAACCCTTTAAAGATATAAAATTTTGTCTATGGTCCTGTACACTTGAACAAATATTAGCATATCTAATTGACAATTTTTAATACCTTGTTATCATCAAAACCTTAAGGGTGACATATGTTAAACATTTTTGTTCTAACAATTTTCCCCACTCTAATGGTTAAACGCATTTTGTTCCAACAATCTCCCCCTTTTTGATGATGACAAACATTAGTATAAAAAAAAATTCAATTGTTGTTAATCTAATTAACATGTTGACTATATGGGTTTGAGGTTTGTAAGCTCCCCCTGAGTTCTATTCATGTTAATTAAATTTATCATTAAGGTGCAATATTCACTAAGAATAATCTCACATAAAAAGTTAAGAGATAAGAAGATGGTCCTATTAATTTAAGTTGTTTAGAAATAAATTAATGGGGCTCAACGCTTGTAATACTATACTCTACTCCCCCTTTTGTCATCAACAAAAAGTATAAAAATATAAAGACAAAAAGAAAAAGATGAGAAAAAAAAAGATTAAAAAAAAGATTAAACACGTGAAGTTCAGAAGCAAATGGTCAGAAGTAGTAATATTGATCAGAAGCAGTAAGATAAGTTTAGAAGCAATAAAATTAGTTCAGAAACAAAGAGACAACAGATAAAAAGAAAACAAGCTAAGGTGTGCAACTAAGGTTGGGCTTGTTTCTAAAACATTTCCATCATTTGTTTCATCATCTTGTTGGTCTCTTCAGATTGCTGCTTCATTTCTCTTTTTAAGTCTTCATTGCTTTGGATCAACTTCTCTTCTCCGACTCTAGCTTCTTCAAGCTTAGCTTCTGTAGATGCCTTGTACTCTATCAGAAGTAGCTTTTGCTCTAGAAGTTCCTTCTTCAGCTGCCTGTTCTCTTTCTCTAATTCAGCATTCTTTTGCAGCACAGCTAGTCTTGGTGATGCTTGCTTGACATTCATCCTTGTCAACCAGTTCACATTGAGCTCCCTTTGGTGAATTCCAGCTGGAATGAAATCAGTTTCATTCCTTTGCCTTAAGCATAGAGGATGCTTCACCCAAGTCTTCAGGACTCTAACTTCTTCAAGATTGCTGGTAACTCCCTTCAGCCAATCTTTGAGCTTCTACTGAGCTGTTTCTTGATCATCCAAGCATGTTCTTTGAAGAGCAATCAAGACATTTTCAGCTCTTTCCTTCAATCTCTTCCAGGATTGCTCATAGCTTTGTTCATGAATAAGATTATGTCTTGTTTGAGTTAGCCTATTGAGCTCCTGAAAGATGTTATTACAAACATATGGTAACAAAGAGGAATCCAGATACATGGTTGGTGGGAATGGAATTTTATCTGGTTTAGCAGAAGTGGTGGATTGTATGGCTAGGTGAAATGATGAAGGTTGGTTATTTGTAGGTTGTGATGGGATTGTTGGTCTCTGACATGTCATCAGAAGCAGAAGTGGAGACATAATTGGTTATATCAATCTCCATTTCAGTTGCTTCTGGTTCACTGACCTCTTTAGTACATGATGTAGACTCAACATTTTCAGGGATGATTTGGATTTTGGTTGAGGTTGTTTGTGGGTCAACTAATTGGTGTTGGGGGCTTTCTGAAGTAACTTCATCAGAAGCTACCTCAGAGGCTGTCTGAAGTTCAGATGCAACTTCAGGCAGTTCACCAGAGTAGTGACTAACCAGTTGATCTAAAACATTTGGTTCAGCTAGTTTTGTGGGTGATTTAGGTTAAGAGTTAGATGGTTCACATGTGTTGGTTTTAGTTTGGGTTTGGTTTTGGGTTTGGGTTTTGGATGATGTGGCAATAGTTGCAGAGGCTGATCCAGCTGGTTCATCAGCAAGTGCAACATTGAGGGGTTCAACCATAGGTGGTTGTAGGGGATGGTCAATTGGGAGTTTATTGCAAATGTCTATTCTCTTTTGAGACATTTCCCCTATGCTTTTAAGAACAGTTGGGTACACTGGCTCAAAAGGTTTGGCATTGACTTGTTGTTGTTGTTTGGTGGATGGTGAGATGTTTTTGTAGAGAAGGTTAAGAGGGACATCATCTATATCAGATGAGTCTGGGGAGGAGATGGAGGTTTCAGATCCGGATTCAACTTCTATAATGTTAACAGAGTTTGAGACATCAGGATTACCTCTTGAAGCAGCTGCTTCTGAAGTTGCAGCTTTCTCCTCAAGAGCCTTTAGTAGCTCACCAAATGCCACAAGTTGTTGCAAGTCTTCAGAGAGTGCAATAGCAACTCGAGCATCTTCACTGGTTGTCTTCTTCAGTAGCACATCTGCAGCCACTGAGATTTGAGCAACTAGTTCAAGTGCTTTCTTCTTTAAGACTTCCCTTGTAACCAATGAAGTGGCAGCTTCTTCTTGTTCTTCCTCAGCAGCCAGGCTTGCTTGCCTTAGCTTCCTAATAGCCATCTTCCTTTTCTTAGATGACTGAGCAGTATCAGCTGGCTTGTTGCTTCTAGTTCTTTTGTCCAGAACCTCAGAAGCATCTAGCTCTTGTGCTTCTTGTTGAATGGTGAGCACTTCAGTATCAGATGTATTTTCTTGAGAAGCATCAGCTTTTGACTTCTTGGCTTTCTTTGAAGCTTGTTCTGGAGTACCTTCAACATACTCAGCTTCTATCATTGCTCTCTTCTTAGACTTCCTGCTCTTAGCAATAGGCAGGGCACCTCCATACATTGTTTCAGGTATGTCACTGATCTTGATGGTTTGACCAGTCCTCTCAAACTGATCAACCATATACATGACTTGAACTTCTATAGGGTCTTGCTTGCAGATAGGAGGAAAGTCATCCATAAGATTGGATAAGACTGTGGATTCCTTCAAGTCTGTACTAAGCACCTTGTAGTCCTCCTTCTTGATCAGCTTCATATGCTTGAGAGTGCTGCCATTTATGATTTTCCCTGTTATTGTGCCAAGCTGAGCATCAGTAAAGTAGTTGACCTCTTTGAGTACATTCAGAATTCCTCCTTGGTGAAGAATTTCTAAAATTAGCCTACCATAGGGAATCCAGGTCCTCTTGATGGTTTGGCTTTCCTTGAGTGTCTTGATCATGTTCCTGAAGATGTACTTGGGCACATTTGCTTTCTGCTTGGTCAGAAAGAAGTGTAAGAACACTCTATGATCCAGAGAGGGTTGATCTCCACCACCACCTTTTGGTAGGAGATTCTCATTCTGAATCTTCAGCAACATCTTGATCTTCATGCTAAACTCACTGTACTTTCCCTTCTTAGTACTGTTGAACATGGTTTTGTTTACAATGTCGTTCCAAGGACTTGTCTTGTTGTTGTCCAGGCCATTCACAAACTTTCCTTCAGAAGCTCTCCTGATCACCCATGTGATAGAAGCTTCTGAGATATAAACAGGAATCCCCATGATGCTTGATCTGATTTCTATGCATCTAAAGGGTTTCAGGCCCATTTCTTCTCTAGTCTTGCCTTGCAGACTAGGATCAATCAGCACCTTCTCCTCCATTTCCATCTGAGAAGCCTTCCTATCATACACTTGTGCTCTTACCCAGAAGTGTCTAACCAAACTCAAATATGATGGACCATTAAGTATTCCAAAGTAATATTCCAGGTCTTGTGCTTGATATATGTCTCTTAGCTCGCATCCATGATAAGCTAGAGAGATGAAACCTACGGGGTTTTCAACCTGTACGTTGAGTTCCCATTCTTCAAGGGACATGGTTCTCCCCCTGATTTCGTAAATTCACACAGATACACACAGAGATTGAAAGTGTAGATAGTGATTGTGAGTTGTGTGTGTTTTGTCTAAGTGTTTTGAGTAAAACGTTTGCAATTCAGACAAAGGGGACAAACAAACATAGCATTAATGACGTTGGGGGCGCGAGATAGTACATTCAAAGCTGAATTCATCATTGCCCTCATACGTTATACACCAATACAAATAAGCCACGTCAGAGGATTCTTAGAGTAACTGCTTAGCTAGTGGGGCACGTGTTACAAAAAGTAACTTCCAACGTTTCCACTAACTCTGCTGTCAGGAGCACAAAGTCCAGCTTCTGGAGTTCAAATGCTGACGTCATCTTCAGAAGCACATTTTCCTCAGAACCTCAGTAAAGAGCTTCTGATGGACTATAGCTTCTGAACGACTTCAGGACTTAAATTCCAATTCATGAGCAAGCAGATTTAATCAGACACAAAGTGCATGTTCAAATTTTTCTTTATAAAATCAAATCTTTCCACAGTTAAAGGCTTAGTAAATATATCAGCCCATTGATGTTCAGTATCAATGAATTGTATATCTAAAATTCCTTTTTGAACATAATCTCTGATAAAGTGGTGTTTGATTTCAATATGCTTGGATCTTGAATGTAAAATTGGATTATTTGACAAACAAATAACAGCAGTATTATCACAATAAATGAGAATACTGTTAGCATTTATCTGATAGTCTTCCAACTGATGTTTCATCCAAAGTAGTTGTGTACAACAACTTGTAGCTTAGATGTATTCTGCTTCTGCTGTAGACATAGCAATAGTTGCTTGTCTTTTTCTAGCCCAGGATATCAGATTCTCACCAACGAACTGAGAGTTTCCACTGGTTGATTTTCTTTCAATCCTATCACCAGCAAAATCAGCATCACATAATCCAACCAACTTATAATCTAAGGATTTCCTATAGAGGAGTCCAAGATTTGTTGTTCCTTTCAGATACCTGAAGATTCTATTAACAGCAGTTAAATGAGATTCTCTAAGATCTGATTGAAATCTTGCACACAAGCATACACTGAACAAAATTTATGGCCTAGATGCAGTGAGGTATAACAGAGAACCAATCATAACTCTGTACAGCTTCTGGTCTACCTTTGTTCCAGTATCTTCTTTGCTTAAGATGCAGGTTGGATGCATTGGAGTGTTCATCACTTTACAATCTTCTAGCTTGAACTTCTTCAAAAGCTCCTTTGTATACTTTGTTTGATGAACATATACTCCATCTTTGAATTGATTGACTTGAATTCCAAGGAAGAACTTCAATTCTCCCATCATGCTCATTTCAAATTCATCCTGCATTAACTTTGAGAATTCCTTGCAAAGAGATGCATTAGTAGAACCAAATATTATATCATCAACATATATCTGCACAACAAGAATGTCTTTCTCAAGAGTACTTCTGTAGAGTGTTGTGTCAACTTGACATCTTTTAAAATCATTTTTGATTAAGAAATTACTTAGTCTATCATACCAAGCTCTAGGAGCTTGTTTCAAACCATACAATGATTTCTTCAATTTATAAACATGATCAGGATACTTAAGATCCTCAAAACCAGGAGGTTGGTTGACAAACACTTCTTTTGATATCACTCCATTGAGAAATGCACTCTTTACATCCATTTATGCCATGATTAACTGCATAGGATAGAAGTAACCTGATTGCTTCCAATCTTGCAACTAGAGAAAATGTTTCAGTATAATCAATGCCTTCTTGTTGACTGTATCCTTGAGCAACAAGTCTAGCTTTTTTTCTGACTACTTCACCTTGTTAATTCAGCTTTTTTCTGAATACCCACTTTGTTCCAATAATGTTCTTCTGCTGAGGTTTGGGTACCAGATCCCACACATCATTTCTTTGAAACTGATTGAGCTCTTCTTGCATAGCTAGTATCCATCCATCATCTGATAGTGCTTCATCAACTGTACTAGGTTCTATTACTGATAACAATCCTATCATATAATCTTCTTGTCTGAAATATGATCTTGTTCTTCGAGGAATTTCTTTGTTTCCAATGATTTGATCCTCAGGATGTGATGACTTATATTTGAATGTATTCTTGAATTGGTTAGCTTGCTGAGAACCATCTTGAGCTTCATTAGAAGCTACTTTATCTTGAGCTTCTGGTGTGATTTCAGCTTCTAGAATTTCTTCATATTCAGCAGTCTGATCAGGTTCTAGAGTATCTTCAGGCACCTGTATATCTGCAACACTTTCATCTTGCTCGAGAGTTTCATTTTCAGGCTCTTTGTCATCAAATTTAACGTGCATTGATTCTTCAACACAGAGTGTCTCTGAATTATGAGGGTGAGAAAAACTACAAGAAGGGGGGGTTGAATTGTGTTTTCAAAGACTTTTCTTTCTTACGTTCTGAAAAACTGTTCCCAGATTCAGAGTCTGAAGAGTTCAGAGTCTGACTTGAGTTCAGAATCTTAGTGCAGCGGATAATAATAAGAGAACAGAGAAAGAAAGAACACAAGCAATTATACAGGTTCCTTCCACAAACCGGAAGTAGTCCTGTCCCCCTTGCACTTCCAAGGAGAGTTCCACTAAAATGTAATACCGGATTACAAGTTGCTCAAACACTCAAGTAAGAGACTTCTCAATGCTCAAGGACAACTCCAAGAGACTTCTATGCTCAATCACACAAGAAAGAGACTTCTATGCTCAAGGACAACTCCAAGAGACTTCCTTTGCTCAATCACAACTGAAAGAGACTTCTCTTAACAATTACAAATAATTGAATAAGGTTTTGAATACTTGATATACTATTAGAGGTATTCACAAAACAATACAAACAGAACAGACTATTTTTCTAGACACTTGAGAATTCTAAGGTATGAACTATTGTAAGAATTCTCTAAGTTGTTGATGTGTTTAAATTTGCGACGTTTTGCTCAGAGAGTATTGGCCTTTTCTTTTTGTAGTGTTGTGTGTGTTCTTCAAGTCTTTATCCCTATTTATAGAGGATTTGAGAGACGTTGAGAACTGGCCGCTACATCAACATGTCTTGCTTGAAGCTTTGATTCTTCACCATTGATCTTTTGCCTGATTTGATAATTGTCCTATGAAGAACTAATTTCAAATCCATTCCATTTGAAACGGAACAACGTCTGCAGCAATATTACT
>Ga0228711_1012143_pt1 | contig 10669 bp, 12 predicted proteins | sample MedpolnodulmetaG_2_FD_177996 | JGI IMG/M metagenome (GOLD analysis project Ga0228711, IMG submission 177996) | Root nodule microbial communities from Medicago polymorpha collected in Santa Monica, California, United States - brown nodules | ecosystem: Host-associated > Plants > Roots > Nodule...
CCTTTTTTTTCTTTGTTTTTTTTTTTTATTTTTTCTTTTTGTTGTATGATTTGCAATTTGCGCTTACGTCATGGGCCACAATTGTCTCCATAAACAAGCATATTTAACGAGTGGAGATTAACGTTTCTTCAAAAAAAAAAACAAAAAACGAGTGGAGATTAACATGTTTTGTTTTTTTAAGGGCATTAAGGTGTTTTTTAAAATTAAATTTCAAAATAAAGTATGCATCCTTGAAGTGCAATTGTTTTATGTTATTATTATAGGGGTCACACTTAAAGTATGCATCCTTGAAGTCCAATTGGATTAAGGTGTTTTGGTTTAAGCAAAATTGCATCATTGATCATTAACAATAGCTTGTTAAAAAGAAGCAGGTATATAATCCTTTTGGTTTGATTGTGACATCATTTTATGTGGAATCCTGGACTCAAATCCGGATTTAATAAACAAACAGAGATGAACAATAGGATTTTTCTAGTGTATGTTAGACAGCCGTTTTAATTTTTATTTTTAAGAGGTGTTTGATTTAAAGGTGAATTTTCATAAAAGTATATTTTGCATTAATGTATTTGATTCATGGTTGCATGAGGCGACTTTGGTTTTAAACTGTAAACACAGGTGCATATACTTTATGTTTGGAAAAAGAGAATGAGAGTTTAGGGTTAAGAGGTTGAAGGAGTTTAATAGCTTTATTTAGCAAGTGGTGTTGAAGGGTGTTGGAGGAAAGGGGGAGTTTTATGGTATAGAGTGTTAAGTGCTGGATATGGTGTGGAAGGAGGGAGATTGCGGTTTGGTGGTGAAAGAGGTTCTGCTAGGTGGCATAATGTGAATAAAGTTAGGGAGGGAGTTGGATTGGTAGATGAGGATGACTACTTGATAAAATTGACCACCAGGGGGTGATGGGTCCTCTGAATTGTTTTGGAGGGACCCACGACAAGATGATTCTCCTCTTGAAGTTAGATTTAGAAGGCTTTATGAATTATCAGAAAACAAATTAGCGAATATACCCGAGACGCATTGATGGTAAGATTTAGGCAAGTGTATCAAATTGTTTACCAAGTAATAAAGTAATAGAGTATCGTATCCATATGGATTGTCGTTTCAATCAAACAATTCGCGTTACTTATTTGGGAACAATAAAAAAAAATATCAGGGCTTAGAGTTTTGCAAAGTTAATTTGTTTGCAACATATCAAAGTTTACCTGTTTTGATTGCAGAATGTTAGCGGCGGTTAGGATTCTTCGAATTTCGTCTATTTAATTGTTTGAATTACGTAACAATCAAGTCTTATTCATGTTATTTATCGGTATCTATCCAAGTGATGAGTTCGTGGGGTTTTACTACCTATTAGCTGTCGAGTTGCACCTACTAATCACACGGGCAGGTACGTGTGAGGCCTTATTGTCTCGAAGATATTGGATCATTCCCCTCCAGCTGTCGAGTTGCACTTGTTGATCAGAGAGGTAGGTACGCGTGGGGTGTTACTCCCTCAGAGGTAATTGAAACATATACTTGAGTTAGTGTTCATAAATTCCCAATAGTGTACCCCCAATGCTCCTAAAGGTTCGCTCATTTGTGAATCTTAGAAGTACATAGCACATTCTTCCTCTCGGTATACAAACAGGCAGCCCTATCAGCGTCTACCTTACCAAGGTTCGAGGAGAATGAAGTTACTAGGCTTATTCAAGTTGTGAAGTCACTTGTTTCCCTAATCACTAACTAGTTACTTCCTGATTGGATTAGGTTTGCACCAATATTAGGTTATGTCACCTTCCTAAGTACTTTTATCTCAAGGTTCTTCTCTATGGCTTGTTTCCCTAATTACTAATTAGTTACTTCCTCATTAAGACAAATATAAATATAATTATCAATATTATCAGGTTTATGCGTTAGAGCAGACAAATCATACGCACGACAGTAAAATTAAATAGCATAAAGAAAATAATTGAATAAAGACTTTAAATTAAATAAATTGTCCAACAACCAGAATAGAGGTTCATCTTAGAATCATAGCTTAAAAAGATTTAGTTACACATAGTAACTAAAGACAAATTACAAAAGAAATAAAACATACCCTAGAAAAATTGGAGTGAGGAGAGAAACTCCTCCCATAAAACTCTTAGTGCTTGCCTTCCTCTTGAATCACTTCGTTTTGAATGAGAGAAGTAATATTTATGGGGAGAGTTTTTGTTACACCTTAATTCCCAACGTTTAATTAATGAATAATGCAAGTAATCTTATTCAAAAAGGATATTACATATATTCATCAAACATTTATTCAACACAATTATTTTGTCATAATTCAGAATACGGGAAATACTTTAAAATATTTCATAAAGTAAACAAATCTGGTCTTCAACTTTTATTGTAAAAATTAACATAAAGATTTCAAATACTTAAACTTCATAGAAATTGACATTCGACGTTTGACCCCAACCCTAGTGTTACAGATAAGAGCACGTATTTATTTGACTGTGTAAATAAGAAAACTATAGCTACAGAAGTATATTCCCGTTGCCACCTTCTAAGCGTCCCGCAGCCTAGAGCTCCTCGTTCTGAGTATCTGTACCCCATAGTACAGACACCAATATACACAATACAACAAAGGGGGTGAGAATATTCATCTTAGTCAATAAATTGGGATAAATGAAATAATACAAGAGTCATAACATCGTTGGTCATCTTTTCCAATTGCAATCATGAAATTACAACATCATCAAGTTCATCAATTCGCACCATCATCACATATATACATTTCAAACGAGACACACACACATACATATATCATGTACACAACAACAAATTATATCACATATATCACATATACATCATATACACCTCACATGAGACATATGCAACTACATTTATTCTCTAGACCTATCACCTATATGCTTACCGGTATCTAAACCTATCGTCTTTTTGATGTATGCCAGAGTTGTATTACTGAACATACACCCGTCTTTCGTCTTTATGCAATATGTTATGATGCATGCAGACTCACTAATCACCATACAACAAATATATCATCAACACATCATTCAACATATCATCTTTAGAACAATTAGATCATCATCATATTTTTACTTGTTATTATATAACAAGTACGTCTTTCATCTTCATTCGTCCTAAATACATATTTCGTCTTTATTCATCTTAAATACATCTTTCGTCCATATTCGTCTTTTTCAAACCTCATTTAATTCATCATTCATCATCGTCATATAGCAACTAAATGTTTACTGGTGTTTTCGGGAAACCACGGGCTAGTTTCGATTATTACAAGCGAGACCGAACTAGAAAACTCATGACATGTTGTCCAAAGGTTTTGGTCGAAAACGGTTTGAAAAAGGCCACGAAATACACTTAGGTTACTTAGAGAGCAGGACGAGTTTTAGAGTAAAAAAGGCACTGTCTCTCGACAGGTTTGATATTGCTAGTAAAAGCAAGATAAAATTAAAGGAAAAAGTAAAAGTTTAAACGCATAAACTTAAAGGAAATGTAAAATTCATTGCATTAAAAGTAAAATGGTCTACAAATCAGTTTACAAACATTCTGTATAATTTGTTTCCCTATGCGCCAGTAGTTTGAGTGTTGTAGAATTTCTATAAATGATTTGCGACCCATTTTTCGACTAGGAAACTCTTATTTACACATAAAGAAAATAACTGGCAAAAGACTAATCCCATGATCAGCACTTCCTCCATCTTGGACAACCACATGTCCCCACGTTTCCACTAAGGAAACCGCCTTTGAGCTTGAAATCGTATCTTTCCCACCTTGCTTCCATGACTTCGATGCAATTACGCTTTTAGCCTTGCTCCGTTGAACTCCTAACCATACGCGCTAGGCTTGCTATCTTCTCGAAATCTTCAATTTAAAATGAGAAAGCCTTCAATTCCTGCATAGTTTAAATTCAACTAAATGTTGACCACATTAAATGAGTATGTCGAAATTATAGGCTAGCAAGATACACCCCAAAAATTCCATTTTCGACGAAATTTCTTCAGTAGGAGAAACTTGGTATTTTTGAAAAACTCAAAACACTATGGCAGCGCTTTTCGTCTAATTGTTAACACTATTTCATATCTTAGTGGGTGTTTTGCAGACGTTTGTTAATGCCTTGGTGAACCGTTAGCCAAGACTTCCTTTGTGGCATTAGTGAGGTACCGTTTTTCAAGGAGACAAGGGCTTTAAACCCCATTTAATGGAAACCTCCCATAACTCCCTTTTGCTTGGTGAAATTGCTCTATAGTTAGCTTCCTGCTATAAAACCTTTGGGTCTTTCCTTCTAAAGTGTTCCCCCATTAGTGTCTCACAAAGTTTTATCTTTCTAATCCCTAAAAAATGGAAACGCTTCCAAATGATCTCCTTATGGTTATCACCAAAAAGATTGCTGCTTGTGGAACTCAAGATCTTTTGAATTTTGGTGCCACATCTAAGCTCCACCATCAGCTTGGTAACAAACAGGGCAGCATTCAGGGCGTTGAACCGAGATTGTTTCTGGTACATTGTCGATCCCACTTCATCCCCAGATAAACGCCGATTCGTGCGCATGATATCTAGTAGTGGACATCCCTTTTATAGTGTGTCGATAGCCACTTTCATGCTTCATCAACTTCGTCCCGATTTGGAAAGAATCATACAGGTAATGGCGAAGGCGATGAAACATGGTTCCGATGGGGCTACCTATTTCAACCCCATGTTGGAGTTCTTGGCTGCAGATAATATTCCTGACGACCAGATTCTACCTGTATTTTAGGACCTCTTCAGACGACCTTAGCTTGCGAAATTCCGTAATGCTATCTTGAATACGGCGGGCCCACGCTTTGCTTGGGATTCCCTCTGCTTTCGGCCAATGCTCCCGGGATTGAGATACCAATTTCCTTGTCCTTCCTACAAGCTTTGCAACAGAATTAGAAGGATTCACAATGTTGCTTTGCTCTTTCCTAGCTCGGACGAGGACTACCCTACAATCAACTTCTGTCTTTCGTGCGGCCTCAACCTCAAACTCACTTGGTTCTTACGGAATTTCCGTTTTTTGGATCTTGGTTTTTTATGGTAGTGGGTATCCAGGCTTTTCAAGCATTTGTAGCTTGACATTAGTTTCGTTTATAGACTATGATGCCAAATTTTGCTTCTTTTTGTTTGGTATTGTTATGTGTTCTGTTGTGACATAACAATATCCAATTTTGTAATGCTTCGGCAATGTTCTGCATTGTTTTGCTAATTCAAAGCAAAATATTTGTTTCTTGATGAATATTAGATGTTTGTGCTATTTTTATTTTCACGCAATAGGCTTATACTTTCAAGTATGTGCCTTTTATTTCGACATATTATCAATAGAAACTCATTCCTTTGACAAATTCTAAATGGCAAAGATTTTCAATTTTCAGGCCAATATTTATTTGCAACAAAAAACTACTTGCAAATAAACCAAGTCTGTAACGAAAACCCTAATAAACATAACTCCTTGCCCCCATATTTTTGTTATCGACAAACTTGTCAGAAAGGGTACTAAACAAGAATCACATCTATTTTGGCTTCAACCACCTCTTTTTGTTTCTACCCAAACTTTGAATCTCAAAGCAACTAATGCCAAATTTTACCATTTGGTTTTCAATTAGGAACCACACACATTCCTTATCATAGATACAATCAAATTTATGGCCAATTGACCATCACGTCCCTAAGTTTCAACCTAAGTATTTCAATAGTATCTTCACTAATGGTCTCTCAACCATCTTTTGCTAACTGCCAGCCACTAGGGCCTTCTTGATCTCATGCTCCGGCTAAACAACCGTGATTTTGCTCTAAGAATTTTTCTTAGATGTGATGATCATCCTAATCATTTCCTAAGGTTAGGGAACTTAGGTTTTCCAAATTAGGTTATGTGTCGAGAGTCTCCCTTTCCCACATGAAACCATGAGTTGGATGGAGTCTTACAGAACTTGCATCTGCTTGATTAATGCTAACAGATTTTGCAGATGAACATGGAGCAATATTTACTAGACTTTATTCGAAAGTCTTTCTTGTAATCACATTCACTTCAATAAGAAAATAGCTTTGGTCAACCTCAATGTTTTCGACTGCACCATCATCTCTCCAAATTGAAATTCTTTGATGTATGGATGAGAGAACATCGCCTATCCCATGAATCCATTCTCATCCTAACAACAAGTTGAATTTAGCTTTCGACGGGACTACCATGAACAAAGTTGGCCTGACAACATTTCCCACCATTAGACTCACTTGGAGACTAGCAAGGGAATGACCAGCCTTTCCTTCAATATTTGACAGAATTACATTAAGAGGCTTCAAATATTTGGTGGTCTTACCAATCCTTTTGAGTAAGGATTGAGGAATTAAATTGGCAGCAACACCACCGTCGACCAACACTTTGTTGATACCAATCTCATCCACTTTGGCTTGGATGAACAAAGGTTTAAGATGATTCTTCGCCAAATCATTAGGCTTTTCGAATATGACTTTCCGTTCATCTCAAGAGCCACTGTGTGTTACAAAGTAGCATATGGGTTTATATTCCTCCATGTCCTTGGGATCGAACTCTTCCTCAGAATCCTCAACTTCAGACACCATATCAAATTTAGCTGGCAAAATGGAAACTACATTCTATATGACGTCGACGTCCGATTCTGAATCCATAAACTCTAAATCCAATTCATCATCTTCATCAGGATCCTCTTTGACTAGGGGAAAATACAACCTTTCTTTCACTGGTCTTCTTCTTGGTTCGACCATCCTTTGGTTATCATTTGGGTCAACAGTTTTGTCTTCAAGGCTTGCAGCAATGCCTTTTTTGGACCTTTGGTACCTTGTCCATTGAGTCCTTATCATGGGGTTCTTCCCCTTGTAATTGTTGCTACAAGCATACATCTTTGACTCATAGGCAATACCATTTTTGTTATCAATAGTATTGGTGTTTCCTTTCACCACATTGTTTTTCCCATGTTGCACATTCTTATGGGTCGACTGATTTCATTTTTGATCAGGTGCATAAGGAACAAAAGCTTTTCCTTGACCACTTTTATTGACGTAATTGGTTATCAAAGAGTTATTGGTGAAAGGAATATAACTATTAGTAAAGGAAAACTTAGGTCTATGATCACCAGACCATTTCCCTCTTTTCCTAGGTTTTGGGATAGAACTTTTAAGGCCTTTAGTTGCCTCTTTGTCAAATACAACACTACATCCAGGGAAAAGCATTACCTCATAATTCTTCAGCCTGCATCGATTGAGGAAGTCAACCAGTTCTTCTTCAAGTGTAGGATAGGCTGCCTTTAACTTCTCGTCGAACTAAGGCTCTGGGTAGTCACTTCGACGTATACTGCATCTTTAGTGATTTCCACCATTTAACATTCTGCAACATCAGCTCTTGTTTTAACTTCTGTTTCGATAGACAAATCTTTAACAACATTAACAATTACTTCAACCATATTGGAGCCTGTAATGTTACTGTACATCATGCTCGCGTCTTTCAAAGAATTAGAGTCTACCTGCATTTGAGGCTTTGGCTTGTCTCTAAACTTCAGCATACCTTCATTGAGACCTTTCTGAACCAAATCCCTGAAAAGGGAACATCGTACCTCTTTTCTTACGTTGCTTTAGTGGTGGGATTTTTAAATCCTTAGGTGCTACCACTTGACCATCAGCAACTAAGAGATCATAAATCTCGTCACATTTGGTTACGTCGAACATATATGTTTTGGGAACATATCTTCCATTGCTTGGTTCGACATGATTATTCCCATTTGAGGGCCTTAACAATTTACACGTATAAGGGGGCCCTGGTCTTAGTTCAGCAATGCCAACCTCCTTCCTTTCGATATCGCCAATTTCCATGTTGAATTCTTGGTTGCTTTTGTTTGATTCAACATAAGCAAACTTTTCTCTTTTGTGATATTTCTGAGTTCTGGCTTTCTCATCCCTTAGTCTTTCGACATGTCGAACTTTATCGGCCAACTGGGTCATGTCTCTCAAGTGTTGAGTGTCTAGCTTCTTCCTTATGGAATAATCTAGGCCCAAACGGCCATTTCGACTAACTCATGCTCAAGCACTTGAGTGAAACATCTTGCCTTTAACAACCTGAATCTTTTGAGATAATCATCAATGGATTCAGTGTGATTTCTCTTGACACTCGCCAATTCATTTAGACTTATCTTAGATTGGCCCATGTAGAATTGTTCATGGAATAACCTCTCCAATTGAGTCCAATTCTGGATCGAATGTGGTGTAAGAGTAGTAAACCACGTGAAGGCATTCTTTGTTAGAGAATTTGGAAAGTATTTCAACCTCAAATTCTCATCATTTGCTAAACCTCCTGCCTCTATCATATATCGTGCGATATGTTCGACAATGGACTCACTAGTATCACCTGCAAACTTGGTGAACTTAGGATTTTTGTAACCCCTAGGAAGTTTAGACTGTAATACCAATTCCGACAAAGGAGAAACAAATTTTGGCCTATGTAGGCCAATATATAAACCATTTTGAGCCATTAAATTTTGCTCCTATGTTTTGTTGTTGGACATTCCTAACAACTTCATCGGCATCATGATTTATATCCACTAATACCACTTCAGGTTAACCTTGAATCACTGGTTCGACAGGTTGGGGTTGAGGCACAGGTTGTGGCCTTTAAACCATTGGTTCGATCAACCGCAACGGTTGTTGGTTTTGGATTTGTGGAACCGGATGGTAAATAGGTTGTGGAGGAGCAAAGAAATATGGTATCCTCCCCATTTGTGTGGTTAGGGTTTGGTAACTCCATTTTGTGTCCCGTATCAAAGGGTTAAACACGGTACCAATTTTTTGTGTCAACAAGTTAATGATTTCGTGATTACTCTCATCCATTTGTTGTCTTAACAAATTCATCAAATCAGTTGTTAAGACTGGTAGAGTATTTCGACCAAAAATGATAGAACTTGAGGGACTATTTGCGTTGTGAACAAATTTTTTTTATCTGCAAATGCAGACACACTATTATGCATATTTGCCATCATCGAAGTTGGCATACCATAAGGTTGCTCCCTAGAAAGGTTCTGCACATTTGTGTTTCGATCATCAAGCCTAGGCCTGACTAAAGGAGAACTTGGGACACTAGTAGTCAAAGGAACACCAGTTGTGAATGGGGGCACAAAAGTTCCTATTTCTGGTCGTGTCATTGGAGAGGACGTTGAAACGGTTGAGGGAACTTTTACTCTCGTTTCCGTCGAAAGTGGCATAGCCATGGTTACCCCCACGACGGTCGACACATTTAAATCTCCCAAAGGAGTAGTCGCTTGTAAAGATTGTTCTTGTGAAGACGATTGTGAAGAGGATGAACTGGCACGAGCCAAAGATTTACCACTGCTCAAATGCATACACAAACAATTTGGTGTTTTTAGCAATAAAGTTACCTGAAAATAGTAACGAAATTCTAAAAGCGGATCTCTCAAGGAGATGAGTTTTGAAAAAAGTTTTGAAAAAAAGTTTTTTATGAAAAAGTTTTTGAAAATCAATTGCACAAACGGGGTCCCACCGGGTGTGCCGATTTGTTTACTGGTGTTTTCGAAAAACTACGGGCTAGTTCTGATCATTACAATCGAGGCCGAACTAGAAATCTCAGGACATGTTGTGCAAAGGTTTTTATCAAAAACGGTTTGAAAAAAGCTACGAAATGCACTCAGGTTACTTAGAGAGTAGGATGTGTTTTAGAGTAAAAAAGGCACTGTCTCTCGATAGGTTTGAGATTGCAAGTAAAAGCAAGATAAAATTAAAGGAAAGAATAAAAGTTTAAACGCATAAACTTAAAGGAAATGTAAAATTCATTGCATTAAAAGTAAAATGGTCTACAAATTACTTTACATACATTATGTATAACTCGTTTCGCTATGCGTCGGTAGTTTGAGTGTTGTATAATTTCCATAAATGATTTATGGCCCATTCTCCGACTAGGAAACTCTTATTTATACATATATAAAATAACTGGCAAAAGACTAATCCCATGATCAACATTTCCTCCATCTTGGACAACTGGTTGTCCCCACGTTTCCACTAAGGAAACCGCCTTTGAGCTTGAAATCGTATCTTTCCCGCCTTGCTTCCTTGACTTCGACGCAATTACGCTTTTAGCCTTGCTCTGTTGAACTCTTAACCATGCGCGCTAGGCTTGCTATCTTGTCAAAATCCTCAATTTAAAATGAGATAGCCTTCAATTCCTGCAAAGTTAAAAGTCAACTAAATGTTGACCACATTAAATGGGCCTGTCAAAATTACAGGCTAACACTAATATTTCGTCATTTACCCCCCCCCTCCCGTCTTACATGTAACACCCCGTTTTCCCAAACAATGTAAAATAATACAAGTAATCAGAGTACTCAACGTAAAACGGAATGTCACACTACTTTTAAAACATAAATAGAGTAAAGTTACTATTTATCAAAACAACTCTGTCAAAAATTCATTTATATCGTAGCGGAAAATTATTTCAAAATCAACAACTTTGTTCAACAATCTTTGGCACTACGGCCTCAACATAAATAACTTAAGGAAAATCTTAATCCAAAAAGGTTCAACAACATAGTTCATAAAACAATACGTAACAATGGAAAGCAAAGCAAGAATCCCCATCCCGTTACGTATCAGAGCGACCCTAAGACGACACACGAGAGAG
>Ga0228711_1012150_pt1 | contig 10663 bp, 12 predicted proteins | sample MedpolnodulmetaG_2_FD_177996 | JGI IMG/M metagenome (GOLD analysis project Ga0228711, IMG submission 177996) | Root nodule microbial communities from Medicago polymorpha collected in Santa Monica, California, United States - brown nodules | ecosystem: Host-associated > Plants > Roots > Nodule...
TGTTATCACACCTGATTTTGTATTCAAACAGGTGTTATATGTGCGGTTTTACACCTATTTTAGTGTAAAAGTGGAGTTACAAATACATATATCACACCAATTTATTAGAAAAAACAGGTACAATATGTTGTTTTTACACCCAATAAAAAACAGGTGTCGTATCTCAAACTTACAATACCTGATGATATAACCCCGGCAAAAAACAGGTCTTAAATCTCAAAAAAACAGGTTTTGTATCCCTGATTTGCACTAGTGTAACTATAGGTTCCCTTAGCTTATAGCAGGCTGCTGTTCTTTTATTTTCCAGTTCTTTTCTTTGGAGGGTTTTGGCCTAGTCCCCCCTCTTTTTGTATATATTTTTCCCTTTATTTAATAAATTTTTAGAGTTTGGCGGCGTAGGATGGAGGTTTTCTGGGGTGCCAATCTAGTTGGGATGTCGGTGTTGCCTCTTGATGCCAGCAAAAAAAAAAAAAATACTCTCTTTAAACTCACTATTTTATTGTGTAAAACTCATGTGTCTTACCATTTTATGTTGCACACAATTCTAAAGTATGGGTTCCACAATAATTACTTCCAATAAAAAAAAATTACTTCATCCTCTTTACTAGTATTTTTCCATGTCTCAAATTATTTGTCTCTTTTACAATATTAATACAATATTTATTATTCTTTTCCACCAACATACCCCTATTTATTGCATTTCAATCCTCCGGTCTCAAATATAAGAAAAGATTCTTTTTTTAGGTTCATTGAATAATTAATGTATCTGCTTTATAATGTAGACCAGATACATTAACTACTCAATGAACTTAAAAAAAGAATCTTTTCTTATATTTGAAACCGGAGGGAGTACTCCACTAACTATAATTAATAAGTGTGTTTTAATAAATGAACTATATATTTCCATTGAAATCAACACAACTAATCATTTTTTTTAATAACCGTGTAAAACTCAAAAGAGACATCTATATTTTGAGAGGAGATGGTAGAAAGAATGTTGAAGAGAGAGTATTCTTTGGACTCATTTTTCGTGTATAATCATGAAGATTAATTAATTGAGATATAAGAGAATGATATTTCTAAACATGTGTTTTTTATACACACTAGTCAAATCCTAAAGTAGTTTGTCAAGAAAGCTAAATATCTACCATTTTACCACACAATGTTGGTATGCTCCAAGTATATTGATGATAGTGATAACTTTTTCCCCCCCCTCATCTGCGGTCTCTTTTTTCTTCTTTTCAAAGCAAAAGCAGTTTTCACTTTGCACAAACAACCAAACATATTTTTGTATCTTTTTTCAAACCCCAAGAAACAGCAATAAATTAAAATAAAAGGACACCTGCCCAAAAACATAACAAGAAATGTTCAGAGATGCTGACAACCCACACGAGCGGTTCTTGAATGCATGCACATCACACTCAGTCATGTGTTTGTTGTTAAACAGCAATGGGAAAAATCATACACTTTTGTTGTATTCAATATATTAGTAGTATTCTAAAATAAGAATAAAGAACCCACTTTCGTTTTTAGTAAAAATAAGACAACCCACTTGGTACTAAATATTAAGTTTTTAGATTACAACTAAGTCTAACAAGTAGAAGTCTATAAGTCCTGGCTAAACTGAAGGAAAAAGAAAAAAAATGTTAGGTTGGACGTAGTGATCAAAGTTCGAATCTTCGTCACTCCACTTATATATGCGAGTTTCAATGAATATTTCTCATTTCGTTTATAAAAAAAATCTCAATATAGAAATTACTTACTAAGTAATCCTTATGTTATGAGTTAATTTTGTCTTTGCTAAAAAAACACCAACTCATCAATTGGTTTGTAAATTGATTTATGTTAATCTTTATAAAATATTTCAAATATAATATCTTCTGAATGTGGAAATTTTGTATTTCTTAATACAACTCTCTTTTAAATATTAGTCTTCATAGTTATATGCAGTAATATTTCATCTGTCACAATAGATAGACTCCACCCAAATTTCATAGTCAACAAGAGTAATGAGAATCATGTGGGCTCTACTCTTTCCTCACCCTTTTTGTCTTCTCTCTTTTTCTTAAGTTTGTAGGAAATGTGAATAACTGAATAAAATACATCTTTTTAATTTGTGCTTTACCTCTTATTTGAAACGTTGTCTTTCTTCTCTCATTCATGTGACTCAGCCATGGATTTTAAGACAGAGAGACAAACTTTACTATGCAATTGAATGATCCCTTTATATCTTATTATCTCATCTTTTGATTTGTTTTTCTTTACCTTCTTCTTTTATAGTTGCTTATTTTCTTCACTACTAGTAGCATTTTGAAAGAAGAAAAAAAATCCTATTTATCTAAAGTTACAGCCTTTTTTATGACCATGAGTTCACTAAACTTGAACAATGATGGTTATGGTTTCTCTTTGGACTTGAATATTTCTTCCCTTCCATCTCAACTTCCTTCTTCATCTTCTACTCCTCTTTTGGGTCATATTGGTAACAATGAGTCTGGAAAGTTCAAAATACGCTTTGGGATTTCTAATAATCCTTCAATAATCCCTCCTAATGAGAGCATGGTCAAAAACAATAAAGGGAATTTTGGGGATGAGAGAAAGAACTTGTCTATGAAAGTTGACAAGGAAGAAAATGAGAGATTTGGGAACACGAAGCTTTGCATTAGAGGTCATTGGAGACCATCTGAAGATGCTAAGCTTAAAAAACTTGTTGATGAATTTGGTCCTCACAATTGGAACAACATTGCTGAACAAATACATGGAAGATCAGGTATAATCCTAAACTAGAACATAACACATTTTTTATTATTGAAATTTCAAAAAAGTTATTAATTTTTATTATCAAAGTTGTCTTTAATACTGTAAATAGTTAATGTTCACTTAATTTTTGACAAAAAGTTTTATTTTAAAAAAATTGAATACTTTCAAGATGTGCTTTTGATATTTTTATTAAATTTCAGTAGTATTGTTTTTTTGAATGAAATTTCTCTTTAATTTGGATTATTTTTTATATTGATTCTAACGCAATTGGTTGGTGCACAATGATGATTTTGTTTTCTACAATGTTGTAAACCATTGATGCCGAGTTGGTTTCCTAATGATAAAAGAAAATTTGATAATAATTTTTTTTTTTGGACATCTTGATTTTAGATTTAAATTGTGTTTTCAAGATTTACATTGAATTCATTTGTAATATATTTTTTGAAGGAGTTTATGCAATGTAACATTTGAGTTTCCTTTTGTGATAATGGTAATTGAAGGGAAAAGTTGCAGATTAAGGTGGTGTAATCAGCTAGATCCTATAATTAATAGAGCAGCTTTTAGTGAGGAAGAAGAGGAGAAGCTTTTGCATGCTCATACCATTCATGGTAACAAATGGTCACACATTTGCAAATTCTTTGCTGGAAGGACAGACAATGCATTGAAGAATCATTTTCATGTTATAATGGCTAGGAAGCAAAGGGAACTATTATCATCCATTTCAAAAAAGAGCAATCTAACATTTCAAATCCCAGCAAATAATAATGTAGCTAGCAAATCAGCAATCACAAGTCCCATTGATGAATCTAACTCAACTTGCACCAATCTCAACCTCACTACCAGGCCTTTGCTTAATTACCAAGCTTATGGTTCACAAATGAGTATGTTTTGAATTCTTCCCATTAGTTTATCAAATGATTTTAAATATGGGAAATGCATACTAGTGTCTGAGGTCCACTGGTTAAGGAATTCAAATATAGTAGTATTACATTGGAAATTATGCAATTAGTGCCTCAAAAGTGTAATTTTCAACTTAAAACTTCATATTTTTGTTAGCATGACCCAATATAGGTCCGCGGCCACGATATTCAATTGAAGTTGCATCGGCTGCATTTAACGGCCATTATCATTTAAAACCTTTAAATTGCCTCAAAATTTTGTTATTTTTTCTCATGTCTTAATTTATACTAAATATTCTATATTAATTCATTTGACATATGCTATATATGATCATGTTCTTGATTTTTGTGTTTTATTTTTTTAGGCTTACTTAGAGAAAGAAAGGTAGAAGCAGTGGACTATGGTTTTGCCAAAATTTGCAGTGCAATGAGAGGTTGTTCTCAAGGTCACATGGGAAAGCTTAAGAGTGTGGACCAATCCAATCATTCATATTCAAACTCAGAAGTTTCAGTATCTGAGTCAGTTGCAACAAATATGAACAATGACTCAATTTTGGGGGAAAGTGAAAATGTGAGAGATAAGATTAAGGTGTCATTTATTGACTTTCTTGGAGTAGGTGATACATAGGGATATTTTTGTTGATGTAATAGTCTTATGAGCAAAGGAACAAAAGGGTGTAATGGGATATGGAAGTTGTAATTTAATAGTGGTAAAAGATGCATTGATGTTGTAGGTTTTGTCTACACTCACTCATACTGTGAGTTTTGTTTTCCAGTAATAAAAATTAATTTGAATAAACTGATTCAATAAAATTAATTTTATTAATAATAAGTTTAAACATAAAGTTTTTTATGTTTGAATATATATATATTAAAAGTGAGATAAATTGAAGCTTGTGGAGACAAAATTTTCAATTTCGAGTTTTAATATAAAATTAAAACTATCTAAAATATAAGAAAAAAATATTTTTTTAAGAAGAAAAATAAAATACAAAAGTCTAATTAAAAATATCTATCTATGTACCATCTAATTGAAAGTTTAATCAAATATCTTCCATGAGCTACAACATAAATGTCTCTCGAGTGTTGTTGGACTACAATAGATATCGATAATAATAATTAGAATAATGTCCCACATCGAATAATATGAAGAAATATGCAAAGGTTTGGTCATATAAATAAAAGCCTTGTGTGTTAGTATTTCTTGTATCAATAGTTAGTGTGTTTCGCTATAGCCAGCATTACTTCTACTATTCAAAATATTATAATTATCAATTACATTACACAATTTCTTTCTATATTTCAATATGGTATCAGACTGAAATGGTCCAGCCCCCTCTCCCTCCAAATAAGGACGTCGTTCCTAACCCCAGCTGCCACCCTCGCCGCCATGGCCACTGACAGCTATACCTCAATCACCAACCCCTATGAACCATCAAAACCACTTGCCTACATCACCCTTGGCAGTGTAACTAAACTTCTTCCCACCAATTACCTTAATTGGCAACTCCAGGTTGAGGCTTTCCTTGATGGCTATGATCTCCTCAAATACCCAGATGGATCGTTACCGGCGCCATCCAAAACGATCACCACCAATGCTGAGACTCCAGTGACAACAGAAAATCATGCCTATCAAACATGGCGACGACAGGATCGCCTCATCTATGGTACCCTTCTCACCATCCTCTGAAATGAGGTCTCCTCCCTGGTGTCCCAAACAAAGACCTCACACGGTCTTTGGACCCTTCTCAAGAACACATATGCCAAGGCTTCTCGCAGCCATCTCAAGCAACTAAAGGAGCGCCTCCAGAAAACATCCAAAGGTACTCAATTCATCACCACCTATATGCACTTCCTGAAGTAAACAGGCGATCTCCTTGCCTCGCTTGGATCACCTGTATCCATTGAAGACATGACTGATTATATCCTATGCGGCCTCGACGACGGCTATTGCTCTGTCATTGAAGGAGTGAATGGAAGGGATTACCTTTGACGAGCTTCTTGAGAAGCTTCTCATCCAGGAACTCTCAATCACCGATGTTCAGCAACAAACCCATACCCCACTCACTGCCTTGAATGCTCAGGTGAGATCCAACTACAACAACAACAAACCGCGCCTTGCCCAGCTCCCTACACAATCAAATCAACGCCCTGGAAATCGCAAACCCTTCCTCGGCAAATGTCAGTGGTGTAATGTCAGAGAACATGTTCTATCCCAGTGACGCACCTTCAGACAACAAGATCATGATATCCCTTAACCTCCTCGTGACTCGCCTCAGGTCAACACTGCAACCGCCGGTACCCCACAAACTGATTTTTTGGTTGATAGTGAAGCAACACATCACATAACAAATGACATTGCAAATATGGCAATCCATCATCTTTACACGGGTCTTGACTCGTTGTTCATGGGCAACGTTCTGTTGGAACAAAGGGTGTTTTGCAAAATCCCCTCTTAAGTTTTGATGATAACAAGGTATTAAAATTATCAATTGGATATGCTAAACATTTGTTCAAGTGTACAGGATCCTAATCAAAGTACTATTCATAAAGATTCTGATTGAATAAGTCAAAGAGCAAAGGAATTTTATTAAAGTTTAAAGCATCTGAAAGAATTGCGTCTGAAGAAATGCGTCTGAAAAAACGAGTCTGAAGAAAGCGCTCCTGAAGACGCGTCATCAGAAGCAAGGTCATCAGAAGGAAGGTTATCAGAAGCATCTCATCAGAAGCCACTTCACCAGAGTTAACAAAGTACAGTGTACGAAGTGTACAGCCACTAACTCTGCACATGCCTCTGCAACCACCATCTCTGCAACTTGTCTCTACATCAAGACAAGAATAACAGTAATATTGCTGCAGACGTTGTTCCGTTTCAAATGGAGTGGATTTGAAATTAGTTCTTCATAGGACAATTATCAAATCAGGCAAAAGATCAATGGTGAAGAATCAAAGCTTCAAGAAAGACAAGTTGATGTAACGGCTAATTCTCAACGTCTCTCAAATCCTCTATAAATAGGGATAAAGACTTGAAGAAAAAAAAAGAACACAACAACAAGCAAAGGCCAATACTCTCTGTGCAAAACGTCGCAAACTTAAACACATCAACAACTTAGAGAAGTCTTAAAATAGTTCATATCTTAGAATTCTCAAGTGTCTAGAAAAATAGAGTCTGTTATGTTCGTATTGTTTTGTGAATACCTCTGATTGTATATCAAGTATTCAAAACCTTATTCAATTAATTGTAATTGTTAAGAGAAGTCTCTTTCAGTTGTGATTAAGCAAAGGAAGTCTCTTGGAGTTGTCCTTGAGCATAGAAGTCTCTTTCTTGTGTGATTGAGCATAGAAGTATGGGAATGTTCTCTTGGTGGAAGACCAAGATGTATAGTCACATCATGGGAATGGATGATGAGTGTTGGGATATTCTTGAAGATGGTGTTGGAGATTTGAAACTGGATGGAGAAGGTGCTGCTCTTGATAGGAAAGCTCACACTGCTAAACAGAAAAAGCTGTATAAGAAACATCACACGATCAGAGGCATTCTGGTGGCTGCCTTGCCTCATAAAGAGTACTTAAAGATGAGTGTCAAATCTACAGCAAAGGCTATGTTCACCTTATTGTGCTCACTTTATGAGGGCAACAAGAAATTCAGAGAGGCTGAGGCTACCATGCTTGTTCATCAGTATGAGTTGTTCAGAATGAAGGAGGATGAAAGCATTGAGACTATGTACTCAAGGTTTCAGACTCTTGTTTCTGGGCTTCAGATTCTGAAGAAAAGCTACGTAGCGTCTGATCATGTGAACAAGATTCTTAGAAGCTTACTTGCTAAGTGGAGACCAAAAGTGACAGTTGTTGAAGAAGCTAAAGATCTAAACACTCTTAGTGTTGAAGATCTTATAAGCTCTTTAAAGTGTCATGAGATTGGTCTTAATGAGCATGAACCTATCAAGAAGCCTAAGTCTATTGTTCTGAAGTCAAGAGGGAAGTCAACTAAGGCTCTGAAGGCATTGGAGTCTGAAGAAGAATCTACATCTGAAGATTTTGATGAAGACCCTGAAATTGTTCAGAAGATGGTTATGCTCTCCAACAGACTACAATACCTTGCTAAGAAGAACAAGAGGTTCTTGAGCAGAAGCAGTAGTCACAAGAGCTCTAGAAAAGAAGAGAAAGGTTGCTTCAACTGCAAGAAAACTGGGCACTTCATTGTTGAATGTCCAGACCTGTAGAAAGAAAAATCCAAAGACAAATCTAAGAAGTCAATCTTCAAATCCAACAAATTCAAGAAGCAAATCAAGAAGAGCTTAATGGCAACTTGGGAAGATCTGGACAATGAGTCTGAATCTGAAGAGGAAGATGTTGAAGATGAAGCAAAAATAGCCATGGCTTTGGTGGCTATTGTTGAAAATGAAAATGAATCATCTGATGTTGAATCTTGTGCAGACTCTGAAAGTGAAAGTGAGGTATATTCTAAACTCACCAGATCTGAATTAGTTGATTCTATCAAAGAACTTCTTGGTCACTATGAAAACCAATCTTCTGAGTTAAGGAAAGTTAAGCAACGATACATTAAGTTGGTTAAACTTCATGATTCAACTAAGAATGAATTGGATGTTTTACAATACGAATATAATAATTTGAAAATAGTAACTGAGGAAGGAGTTATTAAACCTATGTCTGAGCATGATGCTGCTCTTCAAGAGTTTATTACCTTAGAAATTGATAGAACTAAAGTTGCTTCCATGATTTATAGCATCAATCAAAACAACAAAAAGGGAATTGGCTTCACAGGAGGTAACTCTGGTTGAGTGATCCTAAAACCTTGTTCTGATAAGGAGGAACTGAAAATTCATTTTGTGTCTGAATCTGAAAAGGTCAACACAACTTCTTATTCAGAACCTGAAGCTTCAAGTTTAAAGGTAATGACTAAGTCAAAACCTGAGAACCAAGAGACAAAGGTCGTGAACAACTCTAAATCAAAAGCTCCAGAGTTACAGATTCTGAAAAGATCAGAACTCAATAAACAGGTTCTGAAGAAAACAAAGTCTGAAATTCAAAAGTCTGGATTTCAGAGGAAGAAAGTTGTTTGTGCTAAGTCACAATCTAAGACTAAAGGTTCTGAACCTGAAGTCTGGAAGAAGACAAGGCAGGACAATTTCAGACAGAGAACACAAAGAAAAATCAAAACTCCTTGGACTAACCCAAGAGAACCCACAAAGATATGGGTACCTAAGACAAACATAGTTGATGTTGCAGGTGTGTCTAAAATGAAGCGAAAAGCAGAAGTCCTGGTACCTGGAAAATGGCTGCTCGCGACACATGACGGGAGAAAGGTCTTTGTTCCGAACCCTAACCATGAAAGAGGGAGGAACTGTGGGATTTGGAGGAAACCAAACTGGCAAGATCATTGGCACTGGAACAATAGGTAACTCCTCAATCGCAATCAATAATGTGTGGTTGGTAGATGAACTTAGACATAACCTACTTAGCATTAGTCAATTTTGTGATAATGATTATGATGTTTTGTTTGTTAAGAACAACTGCACAGTGATCAACAAAGATGATCAATCCATAGTCTTCAAAGTAAAGAGAAGAAACAATGTGTACAAGATTAATTTTTCAGAATTGACTGATTAGAAGGTACTTTGCCTTCTATCAATGAGTGATAAGAAATGGCTGTGGCACAGAAGGTTGGGACATGCTAACTAGAGATTAATCTCTAAATTTAGTAAGTTACAACTTGTAAAAGACTTACCAGACATTGACTATCATTCAGATGCACTCTGTGGTACATGTTAGAAGGGAAAAATTGTTAAGACTTCTTTCAAAGCAAAAGACATTGTTTCTACCTCCAGACCCTTGGAACTACTCCACATTGATTTATTTGGACCAGTTACCACTGCATCCATATATGGGAGTAAATATGGATTGGTTATAGTTGATGATTACAGTAGATGGAGTTGGGTTAAGTTTCTTAAATCTAAAGACGACTCATATGATGTGTTTAGAAAATTCTGCATTCAAATCAAATCTGAAAAAAAACTGAAAATTTTAAAAGTCAGAAGTGATCATGGGGGAGAATTTGAAAATGAGCCATTTGAAATATTTTGTGAAAAACATGGAATTATCCATGAATTCTCTTCTCCTAGAACTCCACAGCAAAATGAGGTTGTAGAGAGAAAGAATAGATCTTTACAAGAAATGGCAAGAACCATGATTCATGAAAACAACCTGGCAAAACATTTTTGGGCAGAAGCAGTAAACACAACATGTTATGTTCAGAACAGGATCTATATCAGACCCTTGCTGAACAAAACAGCATATGAACTCTTCAAAGGTAGGAAGCCTAACATATCTTACTTTCATCAGTTTGCATGTACATGTTACATCTTAAACAACAAAGTCTATCTGAAGAAATTTGATGCAAAGGCTCAAAAGGGTATCTTTTTAGGTTACTTTGAGAGGTCTAAGGCATACAGACTGTATAATTCAGAAAAACTCTGTGTTGAAGAATCTATGCATGTCAAATTTGATGACAAAAAGCCTGGAGATAAAACTCCAGAGCAGGATGATATTGCAGGTTCAAAAGAGTCTGATGATTATTCAGAACCTGATCAGACTTCAGAGTTGAATGGTACTTCAGAAGCTGCAACAGCCCCTGATGTTCCAATTGTAGAAGCCTCTGAAGAAGCTCACAATGATTCTCAGCAAGTTATCCAGTCCAGAAACTCATTCAAGTACAAGTCTTCACATCCTGAGGATCAAATCATTGGCAACAAAGAAAGTCCTGGAAGAACCAGATCATATTTCAGACCAGAAGAGTCTGCCTTGGGATTGATGTCCATGATAGAACCCACAAAAGTTGATGAAGCACTAGCTGATGATGGATGGATGGATCTTAGCAATGCAAGATGAACTCAATCAATTCAAGAGAAATGATGTGTGGGATCTTGTATCTAAGCCTGAACACAAAAACATTATTGGAACCAAATGAGTGTTTAGGAACAAGCTGA
>Ga0228711_1012154_pt1 | contig 10662 bp, 5 predicted proteins | sample MedpolnodulmetaG_2_FD_177996 | JGI IMG/M metagenome (GOLD analysis project Ga0228711, IMG submission 177996) | Root nodule microbial communities from Medicago polymorpha collected in Santa Monica, California, United States - brown nodules | ecosystem: Host-associated > Plants > Roots > Nodule...
TGATGTGTGTCTCAAATACAAGGAAGAGCTCCTATTTATATTATAGGATAGGAGACAGAAATTAATTACATATAAAGGCTAATTAATCCTAACATAATTACAATATAAAATACAATAATGAGATAATTACAACATATCGTAACAACCATGACTAAAAGCTGTGTTCTGTACTCCAGCACAATCATATGGCACAGTGCAACATTAATTGTGGTTGGTGGCTGAAACAAACCTGAACATGTGTGAATTGTAAAACAGAAAAGCAATTTTCTAACGGTAGTTAACTACCGCTGAGTCCAACGAGAGTTAACTGCTGCCGGTGTAGCAAACGATGGCATTTTAGGACTTTCCATGTGTTATTATGAACTTTTATATATCAGAACAACAATTTTCATTTTGATGTCCTTGAATTTGGGCCTTTACACTGTGAAAATAAATTTAATATTTTTATCTTTACATAGATTTTGTATCTTTACACTATGGAATTTAATAAACTTAATTTAATAGTGACACATATTTTTTTTTTTTGAAAGAAGAGGATAGAAACACATGTTAATACCATATTTTTATATAATATTCATACTTTGGATCAGAAACATGTTTATTAATCAATGTGCAGCACACACTATCTCATAATAAAAAAAAAGGCTTAATTGCACTTTTGGCCCCCTATCTTTCCAAAAGTTGCGATTTTGACCCTCTAACTAATTAAAATACAAAACAGCCTCCTATGTATTGGATCTTTGGCAGTTTTGGCCCCCAAGGCCACTTTTGACTTAGTCTTCGCTGACGTGGCACCCACATCCCTTGAGTGAGGTGCCACGTGTAATTAGTTAGGGGGTGCCACATCAGCGAAGACTAAGTCAAAAGTGGCCTTGGGGCCAAAACTGCCAAAGATCCAATACATAGGGGGCTGTTTTGTATTTTAATTAGTTAGGGGGCCAAAATCGCAACTTTTGAAAAGATAAGGGGCCAAAAGTGCAATTAAGCCTAAAAAAAATGTAAGCAAAAGAATAGTGTGTAAAAACTTCATTTTATATTTATAACCTTTTAGCTAATAATTAACTATGTTTACATTCCAGCAACACGACAATCATCTATTTTCAATTACTTTCATTTTATCAAATTATTATCGATGTCTACATGTTAGCGTTAGCATCTTATGCTTATGTTTATGTTAATATATAGTTGTTGTTATTGCATGCATGCAGGTAGGAAGAAAGAATGGCCCATCAAGAGAGGCCTAGTAGTTCTGCATCACCACCACGATCACCACCGCCTTCAAATCCATCCCCGAGTAATGACCGGCCAAACTCTCCTCGTGGGTACATGCGTCCATCACCAAGAAATTACTGGCCAAACCCTCCTCGTCGTATGCAGACAAGGTCACAGAATCCAGTTCCTGATCTTTGGGCAGCGAGGAATAGGCTCACGGAAGAGGTATATATACTTTCTTAATTACTTGTGAATATTTTTGGTTAAGGATACTTATCAATTAATTTACTGTTTATAATGTGCTTAATTTTCAAATATTCTTGATTTATTTACCATTGATTCCTGGTCGAAACTAATAAGTGATAGTAGCGTTTAATTTGTAGTTACATAGTGTGTTCACTTTGTTCCTATATGTACAGATGTGAAAATTTAGTATTGCATTGAATTGGAAATAATGATAAGTGTGTTTTATTGATCCCTAAAAAAGAAGTGTCTTTTATTGATATAATTAAGTTGTTAGGAATTTATCTTAATTGATGCTATCTCCACCCCTAATTATAATTATAAGATTCTTTTGAGAATTTTTTTTCTCTTTTTATAAGACCCCTTTAATATTTCCATATACATTACTTATTTCTTTACCAACCTACCCTTATTTATTTTGCATCTTTTTCTTCAACCAACAATAAATATTATGTTTAAAACATAAATTAACTCTCTCTTAAGGATGAAATTGTAAAAGCAATAGTAATTATATACAAATTTAATACTCTCTCCGTCTCTAAATTATAGTCGTTTAAGGGTTATGCACAATTATTAAGGAAATGGTTAACTGTGTTGATTTCAATGATAAAATTAATATCATTTACCAAAATACCCTTATTAATTGTGGTTAATCGAGTAGTTAAGTTGGATGAAATTCAATAAATAAGGATATAATGATGAAAAAATAATAATAAATGTTGCATCGGTATTGTAAAGTGACAATTATTTTGAGAAAAAGAAGAAAAATGCTAAAGAGGCTATTATTGTGAGACAGAGGGAGTACTACAACCAACTTTCTTGATTCCCGTAATTTTAGCAAAATGCTCCTATATTTTAGGGACAGAGGTAATATGTTTTTATCCAAAATATTTTAACTGATTTAATTGTTAAGAGTCTATTAAGGTCACCCTACAAACCAATTTTGTAAAGATGAATTAGATGAAAATAAAATATGTTAGTTTAGTTCAATATCTCTTGCTATTCGATTATCACAATTGAACCATCCAGATCACACTTCAGGTGACTAGTTATTGGTGTGATAGTGTGCGCGAAGAGTTTCACATTGAATAAAATAAATATGTCATGAGAAAATGTTTATAAGCGGCGTGTATTGATTTATATTTACCTAAATTCTAATATTATTTATTTAGGTTATTTATTGAATACAAATTTGTAGTAATCTAGTGTTACTATTCTGCAACATGTGCATATTTAATATTACAAAGAATTAGAAATGATGAAAAGTGTATCTGTTAGTTGTTAATAGAAATCTATATATCTTAATTGATAAATATGTTTATTAAAATTTAGCATTCATGAGTAAAATCTGGTAGTTGGGTTTACAGTGCAGCAAATTTTTAGCTCCCTACAACAAATTTATCTTATACTCTCTCCGGTCTCAAATATAAGAAAAGATTCATTTTTTAGGTTCATTGAGTAGTTAATGTATCTGGTTTACATTGTAAAAACATATACATTAATTATTCAATGAACCTAAAAAAGAAATCTTTTCTTATATTTGAGACCGGAGGGGGTATTGATTTAAAGTCTTTAGTGGTTGGCAAGGAATGACATATTCTTTACTAGTGAAAATTCACATTACTTCATTTTCATGTATTTTGCAAATATATGTCACACAGGCATTGGCAAATGAATCTCTAGAACTAACTGATGATTCAGAGACTAGTGAGGACGAGGTAAATGTTATGTTAATTATTACATGTCTTATTTTTTTCTTCACATTGTTTGCTGAATTTTATAAACAATTAGCTAGAGTTTATCTTAAGAAAGGATTACAAGATCGTATTCAATTGAAAATAATGAATACAGATAACTGAAGCCCTTGAAAGTGAAATGGGAATTACAGAGCAGGAAATCCTCAGGCATATCCAACAGGTTACTTACCGGTTCTGCCCTAATGAAACAAACACCCAGAACCAAACCTGCACCATATGCCAGGTGAGACCAATTTATCTTAATAAAAAATTGACACTGCTATTCATCTTAACGGGGAATAAGTGGAGGTGCCCAAGATTCAAACCCCGATCCCTGCATATATTATACATTATCTCTTACCAAGTGAGCTAAACTCACGGAGACTTATTTCATTAAATTGACACTGCTATTCTATCGAGCTGATTTTGTACGAATGAGGTGAATTACATATTAAAATCCTAATATATGAGCATGTTCAAGTCTCATTAATCTGTCCATTTTTTATGTTTATTAGGAAGACTATGTGGAGGGAGAGAGAATTGGAAGACTTGATTGTATGCATATCTTTCATCTTGACTGCATCAAACAATGGTTGGAGCTGAGGAATGTTTGTCCAATCTGTAAGGAGACAACTTTGGAAATTGATGAAGATAAGGATGCATAATTGCTTGATGTTGCCTCAAAACTTTATTTTGTTATCAGTATTAAGAATGTCTCTTCGGATGATGTTTTCTTAACCTGTTTATCTCTTTTTAATAATTGAAGGATTTCTTTTATGATGTAATTTGGTTTACATGATGAAAAGTCATCCCAAACAATGTATATTTTACCGTTTTGTTTGAATCAGTTGCATAATAAGTGAGTTAGAGAAATCACTTAGACAATAATATTGCTCACCTCTTTTTTATATTGTTATCTTATGCTATCTACTCTTTTATGTGATCAAGTTTGTTACAAAAGATTTTCTATCATTTTTACTTTACATTGCTGAACTTGAAATACCTTCTTGTTTATATTATCAAGTGTGATGAAGAGTCATATTTTATGAAAAATGGATGCTGAGCAACATACAAATGAGATGATATTGTATATCTAATATCTTAAATTTTTGGATAAAGATGTAGTAATGAAACCTGTTGTGTGGTTGTTTAAATTCTAATATGTTGTTCAGACTTCCTTCATGATCCAATGGTTATATTAGAGTCGATGATTTGATTAAAGTGTATGTGAAAGCAAAAACTTTCTCTATTTGAGAGGGAGTATACTCAAATGAATGGATGAACCCACACCGAAGATTAATGGCATGTCAAGTGAGTTATAAGTTTTACATTGGATTGAAAAGTAGATGTTGATATATTAGTGAGATGATCCATAAACCTCATGCGTTTAGGTTTTAAATAAAGATACAATATACAAACAACTTAGAGAGGGATTGTTGATATATATCAAGTCTGAGACTCCATATAGCCGATGTATTGAGATTTTTGGTGTAAATGTAGTGTTAAAATTTATGTGATTGCTTTTAACTCATGCGATGATTCATGTCTTCCTTCAAATATAAATGAACACTAATTTTATCTTTTCTAGCAGAGTACCAACGCTCGAGAATCCAGCACCCCCTTAAGAATTGCTTCACTCCTCAACATATCCAAAGTGAGCTTGTGATCAAGCACACTAACAATATTGCTAAGCGCCTTCTATACGATATAGCCTTCACATTGAATCAATAATACATTTTGGTTTGTATAACTTATTTAATTTAATGCTCTACAAATCAATAATGCAACTGAAAATTTTAGATGCTGCATTTTCATAATTACCGCATCAATAATAATTAGAATATTTTGCAGTGAATGCGTGAAACTTGCTAGGATTTCATGTATACTTTTTTTCTTTGTTTTGGTGCACTCTGATGTCGGTGGTTCTATTGGTGCATCAGATAATGATTTTTTTTTTTTTTTTATCACTTTGGGAAAATTGTTATTTTAGTTTCGAATTTTAATTTTGCAAGTGTATTGCTTGAGGACAAACAAAAGTTCAAGTGGGGGGGATGTATGTGATGATAGTCAGTCATATAGTCTTTTTAACATCATTTTGGAGCATTTTAGAGTCTTTTTTTTTTAACAAAGTTATAATTCAAATGGATGAGCATCAGAGTAATTCAAAGCACAAAGCCTTGAACCACATTAAATCACCCAAACCAGACAACTCAGTGGTCGTGTTATGCTATTTGCAAGATTAATCAAGTGATTTCTTGAGGTATAGTCACAACAAACGTTTCAGTGACGAGGAATGGGACAAGAGATGAAGAATTGAGGAAGGATAGGCTATTGTCTCATGTGTGATGCATGCTAGGAGCTGTGCACCGCTCATCCAATGAAAAGGATTAAGTGTACAAGAACTGGATTTTGTACAAAGTGTGTATTGAGTTGCACGTCACGCAACATGGAAATCAATTTCGAAGAAAAATAGTATTGCGAGTCTACTTTAATATAACCAAACTCTAAATACATATTTTTCGCTATAATTTATTCACAATTTCATTAACATATAGTTTAAACCCTATTATAAAATATGAAACAACTTAAAATAAGATTAAAATATGTGAAAAATTGCTAGAGTCGATAAAGTATAGTTATTTAAAAATGATTTTTTTACTCTAAATTATAAAATATTTAAATTTAATTATCATTGATATTTAAAGTATAAAGAAATTAACTTATTTTTCTTAAATGGTGGTTCAAAATTAGTTTATATCATAAAATATTTATTTATTCTAAAATAGATTAACTTGTAGTGCATATTTAATTATTAAGGGATGAGGTTGTAATTCAAGCATCTCATAGGGGAGGGGAGTATAAATTTTACTTTTCAAGGGAGGAGAGTGTAATTCAAGCTACTCTTATGAAAGGAGAGTGTAGTTTACTCTAAAAAAAATTGAAAAATATTGATGCATTTACACTACAAGAAAAATGTTGTCTTCTGAGGAACAAACATTGTTTTCCAAGAAAATGATATCCCTCATATAACCTCAAGAAATGAAGTTCAATTTCATATGACAAAGGTAGTCAAATGATCATCAGTGTTACCTATATTAAATATATTTTACCCTTTGCCAATTATTATTTTTTGAATATTTATATTCTAAGATATTGTTTTATGAATGTTTAATATTTGAAAATTATAAGTGCTATTATATGTATTTGACTGTTTTATCTGGTATGATTATTTTTTCCCTAATATTTTATTTGGTATGATTATTTTTTTCCTAATATTTTGTTTGGTCAAATCTATTTTCCTAATATTAAAAAGGTAACGGTTATATGAGAAATAAAAAAGTATTTTTTTGGTCAAGGTTTATTTTTTAATATTTTAAAATTATAAATGCTATTATATGTATTTGACCAATTTATATGGTATGATTATGTTTTTCCTAATATTCTTTTTTGTCTATTTTTTTTCCCTAATATAATAAAGGTAACGGTCATATGAGAAATACAAAAGTATTTATTCGGTCAAAATTTATTTTTTAATATTTTAAAATTATAAATGCTATTATATGTATTTGACTGATTTATATGGTATGATTATTTTTTTCCTAATATTTTTATTTGTCAATTTTTTTCTAATATTAAAAAGGTAACGGTTATATGAGAAATAAAAAAGTATTTTTCTGTCAAGAAAATAAAAGTTTTACAATAGAGATTTTTTTTTTAACCAAAAAAAGAGGTGCAAGGAAGGACTGCTACCTCAAAATATTATAGATAGAGATTTTTTTTTTTTATTATTACGGGGGGATGTATTTATATAAATATTAAAAAATGAATTAAAAATAATGTATCAGTCTAGATAGTGACCCTCAATTTTTCTCAATATATTGAAGCTCTCTATGTCATTCTTACCTTTCATATTGCTTATAGAGAAAAGAGTAGAGTGCGAGAGATACAATCAGTGTGATTGAGCAGTAGTAGTCACTCATTTACTTAGGTATATACTCTTGAACTATTATATTCATCTATGAAATCAATTATTGGATATGAATATAATAATATTACAATAGTGTATGTATATATGTGTCACACCACCACCTGATTTTGTTCATTTTTGAGTTTTAAGGTTGAGTTTGGTTTATGCATGTTTGTTATTTTTGTTAATCTATTTTTTCAATCTTGTGTATATGTGCAGGTGTTTATGTTATGCCCCTTCTTCTTTGGTTTCTTGATCAGCTAATTGATTGGCCATTTAATCTTATTTTCAAACCCTTAATTTTGATGTGTGTGATTTTGATGTTCTACAATTTGGGCTTTAATTACTTGTGAAAATAAATTAAAAATTCATAGATTTACACATATTCTATGTTCGAAATTTTATGCACACACCTACTCTTATACTTATTCTCATTATAATCAGAAAACTAAGTCAAAAACTATTATAATCCGAAAACAATATTTTTATTCTGGATTTTTAAAATTATCATGATGAAAGAGGATAGACACAAAGGATATCATGTTTTTATATACTTCAGATCAAAAATATTCAGTGACATATTAGTGTTTAACACGACGTTCATCTATATATGCGAGTAGGTTCATTTTATCACATTATTACTGGTGTCTACATATCGCCACCGTTAGCGTTATGACAATATCACATGACTTTGTTTGTGTTGATATATGTGTATATATATAATTGTTATTGTGGCCTACATGCAGGTAAGAAGCTAGAATGGCACATCAATTTCGTTTAGGAAATTGGCTAAACAGTGAGGAGAGAAGCCCAGTTCGCGATGCAAGGCAATTAAGATATATGAGGCTAATGAATTCTTCAGATAGGAGGACTATGTGGCGGGAGAGAGAATTGGTAGACTTGATTGTGTGCATATCTTTCATCTTGACTGCATCAAACAGTGGTTGGAGTTGAAGAATGTCTGTCCAATCTGCAAGCAGACAGCGCTAGAAGTTGATGAAGATGAGGAAGAAAACATAGATGGATAATTGCTTACTTTACAATGCAAGTTGCCTCAAAACTCTTTTGTTATGTGTGTTAAGCAGGTCTCTTGGGCTTGTGGTTTTGTGTCTATCCCGTTTTATCTTTTTCCAATTATTGAACACTTTTTATATCATGCAACTGGGTTTACATGATATAATGACATTCCAAACATCATATATTTTACCGTGCCGTTTGAATTAATTGCATGATAAGTGAGAAAAAAATCACTTATATAATAATATTGTCCACCTCTTTTTTATATTGTTATTTTATGTGATCAACTTTTTTTTTATGTGATAACTTTTATTACAAAAGATTTACTATCATCTTTTATTTTGCTATGATAATGAATTTGAAATACCTTCTTGTTGCTATATAAGTGAGGAAAAGTCTCACATTTCATGAAAAATAAACGTTAATTGCAGGTTTTTGATTGAGTACTCATAAGTCATAATACACTTCTTTTTCGTTGAACACATTTGTGCAAATCCCATCCAAGCTTCATTCTGAACCAACTTCGTTCTTATTAAACCCTTATAAAGGTAAAAGAACTGTTTTTATGTGTTGTTGCTATTACAAACAAGGATGATGAATTTATTGCAGCTACGTACGGCTAGGGTTTTAATTTTAAATGGATTTAAAGATGCTATAACAGCAGAGGCTCTGGGGATTTTCATGGCCCTAGAATTCGCGTTGTCTCTAAATACTAGGAAATCCATTGTTGAATATAATTCCCAGTCTAATGACTTCTGTAATGACTCTCTTAAGAGAGGATATAGATCAATTTGGCAAACATTCTTGCCCTGGATATGGGCCTGTTTTAATCGATTTGGTTTTCTTTCCAAAGAAGAAAGTAATATCATTATATTCATAATATGCATTTGTGGTGCATTTTGTTTTTTTTATATCAATGGCCAATCACAATCTTGAATCATTAAAAAATATTTATCTTCAATCATATTTACCTTAAAAATCATACAAATAGTGAATAGTGATTGATTGTCAATGTAAAAAGTATTACACCAACAATGCGTGCAAACTAACCTAGTTAGAATATTGATCAACAATCAAATTCTTTAAAGGCTGAATGTAATTTACAATAAAAAATCTTCTTCTTTTCTTTCTAAAAAAAAAAATAATTCTGCTTGGAACAAAAAATCTAACTTTTTTTATTTTTGTCAAGTTCTATCTTTTTATTTCACTGCAAGGAACTTGACTTTTAGTGAAGGGCGAAAACCGTCACTATAGACCAATTTCCGTGGGTATAGGTAGCGAAAACATTAATCAACGGCCACATTGGCCATGCACTATGCCTAGCGAGTTGCAAAGGAATTCTGTCTGTCTGTGCATGCTATACCTACGGACGGTACTTTCACCTAAGGTTGAGTTGTGCGTCTGTAGATGTTTTACCTACAGTTCCACTAGCTGTAGGTAAAAACAAATCTCACATTTTTATTTTATTTTAAATGTGAAACCCCCACATTTATTTATTATTTATTGTTGTTGCACTATATTATATTCTATCCATCATACAGATTGGTTAATACCTATTAAAACATTTATATTTTGTCAAATTTTTTTGGTAATTAATTCGAAGCAATTAGCAACATCCATATGTTCGAAAGAAATTAATATTTGGAACGAGATGTGTCAATGTATTATTCACCAATGTGGAAAATCATATAAACTAAAGCCAACACCAGAAGATATGTTCATTGTTTTTTTTTTTAAGAAACCAAAATGAAATATAACTCAACAAGAGTGGCTCAAGTCGCACAAGGTGTGCCGAAAAGAACCACTCAAAAGGAATACAATGTTAAGAGTATGTTACCATAGGGCACAAGGAAAAAATAAAGCGGAAGAAAGACTACACCCTAACACCCATACATAAAAAAGGGTGCCGCCACCAGTCATTGTAACTGAAAGCAGGAGTAAGCATATTTGCTTTTAGCCATAAAAAAGACATCAGCTTAACAGACTCTAATAATTGTGTCAAATCCTGTGCTTTGTGCTGAAAAATCTTGTTGTTTCGTTCCTTCAAAATGACCCAGACAGAAGTATGCCAAATCAGTTGGAAGTATGAATGAGCAAAACGTGGTAAACCCGCCAACTAACCAAACTGACGGAAATGATCAGCAACCGATGCAGGGGGAATAAAAGAAATACCAACCCACTGATAAATGAGATGCCACAAGCTGCTAAATATGTCACAGCGCAAAAACAAATGAACCGCAGACTCCATGCAACTACAACCTCCAACACAAGCGGTGTCAGCATGCTGAAGGACCATTCTACGGACCAAATTGTCTTTTGTCGGCAATTTGTCCCGAAGAAGTCGCCATACGAGCACTGAAACCTTCAGAGGAACATGCTTCAGCCACACCATGTCGGACAAGCCCCGCTCCACAGGTAAAGCAGGTGACGTGAGGTACTGATAGGTCCCTCGAACAGAGTAACCGTTGATGGGGTCAAGGATCCATC
>Ga0228711_1012155_pt1 | contig 10661 bp, 7 predicted proteins | sample MedpolnodulmetaG_2_FD_177996 | JGI IMG/M metagenome (GOLD analysis project Ga0228711, IMG submission 177996) | Root nodule microbial communities from Medicago polymorpha collected in Santa Monica, California, United States - brown nodules | ecosystem: Host-associated > Plants > Roots > Nodule...
AATATTATTTCCGCTGCGAGATTATTAAAAATGTTATCAGTTGATGTTTACTTTATTAATAGAAAATTTTACTCTATTATTTAAGTATTTTACGAAGTGTAGCATTCCGTATATGTTGTAATACTCTAATTTACATGTATGATTTACATTGTTGGGAATACGGGGTGTTACACTATTAGGATTGAGTCTCTTGGTCACGGAAAGAGATTAGGACTTTGGGTAGAATTTGTTTTGAAGACATGTTCTTGTAACCCACTGATATCTCTTCTGTAAAGTTACTCATCATTATAGTGGAACGGAGAACTGCTCTCTACCCCAGACTAGGTCAGTTTTGGACCGAACTAGGTAAACAAATTTTGTGTTTTCTCTTTTAATTTCTCTTGTTGCTTTTCTACTTTTGCTTGTGTCTAATTGTTATCCATTTTGATATTGGTTGCTTGATTAATTTGCTCCACACAACAAGTATTTTATTGGTGTGATTTTTTCAACGAATACACAACAATTGGCGCCCACCGTGGGGCAAGGATCAAACGTACCATGGGTTCGAAGTAGGATATTGAGAAGTTTACCGGAGATAAATATTTTTGATTATGGAAGGTAATTATGGAAGCGATTTTAATACAGCAAAAGTGTGACAAATCTTTGAGGGTGAAGGTTTGTTACCAGTCACCATGTCACAAGCGGACAAGACTGAGATGGTGGACAAGGCCAGGAGTGCCATTGTCTTGTGCCTCGGGGATAAAATTTTGAGAGATGTAGCAAAGGAACCAACCAAAGTATCGATGTGGTAAAAGTTGAAGTCTTTGTATATGACAAAGTCTTTGGCTCATAGGCAATTCCTAAAGCAACAACTTTACTCATTCAAGATGGTGTAGTCAAAGGCCATCATGGAGCTACTTACGAAGTTCAACAAAATCCCTGATTATTAGGAGAACATTGAGGTACATTATGAGGATGCAGGTGCTTTGGTGGTGTGTTGTTGGGAGGATGAAGAAGGTGATGCTTATCACCTTGGGAATGATGCCTAGTAGAGTGGTGGTCGTCTGAAGAGATGTTAAACACTCAACATCAGCCTAGAGAGGGGGTGGTAAGAATACTCATGGCTAGTCTGAAGAGGCGGAGGTAATAATACTTGTGATCTACCTTTGAAGTGGAGTTTCAATGTGGAAGACATTGTGGGATGTACGCATTTGGAAGTTGAGGCAGAAAGCTAAACTGGAGGTGGAGTTGAATACACCGGGAATGGTAGGACTATGGAGACCTTGGGTGCTATGCTCTAGTTGTGAGCAAGGGATTTCTTCATGAAGACGGAAGGTATTCCGGAGTTTGAAGAATGTATCGCATGGCTTGTGGAATTAACCTAAAAGACCAATGGTGATTGGAAGCAAGTGTATATGCAGGAGAACGAATTTGATCACTCCAGGGGTTGAAGAGGTAAGGTGTAGACTTGTGGAACTACCTAAAGTTCCTAGTGTAGTTGGATGTAAGAATATTCAAAGAGCCGGAAGGCATTCCAATGGTTGAAGAGGTTGGGTGGAAACTTGTGGAGCTACATGGTGTAGTGGGAAGCAAGGGTAAGAGCGGCATGGTGGTTGATGGTTAAATTCGCATCATCACTAATTTAGAGTCAGGATGGAGATTGTTGTGAAAGTGACACAAAATTGAAGTTTTGAATCTATTAAAATTAGTGGCCGGATGGTGCTATCTGGGGCCCGAGTTTGAGTGTTGTTTTCCAGCCTTTTGGTACGACCAAAATCGATGGCCGAATGGAGGAATTCGGAGCCCGAATTAGCCACCAGAAAATATAAATGAACCGAATTTTTGGGCTTAAATTTGTTCTAGTTTTATGAGGGATACTTTTACTATAGATATAGACCTTGTATCGGAGTAAACCTTAAGAGTAGAGGGGGCTGAAAACAAAGGTTTAGAAACAAACAACAAACTAGGGATTTAGAGTGATTTCTCTAAGCGGGAGACACTAGGGTTTTGGTTCATTCACCTTGGGAAACACTATTAGGATTGAGTCTCTTGGTCACGGAAAGAATTTAGGACTTTGGGTAGAATTTGTTTTGAAGACATGTTCTTGTAACCCACTGATATATCTTATGTAAAGTTACTCATCATTATAGTGGAACGGAGAACTGCTCTCTTCCCCAGACTAGGTCAATTTTGGACCGAACTAGGTAAACAAATTTTGTGTTTTCTCTTTTACTTTCTCTTGTTGTTTTTCTACTTTTGCTTGTGTTTAATTGTTATCCATTTTGATATTGGTTGCTTGATTAATTTGCTCCACACAACAAGTATTTTATTGGTGTGACTTTTTCAACGAATACACAACAATTGGCGCCCACCGTGGGGCAAGGATCAAACGATAATCAAGTACCATGGGTTCGAAGTAGGATATTGAGAAGTTTACCGGAGATAAAGATTTTTGATTATGGAAGGTAATTATGGAAGCGGTTTTAATACAGCAAAAGTGTGACAAATCTTTGAGGGTGAAGGTTTGTTACCAGTCACCATGTCACAAGCGGAGAAGACAGAGATGGGGGACAAGGCCAGGAGTGCCATTGTCTTGTGCCTCAGGGATAAAATTTTGAGAGATGTAGCAAAGGAACCAACCGCAGTATCTGTAACACCCCGTTTTCCCAACAATGTAAATAATACAAATAATCAGAGTATTCAACTTAAAACGGAATGTCACACTTCTTTTAAAATATAAATAGGGTAAAGTCGCTATTTATTAAAACAACCCTATCAAAATTTCAATTACAATGCAGCGGAAAATAGATTCATAGTTTAACAACCTTGGTACTACGGCAACAGTGGAAAAACAAGCAAGTAATCCCCATGGCACAACAACATGGTTCATAAATAATACGCAACAGTGGAAAAACAAGCAAGTAATCCCCATCCCGTTACGTATCAGAGCGACCCTAGGACGACTTGTGAGAGAGTAAACTCACATCAGCAGCTAATCCTGGTTATCTGCACGTTACCAACGTAGGGGCAACATTCAAACAGAAGGGGTGAGATTTCACATTCAATAATAATAAGCATATAATTCATCAACGGAATTTAACAACCTAAACAACAATAATTAACAACAATAATAGTTCACATATACTTATCATCAATAATGTTTCATATATGCTTCATTTATTTCTACTTAGCATTTAAAACAACAACAACTATTCAACAATGACGACGACAACTCGACATTAACGACAATGCAACGACACAACAACAACTCAACAACGACACAACAACAACATGACTATGCAGTATGCATGTGGTACCAATCAACGTGTTAGAGCAATAAACTCTCAAAGCAACGCTGGAGCATAAACTCCTAAAATCAACGCTGGAGCATAGCTCCTAAAATCAACACTGGAGCATAGCTCCTAACCTATATGAGTATGCATGGACTCAACAACTTAATCAACAACAACGTACAACTTCAATGACTTGACGATACCAACAACAATGACAACAACAACAACAACGTACGAAATCAACGACATCGACAACATCAACAACAACAACAACCAACAACATCAATGACAACGTACGACATCAACGACATCGACAACATCAACAACAACAACAACCAAAAACATCAACGACAACGTACGACATCAATGACATCGACAACATCAACATTATAATCTCATAAATATACATCGTTCAATTGCAACCTCATAAAATCATCATGTTAATTCAACATATGCATTCATATAGTAATTCATCAACAAGTTATTCATATAATAATCATCAACAAATATACATACATTCATGCGATAATTCATTAACAAAGTTATTCATATAATAATCATCAACATATATACATACCTTCATGCAATAATTCATTAACAAAGTTATTCATATAATAATTCATCACTCAAAGATATTCACGTCAAACCAAGTTAGACTCATCACATCATAGGTTAAATACTCTTAAACACTTTAATTGAACTCATAGTACACAAGCTTTGAAGTTTGGAGACAATCCACAAGTTTTGGGTTGACTTAGAAATAGTTATGCGGGATTTTCATAAAATTTCACTAAGACCTCCTTGGATTATTTTCATCATAACTCAAAAACCAAAAATCATTTTTAGGTCAAACCAAAGCCATTAGAAAGCTAACAAAATTATCTAAAACTTTCATGTTTACACTAAATGCTAATTCAAAATAGAAACGTGTGAAAAAGACACAAGAACATGAAAAAGGGTATGATGTCGCTGTGAAATTTCGCTGATGGCGAAAATTAGGCTATTAGCGAAACTATTCCAGAACGATTTCGCCAATAGCGAACTTCTAGCGAAATTTCCCCTGCTGTTACGATTTCTGCACCATTTTTCACCCAAAAACTCAAATTTCATCTACCCAAATCCCAAATTTGATAGGAAACATTACCTATGATTATTCTACAACCTAAACATCAATCTGTACACTAATACATGGACTTTCTACACTATTAACAACCAACTTCTACATGTTTTACAATCAATTTCAATTCAAAACCTAATTCCCAAATTCACAAAACAACAACAAAACTACATGCTAAATTCAGTTTCAGAATTATACCACTTAAGATTAGAGAATATTAGTCCCACCCTTACACATATTCAAGGGATTTTTTTACACTATTAACAACAAGGTTCTACCCTAAACCGAATTCCCAATTCACAAACCACAACAACAACAACTACATGTTAAATTCAATTTCAGAATTATATAACCTAAGATTAGAGAATATTAGTCCCACCCTTACACATATTCAAGGGATTCTTCTACACTATTAACAACAAGGTTCTACCCTAAACCTAATTCCCAATTCACAAACCTCAACAACAACAACTACATGTTAAATTCAATTTCAGAATTATATAACCTAAGATTAGAGAATGATGGTCCCATCCTTACCTTAGATTGGTGATCGCAAGACTCTACCGATTCTCTCTTCTCTTGGTTCTCCTCTTCTCTAGGTTCTCCTCTTTTTCTCCAAAAACTTGTAAACCTAATTTGTGGTTGTTCTCTTGTTTTTATATCTCACACCCTCAACATATTTTTCTAACTAAATCCACGTATTTCTAACTAAATCCAAACCAGCCCCTCAAATATATATATTCTAATTTTCCAACATATTCTACTAAATAATAATATAAAGCCACTTAATAAAATATTAGAACACCACAACACGGCATAAATCAACATAAATCATATAAGTCATATAAAAGACTCTAAACTCAACCAAAAAAATTAAATAAATAAATAGGGCGTTACAGTATCGATGTGGTAAAAGTTGAAGTCTTTGTATATGACAAAGTCTTTGGCTCATAGGCAATTCCTAAAGCAACAACTTTACTCATTCAAGATGGTGTAGTCAAAGGCCATCATGGAGCTACTTACGAAGTTCAACAAAATCTCTGATTATTAGGAGAACATTGAGGTACATTATGAGGATGCAAGTGCTTTGGTGGTGTGTTGTTGGGAAGATGAAGAAGGTGATGCTTATCACCTTGCGAATGATGCCTTGTAGAGTGGTGGTCGTCTGAAGAGACGTTAAACACTCAACATCAGCGTGGAGAGGTGGTGGTAAGAATACTCATGGCCAATCTGAAGAGGCGGAGGTAATAATACTTGTGATCTACCTTTGAGGTGGAGTTTCAAGGTGGAAGACATAGTGGGATGTACGCGTTTGGAAGTTGAGGCAGAAAGCTCAACTGGAGGTGGAGTTGAACGCACCGGGAATGGTACGACTATGGAGACCTTGGGTGCTATGCTCTAGTTGTGAGCAAGGGAATTCCTCATGAAGACGGAAGGTATTCTGGAGTTTGAAGAATGTATCGCATGGCTTGTGGAATTAACCTAAAAGACCAATGGTGATTGGAAGCAAGTGTATCTGCAGGAGAACGAATTTGATCACTCCACGTATGAAGGATACTTTTACTATAGATATAGACCTTGTATCAGAGTAAACCTTAAGAGTAGAGGGGGCTGAAAACAAGGGTTTAGAAACAAACAACAAACTAGGGTGTTAGAGAGGTTTCTCTAAGTAGGAGACACTAGGGTTGTGGTTGATTCACCTTGGGAAACAGTATTAGGATTAAGTCTCTTGGTCACGGGAATAGATTGGGACTTTGGGTAGAATTAGGTTTGAAGATGGTGGAGACTGTTGTGGTTGATATCTCTTTTGTAAAGTTACTCATTATTATAGTGGAACAGAGAGCTGCTCTCTCCCCCAGACTAGGTCAGTTTTGGACCGAACTAGGTAAATCAATTTTGTGTCTTCTCTCTTTCTTTCTCTTGTTGTTTTTCTACTTTTCCTTGTGTTTAATTGTCATCAACTTTGATATTGGTTGCTTGATTAATTTGATCCACCCATCAAGTATTTTATTGGTGTGATTTTTTCAACGAATACACAACAATGGCCGCCCACGGTGGGGCAAGGATTAAACGATAATCAAGTACCATGGATTCGAGGTGGGATATTGAGAAATTTACCAGAGATAATGATTTTGGATTATGGAAGGTAAAGATAGAAGCGGTTTTAATACATCGAAAGTGTGAGAAAGCTTTGAAGGGTGAAGGTTTGTTACCGTTCACCATGTCAAAAGCGGAGAAGACCGAGATGGTGGACAAGGCCAGGAGTGCCATTGTCATGTGCCTTGGTACAAAGTTTTGAGAGATCTAGCAAAGGAACCAACTGCGGCATCGATGTGGTCAAAGTTGGAGTCTTTGTATATGACAAAGTCATTGGCTCATAGGCAATTCCTAAAGCAACAACTTTACTCATTCAAGATGGTGGGGTCAAAGGCCATCCTGGAGCTACTTATGAAGTTCAACAAAATCCCTGATTATTAGGAGAACATTGAGTTGCATCATGAGGATGCAGGTGCTTTGGTGGTGTGTATTTGGGAGGATGAAGAAGGTGATGCTTATCACCTTGGGAATGATGCCTTGTAGAGTGGTGGTCGTCTAGAACATCAGCCTAGAGAGGCGGTGGTAAGAATACTCATGGCCAGTCTGAAGAGGCGGAGTTAATAATAATTGTGATATACCTTTAAGGTGGAGTTTCAAGGTGGAAGACATAGTGGTATGTACGCATTTGGAAGTGGAGGTAGAAATTTCAACTTGAGTTGGATTTGAACAAATCGGGAATGGTACGACTATGGAGACCTTGGGTGCTACGCTCTAGTGTAGTTGGATGCAAGAATGTTCCTAGTGTAGTTGGATGCAAGAATATTCAAGAAGGAAGAAGCCATTCTTATGGTTGAAGAGGGTGGGTGGAAATTTGTGGAGCTACATGGTGTAGTGAGAAGCAAGGGTAAGAGCAGCATGGTGGTTGATGGTTAAATTGGCATCATCAGTAATTTAGAATCAAGATGGAGATTGTTGTGAAAGTGACTCAAAATTGGAATTTTGAATCTTTTAAAATCGGTGACCGAATGGTGCTGTGCGGGGCCCGATTTTGAGTGTTGTTCTCCAGCCTTTTGGTACAACAAAAATCGGTGGCTGAATGGAGGAATTCGAGGCCCCAATTTGCCAGCAGAAAATATAACATAATCGTATTTTTGGGCTGAAAACAAGTGTTTAGAAACAAACCACAAACTAGGGTTTTAAATAGTTTTCTCTAAGCGGGAAACACTAAGGTTGTGGTTGATTCACCTTGGAAAACACTATTAGGATTGAGTCTCTTAGTCACGGGAAGAGATTGGGATTTTGGGTAGAATTAGGTTTGAAGACTTATTCTTGTAACCCATTGATATCTCTTTTGTAAATTTACTCCTCATTATAGTGGAACGGAGAGCTGCTATCTCCCCCAGACTAGGTCAGTTTTGGACCGAACTAGGTAAACAAATTTTGTGTCTTCTCTCTTTCTTTCTCTTGTTGTTTTTCTACTTTTGCTTGTGTTTAATTGTTATCCACTTTGACATTGGTGTCTTGATTAATTTGCTCCACACATAGAGTATTTTATTGGTGTGATTTTTTCATCGAATTCACTTCTGATGTTGAGCCCATTATGACAATTAGAATCCTAGCCCGATTAAGAGGTGACTATATAAGCATAATTCTTATGAGAAAATTAGGTTAAGACATTGATTATTTTATTTCACAAAAACATAAGAGGTAGAGAGAGAAAGTAGATCACAAGAGGAAAGAAGAGGAAGCTAGAGGGAGAGCTTGGGGTTTGAAGAGCTAGGAGCTAAATTGAAGCCTAAGCTAGTCAATTAAATACCTAGACGTAAGGGAGATAGATCCTTTTCATAATTAAGTTATAATCTTCATCTTTCCAATTATGAGAATAGGTGCTTATGGTGAATTATGAATTTTTATGATTTTCAATGTTGAATTTCATGCTCACGATTATGCGATAAATTTGACTATGTGAATTTCTTTGAAATCTTGTTGTGGGTACTTAAATTTAATGGTATAACTATGTTGAAATGATAGCTTTGATGTTTTAACTTATTGATGAAGATGTTGTTGTTCAAAATTGACGAGTTCATGAATTGTATGCTATAATTGCTGATGGGTATATGTTGGTGATGATGATTCATGAATTGAGTGTGATATATGTGTTGTTGGAACCTTGATGAATTAGGTGAATTGAAGTATAAGTTGTTTTGTATTTCCGTAAAAAGAGTCTAAATGGTGTATTTGAACCTTGGAAAATGATTTTTATCGTTTTGGGTATGTTGGGGATAAACATATGGATTTTTGGGATGATTTGGGGATGAACCCAGAGCTAAAATTGTGTTTTCCAGGCCATTGAATTGATTCAAGAAAGTTTGAATCGCATCATTTTGCATTTGGTCAGCTTTGAATCGATTCAGACAATTTTGAATCGTATCATGGTTTCTCTCTGACTTGTTTTGAATCGATTCAATAAGATGTGAAACGATCCAGCCTAAGTTGTAAACATGAAAGTTTTATTATATATGGATGCTATCTTTCTAATGGATTTGGTCTCACTTCAAAATGTTTTCATGAAACTGTATCATAACTTTTTCAATAAACCATGAAACATCTTCAAAATTAATATTGAGTTTAAGGAAGTATTTATAGTGAATAAATGAGTATCTAATCATGAATTAGTGTTGTTTAGAAGTGGTTTAACTTGATTTTACTTGGAAATGAATTGAGTTTGAAACATGACGAAAAAGGAGATAAACTTTGAAATTTTTTGAGAACTAGTTGAACTTTGTGAAGTGAACTTGTTATGATTGATTAAATATGATGTTAGGTGATATGTAGGGATGTCTTAATGGTTTGTAAGAACCTGGAACCCTAATTTGGTTGGTAAAATTGAAAATGGTCGTTTTTATGTAAATAGACGAACTTTGTTGAAATGAGGTTTTATGACCGGATAACTTGCAATTGGCTTTATATTCATGATGATATGATAGAATAAGAACGAATCAACGTTGAGTGGGTGTTTAATTTGATGAATGTCATGATGTGGATAATTGTCTGTCTTTTTGCAAAATGTGATTTTGGAACTTTGTTGATTCTTGAGTTAATTGTTGTTGATAATGATTATGATCATGATGATTTATGTCGATGAATCATTACATGCAAAATGATGACGTTATTGACGATGAATGCATGTATGGAAAAATGAAGACGAAAATTGTAACACCCCGTTTTCCCAAAATTGTAAATAATACATATAAATCAGAGTATTCAACGTAAAACGGAATGTCACACTACGTTAAAGTATAAATAGATGAAAATTACTATTTATTAAAACGACTTTCTCAAAATATTCAATTACATCGCAGCGGAAAATTTGATTCTTTATTCAAGAACCGTGGCACTACGGCCTCAACGTAAACAACATTAACGAAAACGCTAGTGCAAATATTTTCAACAACTTAGTTCATAAATAATACGTAACAATGGAAAACAAGATAAATATCCCCATCTCGTTACGTATCAGAGCGACCCTAAGACGACACGTGAGAGAGTCAACTCACATCCGCAGCTAATCCTGGTTATCTGCACGTTACCAACGTAGGGGCAACATTCAAACAGAAGGGGTGAGATTTCACATTCAATAATAATAGATATACAATTCATCAACGGAATTTAACAACTAAACAAAAACAATTAAACAACAATATTAATTCACATAATGCTTCATTCATTTTTTGCTTGATATTTAAACAACGACAACAGTTCAACAACTCAACGATGACGACTACTTGACAATGCAACGACACAACAACAACAACATGATTATGCAGTATGCATGTGGTACCAATCAACGTGTTAGAGCATAGGCTCTCAATTCAACGTGTAGAGCATAGGCTCTTAAATTCAACGTGTGGAGCATAGACTCCCAAATCAACGTGGTTTGAATGATTAACATTTCAGGGCATGAGCCCCCAACTTTATATGAGTATGCATGGACTCAACAATGTATTCAGCAGCAACGTACAACGACAGCGACATTGACGACATCAACGACGACGACAACAACAACAACAACGACAACAACAATAATGACCACAACAACGACATTAACAGCAATGACTTCACATCATAGTCTCATATTTCATCAATACATATGTTCATATAATAATTCATCAATCTAAAATATTCATCATGCAACATCATATTCATCAATCTAAAATATTCATTATGCAACATCA
>Ga0228711_1012156_pt1 | contig 10661 bp, 4 predicted proteins | sample MedpolnodulmetaG_2_FD_177996 | JGI IMG/M metagenome (GOLD analysis project Ga0228711, IMG submission 177996) | Root nodule microbial communities from Medicago polymorpha collected in Santa Monica, California, United States - brown nodules | ecosystem: Host-associated > Plants > Roots > Nodule...
TATATATATATATATATATATATATATATATATTGCATATCAAATAGTATTTTGGTAATGTGTTATAAATACTTATTTAAAAGGGTGAATTCTTTTAACAAAAGTGTCAATTAAAGGAAAATTAGTACATAAAAACGGTCAAATATTTTTTAAGGAAAAATAGTCAATTTTTATTCAACAAATAAAAAGAACAGACAATTATAATATCATTGTGAAATAAATTAAAGCATATCTAACATATATGTTTTCAATGAGAAAACAAAAATAATGTTTTTTTAATAGGAAAAATAATGTTAATTATCCTTAAGAAAAAATAATGTTAATTAAAAAATTCGCCAACAAGAGTTGACACATGTGGTAGGATTCACAATCAAATTCTCATCATATTAAGTTTGAATCTCCTTAGGGGGTTGGATGCTTCGGGCGAAAACAATTCAGAGGGTGTGACAGGTGGTGTGTACAAGGCCCGAGAACATATTCATCGCGGCATGTTGATCCACAAATGAAAGTGGTGCCCCGACGTTGGACACTCATATGTAGAATGTCAGGACTGGGCTGGAGCCTGCGAATTACGGGGATCTACACATATTAGTACAATATATCGGGGTTCCCGGCCAGAACCACACGTGCAAGTTTCCCTGCATGTGGCTCATGGTTGTAAAATGTTACTTTGGTTAATAAAAATTTCTCCTTCCCCATTTAAAAAAAAAATGTGAATAAGTGTATGTGTGTGTACACACTAGTGGGACGGGTTCGGAGAGGGTATCAACACCACATCCTCGCCTTACCTTGACTTTGAATTTTGGGAGGAAAAAAACTCAACTCGAACCCAATCAAAAAAGGATTTCACCGTCAATTTCATGGTGTTTGGTTAGGTACCCACATATGAGGGTTATGATGTCATGTCTTGAAGTTTGAAAAAATATCGACAATTAAGTCAGATCAAGCAAGAATGAAATTAAATTTAATGTAAACACAGACAAATAATCTCAGATCTCGATCGTTTGATGATGAAAAGACAACTCATTTGAAGTTATATTTTAAACTAGATCTGATGAAATAAAAATATGAATTGTCTGATCTTCACTCAACTACTAAAATTTCTTAATTGTGTGTCTTTATATTTCTCATTCAAGCATAAAATCCAAATATGAGATTTGATGATGGATGATGGATGACAAAATGAGAAGTGTATTAAATATAATTGCCTTGAAATAAAATGAAATTAAGATCTAACATTTATGGGGAGAGGGTGAAGTTTGAAGGGATCTTAATTACGCATGCTCATCATATCATACACATAAACAAAACAAGAAGATGAAGTTGGTGAGCAGCAAAAACAAATAAGTGGATTTTTAATAATTAAACAAAATTGATCAACCACAATAAAATTTTAGCAGAAAATTGCATAGATGATGTTGAATTCGAATACATACCCATGATGATAGATCCAGAGCAACCTGCAGGGTAAAAAGCCGAACAAAAAACATCAATTATATAATCCTAAGTAACAAATCAATTAGAAGTCATAACAAAATGAGAAAAAAAATTACCAAATACCTCCACCAGTCAAAGAGAGCGTGAAGAAGAAACCACTTTTTTATTATTCTGAAAATCTCAATTTTTTTGAAGATTGAGAAAATCTATCTTGCTGAATGAAGAACTTTGCTGAATGGTATTTGAACACATCAATATGACAACAATACGATACATGTGTATTGTGTACTTTTTTTTTTTGCCGTTATGTGTATTGTGTACTGTTTACCGTCTTTATACAATGAATAATACATTTTTGTCACTTTTTTTATATAAAAAAATACGTTTTGTTTTTATTACAGAGCATAATTTTTATAATATAAAATTTGAGTTACGTCATTACCTAATTTTTCAGTCATTAGCTAATTTCATTACTTTTTTTTTACTTGGTAGAAGAAATGACAAAACCCTTATAAACTCATACACATAAGTGGTGGTGTCGGGTTTCGAACCCCGGTCATGAAGTCTAGCCTAACAATTTTGACATTTTACCAGTTGAGTTAGGACTTGTGAACAATTTCAGTACTTTATTAACAACAAAAAGTACGTTGTTAACCATTGCGGATCGTAAATTTTATTAATCACTTTGACTACTTGATTAACCACAAAAACGCAAGGCATCAACAACTTATTTTATATAGTTAATAAGATACATTTTTGTGATGAATCAAGTAGTGAAATATGTCCATTACACAACTCAATTTTTGTGTCACAAAATTTTTCTTATGTAATAAAATAATTGAAAGATGGAATGAAAAGAAAAGTTTGACTAAAAAATGTACTGTTCACCTAGTACCGAGGTGTCATATAGTTGTCAACTTTTATGTTCCAATAGCATCGGTAATTTTAATATCCACAAAAATGATTTCTCTTCGCTCTTGGCAAGTTGAACAACGTATATTTTTTTCAAAAAATCCTTAAAAAAAATGTATGTTTTCTTCGATCCTTATTATAAGAAGAAAAATAAAAAACATCAAAATCAATGTTGTCATTAATTATTGTAACTTTTTGAATGTTTTATAAATATATCTTTAAAAAAAATTGTGAAACATTAATACACACACTAATATTAAAAAGACAAACATTAAATCAGGGATTAAAAAAGTCTTTTAAAAAATAACTAAACTCTAAAAATTGTGACATTTTCTTATAAATAGGACAAAAAAGTTTTGAAAATTTTCTTATATTAAGGATCGGATAAAGTGTTTGACAATGAATCCATGATTAAAATATTATTTACTGTGTATAAAAAATTTCAACATTTAAGTTACATATGTATAAAGCCATCTTGTATTTGAAAGAGTTAGGCTAGTAACTCACTCTTCACCACATCCACTTTCTAATTGATTGAAATTCAAATATACCCTACTAAATTTATGTGTCTACATGATTTAGCCGAACTCATTAGATTTTTAACTAATTAAAGAGTGTTGATAGGAAGAGTGTTTCTCCTTTTCGGTAGAGTGATAAGAAGAGTTGTGTTAGAGAATGTGTTAACAACACTCCTTTATTTGAAAAATAATTTTATTTTTTATATAAAAAATGTGATTCATTTTAAAATTATTTATTTACAAGCATTATGAAAAAAAAATAGAGTTTTTAAAATTATTTATAAATCTTACAGACCCAAGAGTAATTGTTAGCATCCAGGTGATTCAAACATGATATCTAAAGATGAATATAATTTTAGGTCTCAAACCTTCATTATCAAACCGATCTACAGGTGATTTAACTTTAATTTAATTTAAAATTTTAAACAGGTCTTTTTTCTTGTTCCTTTTTCTTGTCAAATTAGTCTTTTATGTTTAAAAACATCAACAATATTGAACCAAACATCACTTCCCATCTATTTTTATCATCAAAAGTTTTGTTTGACCATGATATAAAAAAAAAGTTTTATTTGACTATTTAAAAGAAATAAACTTTATCAAAATAACATCTAAATTACATGATAATAATTGTTACAATATCAAATCCATCAAAATTAACATGATGTTTTTTAGTTTTTTTTTATCTATTGTGACTTAGTTGTTGTCAATGACCGTGTAATTGTAATTCTTTTTTTTTTTTAACAAATTAAAATGAGATGTATTACGAAACCATCGGTGATGCCTCCACACAAGGTGTGCAAGTGTAATTGTAGTTCTTAATGGTAACACATTATATAATAGAATAGAGTTTAAATGTTTAATGAAGATGGATGGACGGTCCAAAACAATTTTGCTTATACAACCAAACAAACACTACTAGAAAAAGCAAAATTAACGAGGAAAATTAGTGACGGAAAAAATGAAATTCCTCACAAATTCCTTGGTCGCAAAATTTAGTGACGGAATTAGAGAGGGATTTCACGTTTTCCCTCACTAAATATCCCTCACTAATTTTTGTTTTTTTAGTAGTGAAAACATTTAGAATTGCCACATCAAATAATATTTTGATTTGGAATGTTTTGATTGGTTTTGTTTGCAAAATTGTTTTGGATTGTAAATCCAACACCATTAAAACTCTATAGGATATTCAATATTGTACAGTGTACATGAACACAAATTTGCAACCAAAATGGACCAAGAATAAAAGTTGATTCAACGGTGTAAATTTGCTTGAAAATTTAAATTAAATGACCTCTGATGTAGTCAACATTACTGTTTATAATTATTATTTTTTTATTAAAATTGAGGAAGAAAAGTTATTATTGATAAATGTGACAATAATGATAATTTTACAAATACCGCATATGAAATTTGAATTACATTCCTCAATTCTTTTTAAAAGTGAATGTCAAGTGTCGAACAAGGTTCCTTAAAAAAAAAAAAGTGTCGAACAAGGTACCACAATATTGAGACGGCATCTTTAAACCAAGTGACCTCTCGTGGAAATGGCAATTATATTCCTAGATGTTAAAATGTTAACTCTTACTTACACTAAGCTGACACTTCTTGGACATATTAATTTTTTGGCTTAATTAATGATATGGTCCCTTAAGTTATTTGTTGGTTACATTTTAGTCTCATAAGTTATTAACGTTACAATTTGGTCCCTTTAAGTCATCATCCGTCAACCAAATAAATCCTCACCGTCAAAACCGTTAACCCAATGTCTAAGGTGGATACACATTGCAAGTTGTCACGTCACCGTTCACATGTGCCTATTTAACGTTTTGGAAAAAGACTGATGATGAGGATTTATTTGGCTAACAGATACTAACTTAAGGGACCAAATTGTAACGTTAATAATTTATGAGACCAAAATGTACCAATAAATAACTTAAGGGACCAAATCATTAATTAAACCTAATTTTTTTTTTCCGAAGTAACTTCTTGGACATATTCATGACTATTTAAAATCTACTCTAACCATCAGAAAAAGAAAAGTCTAATAAAAAATAATTAACATTAAATAATATATTATAGCATAAGGTCAACATATAATAAATAAGAAAAAAATATTTGCTTAAAAATAATTATAATTATTAATTTCTAATTTTATCTTTCAATTTTTTTAATTTCCTTTCATAAAATAAATATGAATGAATTTGAATTAAATAAATAAAATTACTCATTACAATGATTATTTATATGAGAATATAAACCTCAGTGGTCGACCTGGTGGTGATGGTTTCGGACCTATGAGTGTGCGCTTCTCTAGATATCAGGTTTGAATCCCCCAATTGCAAACAATTCCTATATCGGATCAGTCCATGCCAAGTTTTGCTATGACTTTAATTGCCCCGCTAGTGGGCAGTGTGATTGGTCCTCTGAATTAGTCGACTCTTTAACCAAATATCAATATTAATATATACATGAATTAACACTTAGATATTTAATTGACTTCTAAAAATATCCTATATTTAAATGTAAATAAAATGTATTTTATATAATAACTAGTTTTATTAATATAATAACTAAATTTACTAAAATTGGCATAATTTATTCTTATATAAGACTCATGTGTTCATTACTCAAAAAAAATAAATCAACTAATGTCTTCACCAAAGAAAAATATGTCAATTAATGTGTATTATATCGTGTCTACAATTTATATACTGACCAATTTGTATATATACATTTGTTTACTCGTAAAAGATGTTGACCAATATGATGGTAACAGGAGGAAGTTAGAGGGAGATGAATAGCTTTTTCAATTAAAATCGTTTGTAAAAGCATGGTTTAAAAACTTGTTTGAAGTCTTATGACTATATTGGATTTTGCAAGAGCTTCGTTAATAATAGAATAAGCACTGAAGAAAGATAATTCAATTACGAATAAGATGTACTCAACCTTTAATTATTTCTTATCATGCAATTAATCAATACACACAACAATTCACGAAATCTATCGCTATATCAAACCAAACCTACTATTAAACAAGAAATCACTAATACAAGTAATTACAAACTTCGATTGAATCAACAAGTTAATCTCTACTATGAAGGTGATTGAATCAACACACACTTGAAAATAGGTTTTAGAATTTATTCAATCACAATACAAATAACAATTAACCTAATTCATCATGAACATAGATCAACAATTGATTTGTTGAAATTTAAAGAGTAAGGGAAAGAAGAACACATATATTTATAGAGGTTTTCCCTTTTTGTTCTCACTAGGGTTATGCCCTCTCTTCGTAGAAGAAAACAACTCTTCTACGGGCTTCCATTATGATGAAAATGTTTACAAGTGTATGATTACAAAGATTCGTTAGATTCCTAATCTTCTATGCTAAGCAATCATGCTAGATCCAATCTTCAAGCTCTCTTGAAATCGGACATCCACAAGGTCTTCGAATCTCAAGTTTGCATGCAATCCTTTGATCTTCTACTCGGAGATATCTTCTTTGCTATGCTTCCGCTACAATCCCCTTGAACCTTGAATGTTTGAGAAACAACCCTCACAATTACTTTTGGAGGTAAAAAGTACCTCCTTTTGCTTTAAATCCTCGATGCACCACCAAGATGCTTGAAAGAAACCAAAATACAAGTAACTTACAACACCGTAATAATCTATATCTCAAATCCTACAAGATTTCTTAGAAAAAGTGTTTAATCTAGAGAATGTTCTAAAAAAGAAAGGTTGAAGACTTTATAGTGTTTTTGTAAATTGATTCTATGAGTGAAAAAATGAGTGAGTTAAGGTATATAAAAGTGTGAGTAAAAGGAGCAAGTTCACCTCAAAATAACACTGAAAAAAGGAACTTGAATCAAATCATATAAAGTAAAGCTGAAAATTAGTGTAAAACTGGAAATTTGAATGCTATGAACATTGACACAAAGTTTAAGAACATTGAATTGAATCAAAGCAATTCCAGATGAAGAATGAATTGATTCAAAACTGCATAGGCATGCTTTTGAATCGAATCATGGTTTCCAAATGAAGATTGATCCGATTTAAAGAGCTTTGATACGATTCAACAACTAGAGGTCAAAGACACGAGGTATTGAATGAATCGAATCAAAATCTTATTGAATCTATTCAAAACCCTTAAACCAAACACCCTATGCAGGCAATGATTCGATTCATAAGTTCCGAGCCAATAGTTTGAATCAACTCAAGTTACTTAAAAATGTGAATTTTTTTGAAAACTTGTTGAACAGGGATCATTATAATCAAAAGCAATAACTTGGCCACTCTTGTGGACAGTTTTGAGACTGAGAATTGCTAGAGTGATTTAACATAACTAAGTCACTACTTATAAACAAAGTGACAAGGACATCATCAAAACCAAAGTAAAGGAACAACTGCAAAAGAAAATCCAAATTTGGTCTAACTAAAGAAACAAAATCAGTAGGGTAGTTAATAATTGTTTTATTACAGTGTGTATTCATCCAAGTCCCACATTGGGTAAATAGAAAAAATAAAGGTATAAATGATTTTAATAAAAATAGAGTTAAATTGAGTTTTCTTCACCACAACCTCACTAGTTTCTTGAGTGTATTCGGGGCTTGGATAGTTGTGTGTTAGAGTGTTTGCATTTTTTCCGTGCAAAAATTATAATTGAAAAATTTGCAGTTTTGTCCTTGTAGAAATTGTAGTTGTGAGAGTTGAAATATTTTACAATTTTGTCCAAAAAAAATTGAATGAGATGGTTTGAAATTTTCTCTTGTAAAAAATTACAGGATGAGTAATAAATATTTTGTTGAGAGATTGTGGATATAGGTATGAAGTATCGAATAATAATCTTGTAAATAATTTTTGTCCTTTTCGTTTCTCCTGTGTTTGTACTTATGCTTGTTTAGAGATTTTCTCTTGATGATTTTCTCAACAATTGACATTAGGGAAAACGTTGTCATCGAGGGAGGAACAAATGTTGCCTTGTGCCATTCATTTAGTGAGAGCTTAGTTATCTTCTTATTTTTGTTTTCTCTTAAATATTGGTATGGCTACCTTAAAGTTGGACGTTCCTTTGTTTGATTGAAGATGAACTTCTTCTTATGAAAATGCCCAAGTTCAAAAACATGGAGGATTTACAAAGCCTAAAAGAGTAGTCACAAAAGCTTAAGAGTGTTCCTTCTGCAAATATGGTTAGTCATGAGAATTTTCTTTTACTCTTTGAAGAGTAAGTTGATGATGAAGTGAAGAAATGTGAGACTTTGGATGAAGGGAGAATATGTTTTGTCAAAGTGGGAATTCATTCAAGTTCCACCTTGGATAGTGAGAAGAAAAAAGAGGTAGATGGTTATCATAAGAGAGTTATATTGAATCTTATTTACTGTAACATCTTTAGTTTCTTAGGTGTAGAGTATTTCTTTGTCACGAGAGGGTTTACATTTTTTTCGTGCAAACATTTTAATTGAGAGGTTTGCAATTTTGTCCTTGTAGAAATTGTAAATTTGTAAGAGTTTAGAGGATTTACAATTTTTTTTAGCAAAATTACATGAGAGGGATTATAATTTTCTCCGGTAATATATCATAGATTCAACAATAAATATTTTGTTGCGAGATTATGGATGTAGGTATGAAGTGTCGAACCACAATCTTGTGAGTTATTTTTGTCCTTTTTATTTCTTTTATTGCTCTGCTTCTGCTTGTTTAGAGATTTTCTCTTTGTGATTTTGGATGAAGGGAGGATATGTTGTGTTAAAGTGGGTATTAATTCAAGTCGTCCCACATTGGATAATGAGAAGAAAAAGGAAGTAGATGGTTATAATAGAGTTATATTGAGTTTTATTCATCATAACATCTTTAGTTTCCTAAGCGTACTAGAGGCTTGAGTATTTGTGTGTCATGCGAGGGTTTGCATTTTTTTGTGCAAAAATTTTAATTGAGAAGTTTGCAATTTTTTCCTTGTAGAAATTGTAATTATGTAAGAGTTGAGAGGGTTTACAATTTTTTTAGCAAAATTACATGAGAGGACTTATAGTTTTTCTCCTGTAAAAAATTATAGATTGAACAATAAATACTTTGTTGAGAGATTGAATGGGAATTTTCTTTTGGCCTCCACTTCCTTGGTAGTCTTCTCAAACTTTTCTTGACATGCATGGTCAGTTGTTGTCCATCTTTTTTCAAGAACGTAAAGTTTGTTTGTCATCATTTGAAATATAGTCAATGTTTTCTTTCTCTTCCACTTTAAACAACTCGTATTGTCTTACTAATATGTTTTCCTTCATTTTTCTCACTTGGTCTGATCCCTCATAAATCAAAGACAATGGATCCCATATTTCTTTAGTAGTGGCATTTTTTACGACGTATATGTCATATTATACTTTGGTAATAAGACATCAGGAAATTGTTTTCTCTAAGCATAAGCATACAGATGACTCCTCATCGTATGATGTTTTTATTTATGTTTTGTAGTCATTTAATAAGCATTTAATGACAATTTAGAGTAGTTTTAGAAGAGTTATTCATGGTTTTGAGACAAATTTTTTATTGTTTTGATTCAAGTAGTTGTAATTCTATTTCTTCCATAACCAGAAAACTTCACAAGAGTTTTTAGTCTTTTATTGATAAATTATATAATTCGGTAAAGTAAGACACATCGTGGAAGAATGAAGATCTACAAAGATTTTTGAAGGGTTTGAAGGCAATATAAGTAAGGGAAATTGTGCCCCAAATGTAACATTCCAAAGTTTATTTATTGAATTTTATATAATTAAGTAAATAGCGTCTTAATTATTATGGTGATCACGAGGCATTTTACTTGAAACTTTATTATGCCGTTGTTGAGAGAAATGAAGTTAGGTGGTTATTAATATTTTATGTGAATCAAAATAGTGAAGAGAAGAATAAAATAATAAATATTAGTAATGGGAGGTGAGAATAGAGCTAATAAAATAAGTGGGGGAGGAGGGAAGTAAAATTATGATAAGAGGGAGGAGATGATAATAATAATAATAATAATAATAGGTGGATTAGCCCAATTCCCTAGCATAAATAGAAGAATAGAAAGTCAAAAACATGTTGTTGCACATGAGAATTAGAGAGAATATAATTGGAGAGAAAAGGAGACAAACCCTAGCTAAGGAGTGTTGAACCAAAGCTGTGTTTTTTGGAGAATTCGAGGCAAGGGTGGGAAAACTTTCATCTTAGGGTATTCTTTTTTCCAAATTGAATGGTTAAATTCAATTCTATAATAATCGGTGTTGTTATCATGATAATTATGGTGAGAAAATAGAGATGACTTGATAATGATTAGAGGTGTTGTTCTAAAGAGATTAAGTTTGAATTTATTAAGGTTAGTTTGTATCGTTAGTGCTAACAAAATTAAGATATTTATTAAGGTTAGTTTGCATCCTTAGAGCTAACAAAATTAAGATGCTTTTGTTTTGAAACTATTCATGATTGCGTTACCAAAGTCCTTGATAAAATTTTATACTTTGAATTTCTTTAGTTTGCTTCGTTCTTATTTTATAATGTTTAATATAAGAAATTGTGAATTTGTATGATTGGAATTTTGCTTATAAAGATATGGAGTCACATTAATTAAAAACGGTATAAGTTATAGTCATTAATATGTTACATAGTGTCTTCCCTCAACAACAAAAAAATGGTACATACTGTCTCATTAGTATTTTTTGTCTAAGCAACTTGATAATAGATTTCCTTATAAAAAACAAGCACACACAAACACACTTGCACAAAAAAAAAAAAAAAAAAAATCCTACAAAAAAAAAAAAAAACCCTTAA
>Ga0228711_1012157_pt1 | contig 10660 bp, 7 predicted proteins | sample MedpolnodulmetaG_2_FD_177996 | JGI IMG/M metagenome (GOLD analysis project Ga0228711, IMG submission 177996) | Root nodule microbial communities from Medicago polymorpha collected in Santa Monica, California, United States - brown nodules | ecosystem: Host-associated > Plants > Roots > Nodule...
CTTTAATCTACTAACGGTGATTTGATCAATATGCAGAACTTGCATATACCATGGTTGTGAGTGAAAAGTGTGATGTATATAGCTTTGGAGTAGTGGCACTTGAAACTTTAATGGGAAGACACCCTGGTGATATATTGACATCACTTCAATTAGCATCAACACAAGGCATGCAGTTATCTGAAGTATTAGACCAACGTCTTCCAGTTCCGAATAATGTGATGGTTTTAATTGAAATAATTTGTGTTGCCGTAATAGCATTTGCGTGCTTAAATCTCAATCCTTCCTCTCGACCAACAATGAAATGTGTGTCACAGAGTTTTTCCACTGAACTTAAACCATTAAGCATTCTTTTGAGTGAAATTTCTGTGCAACAACTCATGAGTCAAGAACTAAAAGCTATATTTCATATTGGGAACCTTTGAAATAAAAACTTCGGAATGAAGTTTGGTGACTTTGAAATTTGAATTCAATAAAGACATTGTAAAAGTTTATTTTCATAAGTTGTTAGAAAATGTTTAAGAATTTTGTTGTTACGTTATCTCAAATGTTTAATGTATTTTTTCTAATACGTTTTTTATTATGAAATTAATTATATATGCATAGTTGCAATTGTGTTAGAAAGATTGTGTAGTATAGTAAAAAGATTAATATTGATACACTATGAATGAGAACTGGAATTGTGTTTATGAAGTTAAAAAGATTAGTAATTGCTAAGTATTGAAGTTAAAAATGCTTGTTGGTGGTTTTTGAAGCTTGTATGAACTCATCTTGAATTGGCAGATTAGACCAATAATTACGTGGGAGTAATTTACTGAATTGGCTTACTTGGAACAGTTTAGACAGGACATGGCTATAAACTTTTTCTTAATAAACGAAAGAAATAGAATTGAGCTAGTTTCTTCTTCATTCCATATTTTTCCCTTGCTAATTTTTTATATTTTAATCATCGAGAATTTACTCAAAGTAAACAAGGATAGCTGGCCTTATTCAACTTTAACTCCATACATATATAGCTTTAGTTTTGCATTGTAGCAATTGTCTATTCTTTTAGTTTTTCATTTCTTGTTGTTAGTTTAATTTTGTCTCCTTTCTTTATCTAAAAACTAAACTAATGGTTGACAGGTTATTCTAAAGTCTAAACTTAATGGGTACTACTACCCATATTTCCTCCAAAGTTATGCGATAGATTTCAATTTTCTGCTGCTATGGCATTCTTGTCTTGATTTATTTCAATAGCTTCATATCTTTTTAGAGAAATGCTAGCTTCATATCTTTTTTCAACACACTCTCTTTGACTGGTTAAAATCCACGTGGGTTCCACCAAATTTATATGGGACGCACATGATTTGGTGGGACCCATGTGAATTTTAACCAATCAAAGAGACTGTTTTGGAAAATGTGTGTTAGAATGTGTGTTGCTAGCATTTCTCATCTTTTTAATGTTTGGTTTTTACCTTCATTATGAAAAATTATATTGCTCTTTGTTGATATATGTATATGAATGAAAATGCTGCACATGACAAAATCATTATTTCTTTTTCATATATTTATTTATGTTCTTGTGAATAGAATTTTGAGGACAATAGGTATAATATATTATCTGAAGAAGTGAATGTATGATTTTTGGCGCAAATTACTCGGAGAATTTGGATTGTTTAATGTACAAAACTTATATTAAAAATATGTATAAGTTTACACCGGTTGTATAGGAACACTGGTGTGAATGTCTTGAAATTCAAGCAAATATAACCCACATTTACACCTATTATTTGAAAACACCAAAGTGGAGTGAATTCTTTGAAATTACTGGAGTTTTATATAGAAACACCGGACTGAATTCTTTGAAATTACTGGAGTGAATTCCTGGAAATTACATGTATTATATCAAAACACCAAAGTGAATTCTTGAAATTTCAGTGCAATATAACACACAATTTCACCAATTATTTGGAAAAACAGGTGTGAAATTGAGCCTTTAACATCTAATTTAAAACAGGTGTAAAATCCTCTTAATATATCTAAATGGGTGAGTTTAATTACATCGGACTAGGGTAAATTGTCTGAAAAAATCGGAGTAATATCTCCTCTTCCCACAAGTGATACACAAATTGGGTTCATTTTTCCCCTCTCTTAGATAAAAATAAAAAAATCAAATGTAGGATTGAACAATAACTCACATTTGGAGTCTCCTACCAGAATCAACTCTGTTTTGGCCATTCAAAGGAAGGGATTGGCATAAAGACATACACAGAAATTGGGTTTCAGAGATGTAAAGAGTAAATAATTATTATTCTCTTTATTGTATTTATAATTTATTGTTAATATATTGTAAATAATTTAATGTCATGCTTATACAAAGATGAAAAGGATCATTAATGCGTGATTGACAAATTTTATACACGGAAGTTTTGAAGTAAATATACTTTGAAATCGATGGATTTAAACTTTTATCTTTTTTTTTTTTGTCAAAAGAAAAACTTTTATCTAATTTTTGGAAATAAAGAGACATATAATCAAATTATATATATAGACTCAACCAATGAATGTTGGCTTACTTAGTAAGGGGTCCGGTTGACTCGCTCGCAAGATCGTGTCTTCAACTCTCACTGCCGAGCACATGATCTCTTTGGTCGTGACCGGTAAGTAACTCTGTACACACCCTTTGAGCTTTGAGGTCTGATCTGACTCAGGTGAGCCCAAAGTCAAACTTGCCTAAACTTTTTTTTTTTTTTTGGTACAAAAACTTGCCTAAACTTTATGTAACGAAAAAACAAAAATTGATATGTAGACTGATGAGGTGGGATTATGAAAAACTAAATCTGCTAATGGAAAAATTACTATTCCCTTTATTTTATTTATAATTTCTTTTTATATGTTTGAAATAATTTAATATGATGCTTATACTAAGATGAAAGTATCGTTAATGCATGATTGATAATTTTATACATGTAAATTTTGAAGTAAATATAATTTGAAATATGTGGATTTAACTCATGTGGAAAAAATGTTTTCTTCCTTAGGGCCGGCAGAAACCCAATAGTACTACAAATGGAACAGAGAAATTGTTGTTATTTCGACTTGAAAGAATGATGCAAAGGAGAAAAACATGTATCATTCATAAGTGTAGCACAGTTAATGAGTCTAATCATTCAATGGTACTGAATATTGGTTAATGAGAATGAAAGTGGTCGACAAACATGCTAAAAAACTATTTCTTGGCCCTAAATGCCAAACCAAAAATCTTGCATCTGCTAAAAAACGGAAGTGAACGAGGAACCAGACGATTTCAACATCAAGACAACAGAAAACACAAAGGTTCGTCATCGAATATTCGTCATTTGTACCCCAAGAGTGGCAAAAAGATATCGGGTCTCCTCCCATGACCTTTATAGGTCCCGTTTGAGGTGCAAGTGAACCTATACTCCAAATCTGGGATAAAGGCCTCGACCAGTAATACCCCCAGAAGGAAGAAGGGCCCTCAACATTCATGATGGCCCTTTCGCATTCAACTAGCTGTTTTCGATTGAAAAGGTCACTAAAGACAAGAAGAACCTCATCCATCAAGAAACCACCTTTGGCCAGCACCTTTAACATGAGCTCGAAGTACTTGGCCCCATCAGACCCATGAGATGTTGCCTCCTTGAGGATGAGCTTTATCTCTTCCAAATCGGGGCGGTCTCCTTGAAGCATTTGAGCTGCCAACACCACGTTATATGCTTCATGCCCACTACGAGAAATATGTTGTATGAACTTCCGTTTTCCCGCGTAGGGCCAATATTCAGAAATGTACCACAAGAAGTCTCTTGGTAGAGCCTTAAGCACTGCTTTCTTATGGGCAAGCTTCTGATGATAAGTGGAAGTAACTTCGAACCTGAGAAGATCCTGATTTCCAAAAGCTGCTACTTTCTTACCAATAATAAGCAAAACGTCTTCTGGAAGGCGTTCCATTGTTGCAGAATTTTTTTCTTTTCTTTCAAGGGAAGTAGAAAAATGCGGATTTTTCAAGAGTAAAATGTGGATTAAGGAATGAACACAAAACTGTGTTTCATAAGTAACGAAAGATTTGATTGAAACGAAAAAATTTCAATCCCCCTTGTCAGTAACCGCCACGTGGTTTAAGAGAAGTGGTAGTTTGTGGAATTAGTGGGAAGTTGAAAAACTCGAGTGAAAAAAATCAAAGAGATCCACAGATAGGAGGTGCTATAATGATGAGAAATGGGGAAATGCAAAGGATTTAAAGATGAAAGGTTAACAAGTGACACTTGGCACCTTAGGGTAAATGGAAAGGCCCACTAACTTTTCAACTGCAAAAGTGGTGGCCTACTAAATCTTAAAAATGTGCAATGAAAGGAAACTTGAAAATACCACTCTTATAAGTCATAATTAGTGTGGCATCAGATTCTAAAAGGTGCTTAGAGTTTTTCAAAAATGTCAATCTTATCCTTTGAACCTTATCCAGTCTAAAATGGCATTTTTGGAGGGCAATTTGTTAGCCTATAATTTCAACAGACTCAATTAATGTAATCAACATGTATTGACTTTTGTTCTTTCAGGAATTGAAGTCATTATCCTCAGTATAGAGATTTCGACAGGGTATGGACTTAGCATTTGTAAGAGTTGAATAAACCTTGAAGTTCGACAAGACGTGAGTCAGACATAAATTGGTCGAAGCCAAGTAGTTGTTGTTGAAGGAGAAGGAATTCAAATTCAAAAGCAGTGGTTTCCTTAGTGAAGACATGGGGGACAAGCGGTTTTTGATGGAGGAAGTACTGTTCGTGGCAGTTATCTTTTTCCAATTGTTTTTACTATGTATAAATAGTAGTTTCTCATATGAAAAAGAGGTCGCAAATCATTTATAGAAATTCTAGCACTCAAAGTACCGGCGTCTAGAGAAAAGAGTCATACATAATGTACGTAATCTCATTTGTCGAACCACCTTTACATTAATGCAATGCAATTTACCTTTTCTTTAAGTTTATGTGTTTTAAACTATTAAGCCTTTTACTTTTACTTGCATTTATTGCGTTTTTCCCTGTCCTTTTCTTACCAAAACTCCATCTCGTTCACAAAGCAACCTATGAACTTGGTGAGCATTCATACATTTTCTGGAAAAACTTTGCAAACATGTCATGGGATTTCTAGTTTGATCTCGTTTGTTATAAGCAAAGTTAGACTCGTAGTTTACCAAAAACATCGGTAAACAGTGAGAAACACATAAGGTGCAAAAAGTAATAGCCTAAACATTGGGCACTCCTGGTGATAACACTTTCCATGACTCTTCTCACCATGCTAGTAAGCTTCAGGTTCAACAAAAACCTATGATTTTGCGCATCGATTTGTTGCATAGTTACTTTCAAAAAGTTAGAAAAAAGTTAAATAAAAAAAAATTCATTTAGAAAATATAAAATTCTAAAAAAAATAAAGGGGCTATAAACACTACTCTCTTATAAATTGGATTTTTTTTTAAGTTAAATGAGGATGTTGAAATTGTCACAAAACTTGATGGATGAAGATTGTTGCTAAAAATATTAAAGATTTGTTTTAAATATATTTTGTGTTTTTAGAAGATTGTTGCTGAAAATATATTTATGGACAATAAATATATTTTTCTACCATATGAAGGAAGATTTAATGCAAATATATTTTTAAAAGGAATATTTGATGTAAATATATTTCGCACTGAAGGAGAAAAATAAAAGAAATAATGTATCTTCAACGTGATATGCGTTCCAAATTTACGAGTTGTAAGTCTCTATAAATACATATCTTGTATCAGATAAAAAATGGTGTAGAGAGTAAAGAAAAAAAGGTTTGGAAGTCAACAACAAACTAGGGTTTGTAGAATTTTCTCTTGGAAACAAACACTAGGGTTATGATTGAATCACCATTGATTCACCTTGGACAGGCACTATTAAGATTGAGTCTCTTGGTCACGGGAAGAGATTCAGGACTTTGGATAGAATTATGTTTGAAGACTCATTCTTGTAACCCTTTGGAATCTTTTGAAAAGTTACTCTAAAATTATAGTGGAACGGAGAGCTGCTCTCTCCACCAAAGTAGGTCAGTATTGGACCGAATTGGGTAACCAAACTTGCTTGTGTTCTTTCTCTACTCTCACTGTTTTTAATTTTACTTGTGTTTATAACTATCATCCACATTGATATTCATTGCTTGGTTAATTTTCTCCACACATCAAGTATTTTATTGGTGTGATTTTTTAACAAATTCACAACAACTGGCGCTTACCGTGTGGCACAAGGATCAAATCAATAATAATGTATCATGGGTTCAAAGTGGGATATCGAGAAGTTTACCGGAGATAATGATTTTGGGTTATGGAAGGTAAAGATGCAAGCGGTCTTAATACAACAAAGGTGTGAGAAAGCGTTGAATAGTGAAGGTGTGTTACCGGCCACCATGTCACAAGCGGAGCAAACAGAGATGGTGAACAAGGCTAGAAGTTCCATTGTCTTGTGCCTCGGGGATATAGTTTTGAGGGATGTCGCAAAGGAACCAACGGTGGAATCGATGTGATCAAAGTTCGAGTCGTTGTATATGACCAATTCTTTTTCTCATAGACAATTCCTAAATCAAAACCTCTACTCATTCAATATGGTGGAGTCAAAGGGCATCATGGAGCAACTTACTGAGTTCAACAAAAATTCTTGATGAGTTATAGAATATTGAGGTGTATCTTGAGGATGAAGACAAAGTTATACTCTTGTTGTTTCTCTACCAAGATCATTTAAATCCTTCAAGGATACCATGCTATATGGAAAAGAAGGCACTGTCACCTTAGAAGAAGTTCAAGCGGCACTGAGAACTAAGAAGTTGACCAAGTCCAAGGACTTGAGAGCTGATGAACATAGCGAAGGCATGAGTGTTTCAATATGGAATGGTGGAGGTAGAGGTAACCGGAGAAAGAGTGGTAACAAGTGAAAATTTAAGTGCTTTATCGGTCATAAGATGAATCACTTCAAGAAGGATTGTCCGGAGAACAATGGTAACTCCACGCAAATTGTCTTAGAGGGTTATAATGATGCAGATGCTTTGGTGGTGTCTAATTGGGGAGATAAAGAAGGTGATGTTTCTCAGCTTGGAGTGATGCATTGTAGAGCGGTAGACGTCTGGAGAGACGTTAAACACTCAACATCAGCCTGGAGAGGCGATGGGAAGAATACTCATGGTCATTTTGGAAAGGCGGAGGTAAGAATACGCATGATCAGTCTTTCCGGTGGAGTTGCAAGGTGAAAGGCATAGTGGAAGTACTCATTTAGAAGTTTAGGTAGAGAAAGATCATCTTTAGGTGGAGTTGATGGCACTGGGAATGCTACAGCTATGGAAACCTTGGGTGCTAGGCTCTAGTTGTGAGAAAGGGAATTCTTCAAGAGGATGGAAGGCATTTCGGCGTTTGAAGAATGTATGGCATGAATTGTGTGATTACCTAAAAGACCAAGGGTGATTGGATGCAAGGAGATCTTCAAGGAAGTGGGAGACGTTCCGTGGTTGAAGACGGTTTTGTGTATACTTGTCGAACTACCTAAAATTCTAGTATAGTTGGATACAAGGATCTTCAAGAGGGCAGAAGGCATTCCGAGGGTTGAAGAGGCAAAAGGGTGGAGGCTTGTGGAGCTACATGGTGTAAATGAAAGCAAGGGAAGATAAAGCATGGATAGAGCAGCAAGGTGATTGATGGTTAAGTTAGCATCATCACTAATTTATAGTCAAGGTAAAGAAATGTTGAAAGTGACTCAAAATTTGATGGATGAAGATTGTTGCTAAAAATATAAAAGATTTGTTTCAAATATATTTTTTGCTTCCAGAAGATTGGTTAAAATATATTTAAGGACACTAAATATATTTTTGTACCGTATGATAGAAGATTTGATGTAGATATATTTTTAAAAAGAGTATTTGATGCAAATATATTTTGCGCTGAAGGAGAAAAAAAAACGTATCTTCAACGTGATATCTTTTCCAAATTTACGAGTTATATTTTCCTATAAATCCATAGATGAAAAAGGGTGAAGAGAATAGAAAAACAAGGGTTAAGAAGTCAACAACAAAACTATGGTTTGTAGAGTTTTCTCTTGGCAAGAAACACTAGGCTTGGGATTTAATAACCTTTGGTTCACCTTGGACAAACACTATTAGGATTGAGTCTCTTGGTCACGGGAAGAGATTCAGGACTTTGGGTAGAATTAGGTTTGAAGACTGATTCTTGTAACCTTTTGGGTAGAACTAATTTTTGAAAAGTTACTCAAAAATTATAGTGGAACGGAGACTCTCCTCCAGAGTAGGTCAATATTAGACCGAACTGAGTAAACAAACTTGCTTGTGTTCTTTCTCTTCTCTATCACTGTTTTCTAATTTTGTTTTTGTTTATAGGCTTAATTGCAGTTTTAGCCCCCTAACGTTTCCAAAGTTGCGATTTTGGCCCCCTAAGAAAAAAAACTACAAAACCGCCCCCTAAGTTTTGCAACTGTAGCAGTTTTGGCCCCCCAAGGAAAAAAAAAAATAAAAAATTAACACGTGGCACCTCACTTAGGGTGCCACATCAGCGTAGACCGAGTCAATATTAGCCTTGGGAGCCAAAACTGCCATAGGTGCAAAACTTAGGGGGCGGTTTTGTAGTTTTTTCTTAGAGAGCCAAAATCGCAACTTTGGGAAAGTTAAAAACTGCAATTAAGCCTTGTTTATAACTATCAACTACATTGATATTAATTGCTTGGTTAATTTACTTCACAAATCAAGTATTTTAATGGTGTGATATTTTAACGAATTTACAACAGAAAAAGATGCATTTGAAAAGGGAAGAAGACGAGTAACATGTTATATAATTGTATATGCAATTGCACAATTAAATTTACTAGTATTGTAAAGTATAATTTTTTTATCAACAACATTGTTAGTCGGGACACTTGGATGATTGATGGTTAAGCTGGAAAATCGGAATCAACTTTCTGTGATAGATAATGTAATTGTCACATAAATATACGTTTTTCACACTTTTTCTTTATTGTTTGTCGAAGCGAATATTTTCCACCAATAACATGGTTAAAAAATGTTTGCCTTAAATCACTCCTAATTTAGGTATACTCTATATATATTTAAATCTAGAAATAGTATACTTGAAGCATTGCAATTTAAAATAATTAAAGTACAAGCCACATAAAAAATGTGCTCCATAATGTAAGTGAAAATGCAGCACAAGTATAAGTTGCCAACATGATAACTGAGCACTCACCCTCACTAACTCCAAATAATTGAGTAATTGTACCTGTAACATTAATAAAGTAAGTACATTTTCAACCAAAAAAGTTCAAATTTTATAGAGACAGAAAATAGAGCAAAAAAAATACTGAATATGCAAGCAAGTTTAGAAAATAGTGATATTTATTAAAAACAACTTATTTAAGCCTATAGTGAAAAATGGAGTCATTCACCAATATAGTGATAAATCATTAAACATTGATGTTTGAGCTTATGCTATTGTTAGTAAAATTGGCCTAAATCACAGATAATAACTTTTATTTGTTCCTTGTAAAAATAACCACCACTAAATAAAAAACTAGCTTTAGGAATATTACATAATTATTTCATTATCTCTAAAACAAATATTATTAAGTTTTATAAACAACATACTTATTCTGTCAAAAAAAATAAACAACTTACTTAGGGCTATTGCAGGTGGAAGAGCAAATTGAAGCAGTAAAAGAAACTGATACAGTGGATCAGGATGGATCAAGCCAAAATGAATAGCACCTTTAACAATTCCTATACCTATTGCTGGCAAGACTATAAATCTAACCACAATTATGCCAACAACAATTGGAACTTGTTTTCCTGATCCTTTTAAACCTGAAAAAAAAAATCATCTCATTTTTGTTATCACATTCATTTTCAAATAAACTACTAAATTTTGACAAAAAATAAATAAATTAGTTACCCTTTATAATATTTGCTCCAACCAACAAGGTCATTGCAGGAATGCTTGCATCCCTATAAATCAAAGAAGTATACTTTTATGAGTTTAATTTGTATATATTGTCAGCAAATTAAAATCAATAAAATGAATTATTTTATAAGTAGTTATGTATATTTTTTTTTTAATAATATGAGAGTTATAACTTATTGACATTGTAAAACATTTTAAACTGACTATGTATACTATTCTAATCCTAATTTTGTTACAAGGTCATTGTAAAACATTTTTAATTTACGTGGCAATTTCAAATGTTTTGATTGGTCGTATGTGCAAAGTTGTTCTCATAACCAAATATGGATGCAGTGGATATATTGATCAATTTTAGAATACTTACCCCACCATGACTAGAGAGTCCTGAACAACACCAAGAGGAGCATTGTTTACAATCAACAGTTTTCGAAATATAGGAACTACACCAATTATTAAACCAACAAGCTGCTTAAAAACAGAGAAAAAATGTTAACAAATAATTGAAGTTTAATTATATTTCAACTTAATTGTTATAAGTTAAGTATATAATTAAGTGAGTTAGTTAGGTACACTTTATTGGTAATTTTGTAAACTATACCGTAGTATTTAAACACAAGTTGACATTTATCAAATTATGTTCATGTGTTGTTCTAAACAACATTTTCTCTATGAGGAAAGGGTTAAATGAAAAATTATAGAAAA
>Ga0228711_1012160_pt1 | contig 10658 bp, 5 predicted proteins | sample MedpolnodulmetaG_2_FD_177996 | JGI IMG/M metagenome (GOLD analysis project Ga0228711, IMG submission 177996) | Root nodule microbial communities from Medicago polymorpha collected in Santa Monica, California, United States - brown nodules | ecosystem: Host-associated > Plants > Roots > Nodule...
AAACACTCAAGAGCACAAGTTAAATACCAAAGAATTAATCAAAGTCCATTTAATCCTTAATCATTAAAGTTTATTATCTTTAAAATTAATTTGGGATTTTGCCTCAACAAATGGAAATATTCATAATATCTCATTGGTGCTTATTTAACTATTAAATTTTCACTAGAAACAACATATGAGAACCTCTCAAAAAAAAAACATACGAGAAATATGCCTTATTTTCCCTAAAAAAAACACAAACATATGAGAAAGAATGCTTTATTTAATTAATTATGAATTGATTCCAACAGTAATAGAGCTTGCACTTATTAAGAAATATGTACATTCTCAAAAGTGTCATTCTTGAATCTTGATAACTTGTTTCATGAATATAGAGAAGTTAGTGGATAATAAACCATATATTAATTTTAGAGAAAAAAAGAGATATTTTAGAAATTACATAATTAAATAGAATTAGTTAAATTTTCTTATTTTTAAAACCATCAAATATTTATATTATTTTTATTTTATATATTCAAGAACAACGCGAGTAATTTGCATTGGTATTAGTTTACATATACTCAAGAATATCAACTATGCTTCTGGTACAGTGTTCCATTTCCTTTTTTCTTGCTCAACAGTTAATTCGTTTATTCAAGTCTTGTTCTCACAGAAACCTTCAATCCACATTGCGCTACTGATCAGGTATTTCATCTTTACCTTCATCTCTTCCTTGTTTAGTATTCTTCCTTTTCTCTTCTGTCCTATATGAATGTTCTTGTTATTAATTGTTACGCAAGAAATGAAATCTTGACTATGTTTAGTGTTACACACATTAACACATGAGTATGGAATTCAAGAAACAATGATTGTGTGATTGTAGGACTATAGATTAATACTTCTTAATTAGTGTTACAATAAAGGATTTTTTTCAAACAAAGTAATGGCAACTAATTAGTTGATTTTACTTAGAATAGTCTTAACAATCTTGGCTTGTAAATGTAGGATGACAGAACCTGAAATAGCAATTGGAATTGACATTGGCACATCACCATGCCGTGTTTCTGTGTGGAAAGGTACCCAAGAAGGGGTTGGGAGGATGGTTTTCCTTCCTATTTCAAATTTCCCATTTCTGATGCACACCTTGGACATTAAGGTTCGTCCTTTTATTGCTACAATTGCAAATAAAGCGTGTAGATCCACCACTGCAGTAGAACTCCTTGAAAAATTTCTGGTGAAATTAAAGTTTTCGGTTGAAATTCAGGTGAAAAGACCTATAAGAAAGGTAGTGTTTACAGTTCCAGTTTCATTCACTCGATTGCAGCGAACCCGGATAGAACGCGCTTCTGCGTGGGCTGATCTTGATGATGTCGAACTGATGCCTCAACCAATAGCAGTGGCTTTGTTTTATGCACAACAACAACTGCAGACTTCTGCTTCTTCTCTTGAGGATATGAACAATGAACGAAAAAATATTGCTCTCGTTTTCAATATGGATGCTGGTTATTGTGATGTTGCTGTCATTGCTGCAGAAAAAGGGAAACTTCGAATAAAAGCCCTGAGAGGAAGTCCTATTGGTAGAGAAGATTTGCTTGAAAATATGATTTGTCATCTCTTACCTGTTTCTAAAAATATATTCAAGAAACGTGTTCATGAGGACAGAGAAATTAAATTGATGGCTCGAATTCGAAATACTGTCCATGAAGTGATTACCCAACTTTCGTCTCAGACAAGTGTTGAGTTTGATTTAGAGATGGGAGATGGTTCGAAGATACACAAGGTTGTCGAGCGCGAGGAGTTTGAGGAAGTAAAAAAAGAAGTGTTTGAGAAGGGTGAAAGACTAATCATCCAATGCTTGCAAGATGCAAAAGTAGACGTTGAGAGTATAAATGATGTGATAATTGTAGGTGAATGTTGTAATATACCAAGGGTGAAAAATCTTGTTACTACCATATGCAAAGGAAAGGAGCTTTATAAAGGTACGGTGAATCCTTTGAATGCTGCACTTCGTGGTGCAGCAATGGCAGGAGCTAATTCTTTAGGCACTGGATTTAGGAACTTGGAGTTATTAAATTTTCATGTAACACTTCATACCATTGGAATTCGAGTTAACGGAAACAAATTTGTACCTGTGATTCCGAGGAACACGTCGAGGCCAGCAATGAGGAGTGCAGTTTTTACAACAATTCATGATTATCAAACTGAGGCGTTGATAGTTGTCTTCGAAGGTGAGGGAGAGAAGGCTGAAGAAACCCATCATTGGGGATATTACATAATAACTGAAATACCTGCAGCAACAAAAGGAGTTCCAGAAATCACTGTTTGCTTGACGATAGACCATGAAAACTGGCTCACAGTTATTGCATCGGTTAGGATGCATGGATATGAACAATATGATATTCCTGTTACTCAAGCAACGATGACATTTTTTGAAGAAGGACCGCTTTGTTTGTGTGATGATTCACTAATTAGAAGCTATGGTGATACAGCGGGTTTGGTTACTCTCTTCAACAAGGAACAATAGAATTATGATATAAAGCATCATTCAACATTGTACCTTTTATAGTTGTTTTCTTGTGTTTCAGCAACAGAGGTTAATGTGTCTAATGGTTGTAATACGATGAAAATAATTCATAGGGCATTGCTCTAAAATGATTTCATTAAAAAATAAGGACCATTTGGTTTTATTCATCTATTTTTGGTTAATATTGGTTTGAGATATCTCCCCTTTTACATTTGGTAAATATTTTGGAGATCAAATAGAAAAGGTCATAAGGTTTATCCCGATTATGAGAATTCAAAAGATATATCTTACGCTATATGCCCTTACATAAAATGCTAATTCACTACAAACATACTGATGTAATTCTACTTCTACATACGAAATCCTACCTACACAGCAATGGACATCTTGATTTTCTTAACAGTGGTGAGGGAGTAAGGAAATCAAGGGCACGACAAAGACGATGAGGGTCACAGTAAAGGAGAAGAAGGATCCTCTCAGTAATGGAGGATAATTAGGGTTTTATTTAAAAAAAAAATTGGAAATTTTGTAAAAAATTGGACTTTTGCAGAAGTAATATATTAAAATGTCAGGTCAATAAAAATAGTTGACGTGTCAATGCCGCATGTGCAACCATTAACCTCATTATACGGAGAGGACCGAATTTGGTGACAAAAACTTTTGGAAGAGCACTTTCGATGAAAAAATTAGAGACTAAACCCGAAAAGTGAACATTTGTATTAAGGAATGCTAAGGACACTCTTTTAAATACTTTCTCTAATACTTACTCTCTTATTGGATGAAATTAATGTATGTCCCACCACTTTATGTTGCTAGCACTACTCATATTTATAAGGACCTGAAACTTATTTAACCCGCTCTTTCCGTTGAAATTCAAATAGATTCTATTAAATTATGTTACGTGTACTGTGCATAAGTTTAATGGGACTCATACAAATTTCAACGAATTAAAAGGCGTGTTAAGCAGATTGTAGTACTAGTGATACCATAATTATTTATTATTCAACAATTGATTTATGATGCCCAAACACTTGCCACGGACAAAAACAATGAAACTAATTACGACAATTAATAGAATAATAACTTTATTTTGGTATCCTTAAAATTAGTATATCAATCTTACATTAACATCTATTTATATGTCAATTAATGACATCAAAACAACCCAAGGTATATCCATTTGGTTGAGGGGAACCATTAATCATCCCCTAAACCAGCGTACTAATCCCTCATTAACTTTTGTTGGTGTATATGGCAATACCTTTGAATGCCGCCTATCTCCTCACAAAACTAGGGATCTTCAAACTCACAGATCCATGATGCAATAATACTACAACCCATGGATTATTTTCATACCGACCATCCTCAGACTTACATTATCAAGCTTGAAACCTTTTGCAAATTTTTCCGGTTTTGTTCATCACACTCCAAGTCATTTTTTTGCCAGTGCCTCGTTATCAGACAAAACGCTTTCCATGTAGATATAGCCATGTCTCCTTTCTGTTCTTCTCATTCTTGATCTCCTGCTTAAAAAAAAGGAATCAATTGTTGATACAGCAGCGATCTCATTTAATAGTATCTATTTATGTACTGCATAGCTGTAATACAACAATACAAATAGAATTGTATTAGAGGCTGTACACAATCCCTTCTATATAAGTCACTTCAATGTTGCATCTCTCAAAATCCTGGCTTTCTATACAGTCTACATCAATCAATATAGTTAATATCAAGAGAAACAGATGAAAAAACCACCGGAGATCTTTTTTGTGTAACCTATTATTTTGGACAGTTCTGATATATAAAGATCAAATGCACAAGTTTCTCTTAACATTTTCATCATTAAGCAACATTTATTCTATTTACTTTCTCCTTTTATCAAATTATCTCAGTATAAGAGTGTTGATGAAATCACAGTTTGGCAAAAATAAAAAACAAGTGCAGAACCTATTAAGGGACCCAGGAGTGGAAAGCAAAATAAAAAATATTCAGTATTTCTTTGCCCTTTCTTTGCAACATAAGAAGATTGAAAACTGGAGTGGGTCCCACATCTAACTCTCTTCTCTAGTTATATACTAAATCAAACAGACAAAATGCTCCATTTCTCTTCTACCTCTCTCGCTTATTTCCTACTCTAATAAATCACCTCTTTACTAAGCAACACGTAAGATTCAGAACAATAGAAACCTAACATCAGACTCTAGAGTAATCAATAAACTAATTTAGCTAACTAAATTGATTTGTATCGATTAGCCCGAGGAAACATCTAGAGTAAAAACCATAATTTGCTAGGTTATCATAATGTAAACTTCCAGAAGTTTCGCACCATAAAGACCAATGTGAATGGAAGAATCTAGGAAATACATGCCAGTGATGAAAAAAAAGACAACTGTTTTTTATATTATATCTCTAACACATACAATTAAAACCACTTCCATATAAAATGTACATAAACAGCTACAAGCATACAAATTGTACCTCCAGAATTCTAAAATACCAATCATACCTCTCATTTGCATTTTGGTGGATTGATTTTCTTTCCCGTGTCGATGCACCACATTTCTAAATGTTGATATCCCACCTACATAGGATTTTCCAGATAACTTCGTGTTTATCTCAGTAGCAAGAACAGCTCCGGGATTTTCTATAGCAACGGCAATAACTTCAGGTCGTTTGCCACTATACTTCCTCACCATTTTCCTCAACACCTCAGACACAGTCTTTTCCATGTGAGCCAGCGGGCAGTTTACAGGGCAGCTTGAAAGAGCAGCATGAGCAGCTTTATGGAGTGCGTCCAACAGCTTCCCTTTGTCAAGCCATAGGCATCTTGTGGTAATTCTTATCTTTCCTTTTAAGGTGTTTTCAACCGAACTGTCTAAACTTTGAAGGCGACATACTTCCATGCTGTAAAACGATCAAGATTAGCAAGTGATTGAACATGTTAAACCTGACTTTGACTAACTACTAGAAAAATCTACCTAATCACAATGATGCCGTCTAATGCAATTTTCAGTCTTTCATCAATGAAGAGTTCACTTGATGTACCAAATGCTTTGTCACCATCACTATACTTCAACTGCATGACAAAAGGGAGGTAGTATCACAGAATTATAAATTTCTAAAAAAGAGGCCACCGGAATACTTTAAGGGCTACAAACCTCCAAATTCTCTTTTCCAAGGGAAATAAAACCATTAGAAAGGACTTTTCTATTTCTCAAATGTGAAACGCCAAGCATCTCTCCATTCTTAATAACCTGGTGCATAAATTAAATCTTATCAGTTTCATCGACATATTTATATAAATCTTGTAAGCCAATAGTTTCCCATCTATCATACAAGAACAATCAATAAGGAGGCAATCACTCACAGCAGTGTGTCGAATGCCAGTTGATTTTCCAAGTAATTCATGCTCCTTCAAGAACAAGAGTTCGCCATGTATGGGAAGAAAATGCTGTGGCTTCACAATTCTAAGTACTTCCTCCTGCAGGAATATATGTAATGGTTTAAAATAACATGTAAAATCAAAGACAAAAACCATACAAAGTGAAGCATATTAAAAGACAAATATCAGATATAGTAAACTAAAAAATGCATCAAGATAACGTAATTAGTTTGACAAGGCTTGAATGTCCATGTGACATTTCATTACCCTGGTATCTAGTAAGAGTATAAAACCATGTCAACTTTTCCTTAGAAATAAGAATATTATTCAAATTCTTTTTGGTTTCTAATGTTTTGATGGTGTTGCATATCTAGCCTATATTTAACAGAAAAGGATGAGAAAACAGATATGAACAAAAAGGAAAAAATAGGTGATAATCAATATAAAAACTTACCAATTCACCACGATACGCATGACCAGATGTGTGTAGGCATTCATTCTTCCCCATGACTATTGTTGGTCCAATCTCTGATATGCGGTTTAGCATTTCCATAACACGAGATTCGTTACCGGGGATAATCTAACAGTTATAAAGAGCAGTGGACAAGTTTACAACATAAATTGATTTTTAGATAGATAATTATCTTTTCCTTCTGCAGAAATATTTTCAGAAATTAATAAAATCAAAAGTTCATGCTAAAAAATCAGAAGCTATTACTAGAATGGCTTGAAATTTGAAAGTAAAAAGGAGTACATTGTAAGTTCATTCACTGATATCAGTTCCTTAGCAATCTAGGAAGGGCAAAAACTTAAAAATAATAGTTATTATACTTGTCTCATACACTTCATGGACACCACACTACAAACTGTAGTTGGGAGTGCTTTTTTATTTCTGGATCTCTATAACAACACAGAGGAGAACACCATAATTAGATAACTTAAAGATTTTATTGTGTCTGCAATGACTCCATGTTAACTTTTAAAATGTGGATTTCTCTCTTGATTTAAGATCTGTGTTTTATGTTTTCATATATGGTATCACAGCCATGTTGTATCCTATAATCTTTTTAAAATGTCGTATCCCCATGTCCCATGTTGTATCCATGATTTCTAGAGTACAGCAAACATGCTTTAATAAATCAAAAGGCAGATGCCCAACACGGAACTTTGTTACACACCTTAGCTGAATACAACACAGTGTCTTCCTTTGTAAGTTCGAAAGCATGACTACTTCCGTAAGATGCAAGGTTCAAGGCAGCACGTGGTTCTGCCTGACACAATAGCAAATATTTGGTCATATGCCATAATTTTTTTCCCTGTCTGTAGTAGATGAAAATAGACGGTCTTTAGAGAACCTTAAAAAAACTTACTTGAGAACCCGTTGTCACAATCAGCAAATCCTTAGGTGCATAAGCATGCATATCCTCTACTTTCACCTATGTAAAATAGGAAATGATTAAGAACTTGCAACATAAATGAGACTTACAGCTTCTCTTGTAAATAAGTCTGTCTGATGAAACACTAAATACAAGGTGGAAACAAGAATATACAGCTGCAATTACTATTTGTGTGACCGACGGTGAAAACAAAAAGCAGAATGACAAAAATATATATACACATGTTTATTACCAGAGTGGATGGATCAATTGGAACCTTTCCATCTTTCCAAGCTGCATCCAAATATGTCCTTAAAGACATGCCAGCAAATACCTGTAGAATAGTCACAAAACTATAAACACAGGTTTCAATTAATTAAAATATACAAGCTAAGAAATAAAATAAACATACCAACTTTCGGCCGGTCAAATCAGCAGCAGCTTTCACACTTCCAAGACGATGAATATTAGATGAAAACTGGGTTGTTATAACCCTTCCTTTAGCAGCAGAAATATGCCTCAATAATGCATCAGCTACAACAGACTCGCTCATTGTCCTTCCAGGTGAGAGTACATTTGTTGAATCACTCATCATCTGCAAAGCAATTCCAAAACATTATTTGCTTCTATCCTTTGGCAAAATTTAAGAACAAGGCAGCATAAATTCTACACATGTTATGATAACCAAGCACAGAGCGGAAAATGAGAAGGAACCAACACAGAGTTTTAGCGCATGTTCGAGCTGCAACAAATTTCAAACCTACATCCACGGGCAAAACAGATATATTTTACTATAACTAATGAAGATTACATGAGTTAGCCACTCAACGATCAAACCCAATACACTCGATGTGAATTATGTGAACACCTATTGGCCTAATCCATCCATTTCCACCACAATATTCCATTAAAAATAATTGTGAGGTCGGGTACAAGTCAGATCTATCCTAAATTTAAATTAAAAGCCATTTATAACATACTTGAAGACATAATCACCTTGAAAAGGCCTATTTACTTGCCACCCAGAGAAACATCAGAACAATTAAAAATACAAATGACTCACCAATGTGACTCCTTCTTTGGACAGTTCCTCTAGAGCTTCCCGATCAAAAACTTTACCGTCTAACGGCGTTTCATCAATCTGTTGAATCAGCATGTTGAGCAACAGGAGATTCACGGTTGACGGAAGGTACAATACATTGAGAAACAAAATAAAATTCTAACCTTCCAATCCCCAGTGTGAAGAATAGTACCATCAGAACAGCGAAGAACTAATCCACAGCAATCCGGAATAGAATGGCTCACTGTAATAGGCTCTATCTCAAATGGCCCGGCTACAAACTTCTTCCTTGTTCTAAATACTTTTAATCGGGATGGAACAAAAATACCATGATCCTTCAAACGTTTTCTTATAAGCTGTTGGAAATAACAAAGGTTAACTTTCTATGGATTGCAATGAACAAAATAAGCAATGTGCAACAATTTTCATTACAATAAATATTAATATGGTGACACACAATGAAGAATTTAAGAAATTAGTCAACTTCAAGATATGTTGGCACTAACATCTAACTCATCACTTCCTACGGAACATTATTGTTGATTCATATGACAAATGAACTAAATGGAAAGCAGCATTTGAACAATAAAGTAAGGTAACAAGACTATACAGATTTCTTCTTACCTCCATTGTAAACGATGACGCAAAAACTGGTGTTTGAGAATCCAGCATTGGGATGACCTGATGAACCAAGTAAAAATTATAGCAACTGCAAAGCGTATATACGTAAATAGCAAAATATATAACTTTAATAAAAGAATAATAATCAATTAGATTGAATGCAAGAGAAGAAACAGAGTATTTGAAAACATACATGAAGAGCAAACTACTTTTTCCTAATATTATAACTGATTAAATTCTGATATTAATAAAAATACCAAGGACTGAAGCAATTTGATTCACAAAATATTTACATGTATGGTTGTTTTGAGTTTCTCTTGGTCTTACAAGGCTTACCCCACACTTTTTGGGTGTAAGACAGAAAGACTGCAGCTTCAGCTTAGTAAGCGAAATATTTTAAAAATATCATACCTTACCAAGCAAGGACAGCAGGCACATGTAGCAAAAGGGAGTTCACACAACCATTGCCTTAGATATATGATATTGTAAAAGAGTTCATTACGAGTAGCCCGTAAATATATCCATGACTTCTAGTCCTTACACGCGCTATAATCTAAAAGACACTATTTGATCATAGTTGTATATCTTTCTTGAAGCACACCAACTTAAAATTAACATAGCAGCAAAGACACCGAGAAGGTTCATTTATCAAACTAAGTGTGCTTGTTTAAGTACGTCTCAGTTTCTTATGGCAGAATACATCAAACAACGGGCATTGCATCACATGCCAAATACTCAAATAAAACTAAAGGAGTAAATCTGAGAAAACTAGTTTGATAAAAGAATATATTTCTTTGGAGTAGGAAGCATTACCCAAGGCAATGCACCGATATGATCTTCATGACCGTGTGTTATAACTACTGCTTCAATTTTGTGACTCCATTTTTTAATAAATGCTGTATCAGGTATTATCTTCTGGACCCCAAGCTCATCATCGCTGAAACCGGTTAACAATGTAATAATTAAAAGGTCGGTTAACCTAGAAAACTAATGAAAATCAGAGCAAAATACAATGATGAAGCAGCAATTTGATACCGCATAATGGACTTGCAAACCCTACCCTGGAAACATGACACCGGCATCAATGAGGATACATCGATCGTGATTCCCAACAAGCATACAGTTCATCCCAATTTCACCCAACCCACCAATAGGAAGAACTCGAAGGGGCGGCCCATCTGACCCTTCGTAAAATTGCTCCATCTTTCGTTGAACGGAATCTTCCATGCTTTTCCTAGGACCTTCAATTCTTCTTGGTCTTTTGTGCATTACTTTGGCTCCATCAGTATCTACTCAAAACACAACAATATAATCCAATTTCATTCAAATTTTAAAAAATAAAATAAAAAATAAAAAGATATATAAATAAATAAACGATTTATTTCAAAATTGAAATGGTAGAAGCATGAAATTGAAGAGAGGATGAATTACTTTGGAGTGCATTGGAACGAAAAGAGCAATGACGAGAACGCCGCGTAGGGTGAAGGCGATGAAGTCTGGTATAGAAATGGAGATTGTGAGAAAGGGAAATGGAATTGCAAGTAACCATTGTTGAGAGAGGAAAACGGAACCCTAATGATTTGTGGAATTGGGGGAAATGGAATGGAGAGGGTTTTTGGTAGAAGGTGCTACAAAGATGGAGTTCAGTTCGAAGCGGGAAATGGGTAATGCGCTTCACCGTGTATTTCTTACACTTTTCGTTGAAATCGAGGTGTC
>Ga0228711_1012161_pt1 | contig 10657 bp, 11 predicted proteins | sample MedpolnodulmetaG_2_FD_177996 | JGI IMG/M metagenome (GOLD analysis project Ga0228711, IMG submission 177996) | Root nodule microbial communities from Medicago polymorpha collected in Santa Monica, California, United States - brown nodules | ecosystem: Host-associated > Plants > Roots > Nodule...
TAAAATCTTCAAAGTCATCAAAATCCTGCAAAGTCTTTTAAAATCATCAAGACTTTTTCAAACAAAAATTGTCCTTTAAAATCCTAATCCAATACACCCACATTTTAAAAGGATTTCTCTAGCACTCTCAAGTTGTGTATATATCCTTATAACTTGACAGACAAAATAGTCTCTGTTCAATCCGCATTACTTTTTGGCTGAATCCTCCCCTTCTGTTATGGTCTACACTCAACAGTGATTTCTATGTTGAAAATATGTTAGACTGCCTATTTGCGACATATTTTTTTCTAATAATTATCTACTTGGCTACTTCAGACCCGGTGTTACTGCAGGTAAGGCTGCTGAGATGGAAGTGGTTGCTGTACCATCACTCCCGAAACAGTCTCATCTCTTTACAGCAGCAGATGAGGTGATAAATTCCCTACTTGATTTGCAACTTGAAAAGTGGGGTCTACCACCATTTGCAGATTGTAAATCCTGAATACCTTAAGATAACACTTTGTGTCTGTGCATTTCCTTTATTGGTATATGCGGTATTTATATTTGAGCTAGTATTATAATTTTTTGCAGGGGTGGAGAGAACTTTGCCTGTAGATCCTTGGTATATTGGTGGTCCTGTCATCAAGGGATTTGGTCGTGGCTCAAAAGTTCTCGGGATTCCTACAGGTTTGTTTTCAGTTTTCACTTATTTCTTGTGTTGGTATGAAGCTGAAACGTAGAGAGAAGCAAAATATGGGTAATTCATAATGATGCCCTGAGGTTATCCCAATTCTATTTAGTGGTTGCTTGTTTTATAAGCTTGAGATTCTGACTTTGGAATTTTCCCCCAAATATATGAGAATTATGCAATCTTAAACAGTTTTAGGTCTATTTATATACCAAGGCTCGGTGCACTATTTTTTCAGCTAATTTGTCGACAAAGGACTATTCAGATCTCCTTGCAGAGCATCCTGCAGGAGTTTATTTTGGTTGGGCTGGATTATCAGGAAGAGGTATTTTTAAAATGGTGATGAGCATTGGTTGGAATCCATATTTCAACAACAAAGAAAAGACTATAGTAAGTTGTTTATTTTAAATCTCTGGCTATGACTATTTTACCTCAGAATTTTCATATAATCTATATTTTTTTTTCTCTCTGTAGGAACCATGGTTGCTTCATGAATTCACTGAGGATTTCTATGGGGAAGAACTGAAGCTGGTTATAGTTGGTTACATACGTCCTGAGGTATGGCTGCAGCCTACATTATTTCTAAATCATCCTTGTCATGTTCTTCATCTTTTGAGTTTCTCTAAAATTGGGTACTCTGCATAGCAGGTCAATTTTCCAACCCTTGAAAGCTTGATTGCTAAGATTCATGAAGACCGTAGAGTTGCGGAGAGCGCTCTTGAGCTTCCTATGTATTCAAGTCATAAGGATGATTCATATTTGAGAAGGTCATAGTACTGATTTTATTAGGTTCTTTTAAAGAAACCTCAGCATTTGTACTAGTGCCCAAAACAGCTTTGTATTATTCCCTGTGGTTCTTAATCACCACTCACCATAACACAATTTGATGTGTAACATGCATAGATAGTAATGAAAAAGGCCATTTAATATTTGACTGCCTGCTGGCAATTCGGACCCTTTCTATCAGAAAATGGTAATGTTATGTTATAGAATCCAAATCCTTCATTATTCTATCGTTTTGGTTTTCATATTAAACTTTATGATTTTCAACCGTTTTTAGCAGAATTTTGTTTCTTTAATATGACATGAATTTTTTTGACAGAATATGACAGGAAGGTATTGATTAAAATGTTATTTGCACACCTAAATTGATACATCTTTAGTCTTCTATTTCATGATATTATTATAATTGTTTTTTTAACAATGATAAAGTAAATTGTGTAAATCAATTATACTCCACACACACTTCATAGATTAATCTCCTGAGTTGGGTTAGGCACAATGGTATGCATCGTCAATCTACAAGAGTTGCAACCAATCGTAATGTGTAAAATGAATATAATTAGCGACATGAATTCATTTGTAATGATTGGACATTTTATTTGCTATTTGCCTCATAAAAGGAATAATTGCACGTTGGTTCAATTTATTTATTTTTCAAAAGTAGAATATCACTTCATAACGTTCGAAATTTAACCTACTAAAAATATGGCGAATTTTAATTCCTAAAAATTAAAATAGAATGTTGTCATCTCTTTTGATATTTATGTAAAAATTATGACAATTTTAATATTTAAGACGTTTTCAAGTTATGTTGAACTCATGTATGCCTATATTATTATTGTATGTTTAAGGAATATTGTCAAGAAAATGTGAAAATTATGTTCAAGGACCAAAAGTGAAACAATATTTTTTTGTGAAGGTGAAAGCATTCGTTTTTATTTTTAGGGATGAAAATTAAAATTCATTATATTTCTAGAGAAAAAGAATTTATTTTACAGTTTTTATTAATTAAAAAAAAGTTGAATGAGATTGATTTATTTAAAATGGTGAGAGAAGTCGAGTTTCCAGTTGAGAGAGAGGAACAGTGAGTTTTGGCGCTTACAGTTGAACTTGAAGTCGAGTTTCCAGGTGCAGCAGTGTGGGTTGGAGGATCAGTAATAACAATGGGAGAAGAAGTAGAAGAGGTAGTTGAACCTCAACCTGACGCATCTATCCCTAACGAAATCGAAGAGTATTCCTGGCCCGTCCTTCGTTTCGATGTCTCTCCTCATAGAACCTACCATTTCCATCAACAATTCACTTCTCCCACTAACCCTAACAATTTCCTCAAAGCTGTTAAATGGTCACCCGATGGATCCTCTTTCCTCACCTCTTCCGACGACAACACTCTCCGCCTCTTCACTCTGTATGTTAACCTTCTTCGCTGTCTATTTTCATTTTAACTATTTCATGTAACTAACATGTTCTTCATTCATTTCTCTTTGCAATTTTCAGACCGGGCGCTGACACTCACATTCCTCTTAATACTTCTGACGACCAAGGCATAAGTGCTTACATCCATAAATGCTTATCATATAAGTCATAAGTGCTTAGGGCTCTGTTTGGATAAACAACTTAATTTGCTGCTTATAGTATACACGCTTATCCTGATAAGTGCTTATGTATAAGCTATTTCTGTAACTAAAATAAAATAAAGTGAAACTGTTTTCATATAACCTAAGCTACCTTAGAGAGTTTATGGTAATAACCTGAAAATAGCTTATTGACTTTTCATAAGCTGTATTCATACGTTCTTCCAAACAGTCTAACAGGTACTTATGTCATTAGATCTAAATTTAAATAACTCAGTCCAAACATGCTCTAAGTCTTTACATTCAAGTAATTGTGTTGGCTTGCATTCTTGCACTGGCTCGTTGTGAATAGGAACTGTTTGAAAATCTTAATTAAAATGCTTATAACATAAATGTTATGAGTTGTTTTCATAAGCTATCTTGGACAATTTATGCATAAGCTGTTTCCATAAGCTCTTCCAATGAGTATCAAAAGTGTTTATGTCCGTAGATATGTTCAAATAAGTCAATCCAAACATGTCCTAACTCTTTACGTTTGAGTAATTGTGTTTGCTTGCATTATTGGTTCCAATTTTTACTTTGGTTGATGTTAACGGGCTGCAGATTCCTATGCTGCAAGTCTAGTCATGAGTGAAGGAGAGTCTATACATGATTTCTGTTGGTATCCTTACATGTCTGCCTCAGGTATTTCTTTTACCTTATAATATATTTGTATCTTTTCTTTCAAAAAAATAAATATATTTGTATCTTTTTCATTTTTCGATGAAGAGAGGCCTATTTTATTGTATTCTTTGATGATTGTTGATGAATGTTTCAGATCCGGTGACCAATGTTTTTGCGACTACTACTCGTGACCATCCCATACATCTATGGGATGCTACATCAGGCCAGGTACTTTTTGAATTTTGCCTTTCTGGTTTTGTGCTTAAATTATTTGATGTATAGATAACTGGAGATTCCAAATATTCAACATCAGTATTGCATGGAAAGATTTTAAAAAGCGTGAGTCTGAAATTCAATCTTCTCTATCCCAAAAGTGAAGTAGGGTTGGCATTTTGAGGTGTTAGTTGTTCTTTTATGAGTTGAGAACTGATATTATTAGCAGCTTTGCTAGCACATTGTGGTTTCCGTACTGCTATTGTGTTTTCTAACCTTTTAATTGCGATGAAACTTGCAGTTACGCTGTACATATCGGGCATATGATGCTATGGATGAAATAACTGCTGCTTTTTCTGTTGCTTTTAATCCTTCTGGAACAAAGTAAGGAACTTGTTTCTTTTCACGGACTAGAAGTTGGCACATTCTATATACATATTACATAGTGCAATATTTCTTTGATAACATTTACTTCATGCTCAATTTCGGCGGGCTAGTTTAGCTTCTTAAAAAAAAAAAAACATTTACTTCATGCTCAGAAATCCCAAGTTTTTCCTCCTTCAAGCATTCAGAAAATTTCTTTTGGACACCTAAATAGTTGAATATATTATCATCCCTCGTGCTGTTGTGTTCAAACTGCTATTGGCAAGCAAATAGACATTTCTTTGGTTAGCTGACATTGTTATGGTTTTGGAAGATATGTCAAAGGACAACCTTGAGATTCTTATCTGTGATTGTCTGAGTTCATATCTGATTCATGTTTTTCATAATGTGGTATTATTTTTGGTTTACTTTGATTGGATTGATGACTGTATCAACTTAAATTGTGAAAGTCGCTAACAGATGATGAAGAACCTTAAGATCTTGCATTTTCTTGCAGGATATTTGCCGGATACAACAAATGTATTAGGATATTTGATTTACATCGCCCTGGTAGAGATTTTAAATTGCATTCAACAGTAAAAGATAAAAAAGAAGGCCAAACAGGTAGTTTTCTGATAGGTCTACTAAATTGTTATTATAATGGCTATCAAAAAATGGCAGAAAATTTTGTAACACGAACAGACTCAAATAATTCAGTCTATATTAATGCAGGTATTATATCTGCATTGGCTTTTTCTCCATCTCATACTGGGATGCTAGCTTTGGGTTCTTATAGCCAAACTACTGCTATTTATACGGAAGATAACATGGAGCTTTTGTATGTTTTGCATGGTCAAGAAGGCGGAGTTACACATGTAAGTTTGGTTACTTGTAATTTGTATAAGATTGATTCTCATTATAAAACCTAGCACAGACTAACATTTTCCCTTCTTCAGGTCCAGTTTTCCAGAGATGGTAATTATTTATACACCGGAGGTCGGAAGGTAAAAATTTCAAATTTCCTTTTCTTTATCTAGAATACAGAGAGCTCTATATATCACACTCTTATTATTGTTTACTTCAAGTTCAACCATAATATTAATATCTTTGATGCAGGGTGTCCCCCTTCTTTTTTTCATGGTTGTGTTTTAACACAGTTATGCATCAATATGATTTTAAACAATCTCTAATATTCCAATTTCTTATAGGACCCTTATATACTGTGCTGGGATGTGCGCAAAGCTGTTGATTGTGTCTACAAGTACTATTCTCTCGCCTGATTTGACTCTGGTTTTTTGTCTGAATTTTTTATGTGAATCTAAGGAAAGTATGAAGTCTTCTTTAATATACAAAACTGACTCAATTATATTTCAAGATAATGACAAAAGTACCACCTACTCTACAGTAATGCCCTGAAAATAAAGAACTGGGTTCCCTTATGGTAGCCGCTACTTAGTAGAGTATATGGATGTAAAGCTCAATTCCCATATTAATTATTGACTTCTGATGTGTGCGTTGAAGTCATTCTATAGACCCATGTTTTTGCAAGTTTAAGTTGATGTTTGCTATGATATGGTTTTGTACAATCATTCTATTGTTATGAAACCTTGACTGGCTCCAACTATGTTAATTCACTTGAGTTATATATTTCTGCAAGGTTTATACTCTTTATTCCACAAGTTAACTGAGATGATTGCATGTGTGTGCGTTGTTATTAGGTTGTACAGATCTGCGGAAAACACCAATCAGCGGATACTGTTTGATATTGACCCTTCTGGGCAGCATCTTGGTACAGGCGGCCAGGTATCTCTTTCCTTAATTTTTATTGTCTAGCAATGCCGATGATGCTCAATCAATATTCATTTTATGTTTCTAAACTATTGTGTTTGCAATTTTGGTTTCAGGATGGTTCAGTGCATATATACGATCTTCAAACTGGGCAGTGGGTGTCAAGTTTCGAGGCTGCACTAGGTACTGAAGTTCTGCACTCTTCGCAATGCCTGTGGTTATATTTTATCTCAATCTTGGCTTTAATATGAAATATTTTGAATGTCACCATTATCTGATCTATATTAGTTTCTTGTAACCAAAAAAATCTATATTAGTTTCTTAAAGTATTCTGTTTCATTTAGAACATCTCCAATATATTTATTCTGTGTATATTTCCTTAATACTTTGATTTTTACTCCATTTTCCATTCTTCCACTCCTGCTCAAGTCAAACTATCTAAATTTTCATAGTGCTGCACTCATATCTGTAAATCCATCTCAATTGCCTATCCATTGTGGTTTCTTTCAACTTAGCTTGTTCCACCATTTTGATAATCTCCTCAGTTTGACACAGTCTTCAGTATGCCTCTACTCTAGTTCACATTCCGAATTCCAATTTTCTTCCTTGATATGCTTGTGTTACGAGCCTCATGTTTTGACATTGTAGTGATACATGAATCAAACTGTGGCCAACCTTATGGCAGTAAAATGAATTTTCTGTTAAATGAGATGGTCACAGACACAGTACTTTACTTGTGCACGATCTGATGTTCTGTGCTTGGCCCATTTAAGCTAATTCTATGGACTGTTTCCTGTTATTTCCCAATGTGCATCCTACATTATTTTCCCTCTTCCTCTATATTTTAGATCATCTGCTAAATGTAAGTCCCACCTAATGTAAAGAGGCAAGATTTTGGCACATTTATCTATATTTACTATGTACTCTTTTACATATTGGACAGACATTGAAAGAGGGAAGTGTGAGACCTTTTTCTCATGAAGTTTCTCTCCTTTTGAAACTAATTTTTCCCATATGCTATAATGAGTAATCGACTGTGGATTTTGTGTACATATTTTCCAATTTCGTAAATATAATTGGCTTTCTTTTGTTCTGTTTGTTGTGCAGATACGGTTAACAGCTTCTCTTTCCATCCATTTCTGCCCCATGCTGTGTCATCCTCAGGCCATCGTAGATTTGTAATACCAGATGAGAACGATGAAGATTTGTGTTTGAGTGGTATATTTGATCTTGAAGCATATATATTTCTGTTTTGGGGGGTTTTCTGCAGTTTTAGCATTTATGTTCAACATTAGCATGAATATCACCCTAGTTTAACAGCCGTAACCTAATTTCTTATTATCTTTAAACAACAGATAGATTTCAGGAAGTTCTGAAAAGCATTATATTCTGTGGTATTTGTGGGACATGTTTCACTGGAATTTATTGATAAAATTGATTGTTTAATGTAGGTCGTGAAAATTGTGTCTCAGTTTGGAGTTTCTGTTATGATTCAAAGATGGAGGACTTCAAGGACGATGACAGTTTCAATAATCAGTCTGGATGTGGATCCTTTGACTAAAATTCCTTGATGTTTTTGTGGTCACCTTGTACTAGTCCCGGCAAAACAATGATTTTTAAATGTAGGCAATGATCAAAACGGGTCATTTCCTAATTGTTCATTGTTTGACAATTAGCTGATCTAAGTTTTGAATATAATTTATACTTGTAAATTGCTAACTATGTAGAGGGAGGACTGTGAAGTTCAGCTCTTCATTTTGTTGGGTGATATTTGCCGCAGCTCTTTATTCACAAGCCTAAGTTTCAAGAATTTGGATTGCATGCAATCAACATTATGTGCAGAAATTCTCTATATTATTAAATACAACAAAGAGCCCTGATGGACATAGCTATACGGAAAACATGGCGGCGAATTTGAAACTTATGCTGAGAAAGTTTTTGACATACAGTTTGATCTATTTTTCCCTTATCGCCAAATTAGTTTTTGACTTACTCGTTAATCATTTGACCACGAGGTTGCTGGTGGGTACAGAAGGTTTATTTTTCCCTTATCGCCAAAAGATATAATTATGTTGTAAAGATATAATACTCTACACCGTCTTACACTATTTAATATTTTCTGGTCTACACGTTACGCGTCTATCCAACACGTCAATCGAATTTTCTGTTTGCATTAAGTAACCATAGCCCTCCGCAAATGAAACCTATATATATACACATTTTTCCTTCTTCACTTTACAATCACATAACTTCCAATTCCATCATATATACTCTTTGATCGTTCAACTCTTTGATAATAGTAATAGTAACTTCATCATCAGTTCAATATCATGAGTCAATTAAACAATCAGCAACAAGCCCCATCAGTATCATATCCACCAGCAGGTGAGGCCTATTCTACAGCTCCATATGTAACTGCCCCACCACCTATGGGTTATCCTTCCAAGGATGGCTCTGAAGGGTACCCCCAACAAAGGAATCCAGACCAAACCACTAGCAGGGGTGATGGTTTCTGGAAAGGATGTTGTGCTGCTCTATGTTGCTGTTGTGCCATTGATATCTGCTTTTAAGTTCTGATTGAATTATTATAGCATAGATTGTGATTATTGTCATCACAATTTTTTAACTCTCGTTTTCTTTTGCATTCTTTGTAGTTGTAGAAGAATAAGGTTTTTTTTTTTTTTATCTTTTTGGCCATTATGTATTTATTTATCCATTTGGTGGAAGTTATTTCTTTCTTTGTATATGAGACTATATAATGTACTTTTATTTGTGGCAAAAAAGATATTTATGTATTTATTTATCCATTTGGTGGAAGTTATTTCTTTTTTGCATATGAAACTATATAATGTACTATTATTTGTGGCAAAAAAAAAATAATGATCTTAATGATGAGATTAATTAATCATTGAAATTATAGTGTAATTGAAGGTAAAAAATGTCTAAATTTATTATTGAATAATTTAAGGTAGAAAATCTTTTTTAAAATATTTTCTATGTTATAATTTTTTTTGAGAAGTAATTATATTTTCATCATTTTAATAACTAATAAGAAAAAAGTCTCTATAACAAATTGAATACACAAATTTTTATAAAAATTTGTCACTTAAAATTCTTTAAAAGGGTTTCATGGACATTCGCTAGCATTTGTTTCTACCAAACTTGTAAATCATATTCTCTCAACTCTAAATATATTTTACAACCATATTTGTTATCTTATTTTATGCATTGTGGTTCTTATTCGCAATGTGAGTGAAGCTGAAAAAATTGAGTACCGACCTATTTTAATGGGTTTATTTCAAATTTAAAATTATGTCATAGATGTTGGCAAATAGATTAGCCAATATTGCCCCTAATATTAGTCCGCCTAATCACGGAGGCTTTTCATCCAAGTAAAGATGTTCCGTGTTCGACAAGGAGCCTCTACTTTGTTGTCTAGATGAGAAAGTTCTTAGCAGAGGTATCAATAAGCTAGTTCAAAATGGTGATATTAGTATGATTAATGGTCCTAGGGGTTGATTAGTTTCTTCTCATGTGTCATATGTTGATGATGTTATGATCTTTATCAAAGGTACTCAAAAGAAATTTATCTGCTTCTTAATTTGTTTAGTAAGTATGCCGCAACTTGTGATCAATTTATCAATACTCATAAATCTATTTTTTTCATGATGGCAACATAACTTACAGTACAATGAACCACATTACTATTTTCCTTGGGTTTTCGATGGATAAACATTTATTTATCTTGGTATTCTAATTTTTATTCGTAAGCCAAAGACTATTCATTTACAGTTCAATGGGGATACAACAATAAAGTGGGACCGACTACATAGATTAGGAGGATCGTCTGAGGATTATAAGTACCCTCTTCCTCAAGACCATCAAAATTGCAAATACTATTCTCATCTTAACTACAATGATCTCTGACATACATCCGAAGGAGAATTTTATTCATTCCACACTATACACGTTACAACCAATCCTTTCATGGACACACAACTACAAGGATTTGCCCATATGGAATTTATAGGTAAACATGAACTACTTTGTGTCGCTCAATTGCTACAAGTCTCCATCACTCACCATAAGACGACAACTTCAGGGACAATTGTTCCTGACCAGGTGGAAGCCCAACCCTAAGGCTTAAAGACCCATTAAAGTGTTTGGTTCGATATGGATCAACAAAACTAGCGTGAGGCCACGAAACAGAAAAAATGACCTAAAGTTAATGTGAGTCCTCTGATCATAGTCGCCCGGTTGTCTGGATAACGCCCCAGATAAAACGACATCCAAGTGGTAATACTAACTACCTATATATGGAGTCTATCTACTATGAAAAATTTACATAATTCATTCTCTAAAAAAAATTTGTTAAAAAAAATTCATTCTCTAAAAAACATCTAAACCTCTTAAGCGCTCATTGACTTGAGTATTGAAGTATTTTGTAGGTACACAAGTGCACTCCGACATAGAATTGTTGGAGGAAGACTTAATGACCAACCAATTTGTATTGATTGGGTTTGACTTTGCATCATGACTTTGATATATATATATATATATATATATATATATATATATATATATATATATTGTTTTTTTTTTTTTTTAA
>Ga0228711_1012164_pt1 | contig 10655 bp, 4 predicted proteins | sample MedpolnodulmetaG_2_FD_177996 | JGI IMG/M metagenome (GOLD analysis project Ga0228711, IMG submission 177996) | Root nodule microbial communities from Medicago polymorpha collected in Santa Monica, California, United States - brown nodules | ecosystem: Host-associated > Plants > Roots > Nodule...
ACCTACATCTTCGAATCGATATTTAGTTTATGTAATGCAAGTTTTTTATTTTATTCTCTTTTTTTTAAGGGGTGATCCTTTTTATTTAGAACTTTTGCATAATATCATAATACGAGCTTACATATTATACTTTTTTTTTCTCCCTCAAAGAAAAAATATTATACTTTTTTTCCTAACTTTTTTTAATACTTTTTAAATATTTTTTAAAAATGTTTACTTTTCCATTCAAAATATATATATTTATTTTCAAACATATCTATTTCATGTTATGTTTTTCTACAAAATAATTGCACCTATGTCAGTCCTATTTAGTTTTAATTATAATTATAATTATTTATTTATTTTAATTTTTTGCTATTTTATCTGTAACAAGTATTAGTAAATCTAATTACCATATTAATATTATTTTTTGTTTGTTTATTTTACCATATTAATATATTGAAAAATATTTTTTCACCTTTTGATTTTGGAATCACTGAAACTATATGTTATATTATAGTTAGGCCAAATTAATTAAATTTTGAAAAATGAACTAAATTAATACTAAATCCACTTGAGTTGGTCTGATGGTGTTGAGTTGGAATTTGAGAGTGTGCTCCTCCTTAAGGTTTCCTGTTTGATTCTCCCCGATACCAATTTGAATGAGATAATTTAGCTTCTTCAAAAAAATTAAAAATTAAATAGAAAGCAATAGTTATTAAATGATTATATAAAAAATAATTATTTTTACTAGAGTATCATAATATATAGTGGTTAACTAAATGATTAAAGAAACATTCTTAATGTCTTGTGAGTAGGCTATAACTACATTTGATATATTAGAATGGGAGTTTGAATATGCAATTTCACACCTCTCAACACGTGGTGAGTGCGAGTTACACCACTAGATTCACTTGAACAAGAAAAAGAAACATTCTAAATTTAATTAAAATTAAATACATATCCAAGTGTGTGTATGTCTAGGAGAGTTGGAATCATGATTCTCTCATAAGGAAAGTAATTTAAAAGATTATTGTTTGATTTTTGGTAATGCCTATTTAAAAGGTAGTTCACTGCTGGCCGACTAGAGAATTAGTCCCATAATTAACCGAAAAGATCTAAGTCGTGGACATACTTTGGGGCGCTGATGACAATTTAGGCAAGTGCATCGAACCATTCCAAGTAATACAACAATACGTTTATCATCTCCCCAAAGATTATTGTATTCTACTAGGCAATTTACTAAAAATAAATAGGTTTGCTTCATATGTTTTAACGATGATTAGGATTCCTAGAATCTCATCTACCTCTTTGTTGGATTAATGCATGTTTTCTGCCGAATATGACTTAAGGACTATATAAACGATGGTTAACCTTGTGGTTCGAAGATTCTTGGCCTTCCAGATGTTCGATTGCTCCATACTGATATACCATGGACTTATCCTCCCACATGTAATTGAATCAAGAATGTCACATTGCTCTTCAACTATTTAAGGGACTTATACTCACACAGACATATGAGACGTCAGAATGTTGTATAATGTATTGCTTCCAGAGTCGGGACTTACACTCCTATATGTGTCTAAGAACCTAACCATCATACTAAGAATCCCTAATTTCTTAACAACTCTTATGCAAAATACGTATATAAAGATTCATATTAAGCAAGATGCCAATATATAATGCCTAACTGAAGATCAATTCAACGCTAAGAGGCGTCAATTCTTAGTCGAAAAGCATTAATCAATGAGATATATGTAAATTCAATATAACTATATCATATTGTATAAAATAAATTATGCATTACATAATTCAATAAATAAATAGATTCATTGTAGAATCCTAATCTTAAGGTGTTTAGTTACTCATGGTAACTGGAAAAAAAATCTAGAACGATTGGAAGGAGGTATGGTAAACACTCCTGTTTGATGCTCCGGTCGCTCGACTTTTCCTTTGAACCACCAAGTTTTTGAATGAATTTTATATTGGATGAAAAGAGACTCTTAAATATGCATTTTTTTGTCCCGAGTTTGCCTTGTGTTATTAATCTTATTCTCCTGCCCGCACACTCAAAAATAACAAAAAGCTATTTTTTCATATTGCAGCATGCGCGACGCATGAGGAAGAGGAAAAACAATATCTTTGTTGTAGCAATGTGCTGGGCTTGTGGGCTATGTGCTGGACACCACATCTTAACCAAAAACCGTAACACATTAAGTTTATGAGTTCTCTCACTTATATAATGCTCAACCGACACTTTTTCAAAAGCAACGTGGGACTTCCAACTTACACTTACTACATAACAATCTCTCCATCAAGTGTGAGTCCATCCATTCATACGAGTATGCTCTCCCTCAACCAGATTTTTTTCCCATCCACATACGCTTGTACTTGCACAGTTGTTGACATCCACCACATCAACATGACACATCGCCATACTACTATTGTCAGGAAGAATTTCAACATAAAGAGATGGTCGAGCCAATTGTTAAACTATTGACTCTAATACCACGATTGACTCATGAGTGGAGTCCAATGAATCATCCACGTTGAACCAAAAAGTATAATGTTATATTTTATTTATAATTAGAGGAGCACGAAGAATCATCCACGTTGGATCATGAGGGGAGCTAGAGGGAGTTTTAACCTTATATTTTTAATGTAGCTTTATGCACAATCATTTTATTCTGGCTTAATTAACCATCCGTCCCTTAAATTCATTTCGAGTGTTATTTGGCTGGAATGACAAAATGAGTGGAGCCGCCAGGTCGACTTATTTAGCCTGTTATTTTTGGTGGGTGTGTCAGAATCTTGAACTTGTTAGTACTAACATGCTAAAAACATGAAGCGGTGATGGGGGTGGGATGTGTTGGCACATCATATCTAGATAGTCTGCCCGCTTCACATTGATTTAAAAGGATTAGTAGTGGTGCGTGTCATGGGCGTACATGTTGGCACATCTTGCACTCATTATAAACGACTTAATATATTATTTTGTCGTTAACCCTTCGATTTATAGGTGAAGGCCCCTGGTAATTCTGAGTTTGGTTGAAAGCTAAGTAAAACATGATTAATAATTGTTGCCGTTAGGAATCATACTCGGATTCTCGTAAACAATTTGTTCTAGGTGAACTAATGAACCACTTAAAATCAATCACTTGGTCAAATGACTTAACCTATAACTATATATATAAAGGGGAAACATCCTTCTGAGTTGATTTTTTTCCTTCAGCTATGATCCTTTATTTAAACTATTATTAATTTTATAATATTGTTTAAATTATAAACTAAAAATGTACTTAAATCGCATTAAAATAGGAGTAATTTGCAACAATAAAAATAATATTGGGTACTGATGACAGGTCAAGCCCGCACTTTTAGGCCCAAACCCAGTTAGAAACTCTCACTATAAATAGTAGCATTCCTCATTCAAAATTTTTGGTTTAGAACTGTGGCAGTTCAAGAGGAAGGCAACTTTGGAGCTTTAGGAGAGTTTCTACCTTCTCCTTGATTTTCTAGGGTATGTTTTTATCTTTAGTAATTTGTTTTTAGTTACCATGTGTAACTAATTCTTTTTAGGTTAGAGTTCGAAGATGAACCTCTATTTATTTTTGTTGAATATTTATTTAATTTAATGTCGTTTTTATTTTATTTATCTGTTGTTCGCTATTAAGTTTTACTAGGATTAGATACTTAGGTTGTGACATGGCCTAATATTGATATTACTATCCTGATGCTTATATCTTGCTACTTATATCTATCTGTTTAGGAAGTAGTTAGTTTTAACTAGCGAAAGATACCGAAAGAGAGTTGACCCTAGTAGTAATTACTTAGGAGGTGACATTGCTAATACTGAGTAACATCTGCTGAACCTGTGATGTAACTAGTTAGTAATTAAGGAAACAAATGCCTACTTGAAGGAAATAAATCGTACCCTAATAGAACCATTCTCTTAAAACCTTGGTAAGGCAGACGCTGATAAGGCTGCCCATTTGTACAACTACCAAGTGCGAGAGAGAGTGTGTTATGAGTGTCCTAAGATTCATAGATGGGCAGACCTAAGGAACCCTGACCTTCATTGCCTTGGGAAATGGTGGAAATCCAACATAAAGTCTATGTTTTCAATTATCTTTGAGGTGGTAAGACCCCACACGTAAGGATCACCGTGTGACCACCAAGTGCAACCGAGCATTGGAGGGATAGACCTAGTTAACCAAGATTTATAGACCCCACACGTAAGGATCACAAAGTGATCAACAGGTGCAGTTTCCAACCTATTAGGTTAGTCACGTCCCAATGACCTCATCACTTGTATAGTCTATCTAAGATAAATAAACGCAACTTGACTGTTATTTAATATCCAACAATATAAATAGAGGAGATTCGAAGAATTCTAACTGCTGCTTACTTTTCTGCAACCAAAAACAGGTAAACTTGCTCTGTTGCAAACAGATAAAAATTGCAAGCTTCTAACCCTTATCTTTTATTATACCGTCAACTTAAAAAATAAGTGACGCGAATTGTTTGGACGAAACGACAATTCCTGTGGATACGATATTCTACTTATCATTTTATTACTTGGTAAACGATTTGGTACACTTGCCTAATCCGCACATCAAGTACTATAATTTTTTATTGAGTAAATGGTCACTTTAATCCCTGACTCTGCACCTGACTGTCACAAAGATCCCTGACTCATGATTAAATACAAAGAAGTCTCTCACTCTTCACTTTCATTATCACTTTAGTCCCTGACATTAAATAATTATGTTAAGTGATGATGTGACACATGTTTTACGATGTTCACTTTGGTCACAACCAAAAATCAATATCTGCAAATTGAATCTCAAATCCCTAGATCCCTAAATCTCAAATTCCTAAATGTCATTTAATTCTCTCTTTTGTTCAATCAATCTTCTATTAAACACCAATTTACTGTTAGGTTTCTGACTGTGCATACTTACTATCAGTTAGGTCCTTGACAGTAAACATGTACTCTCACTAAGGTCCCTGACAAGTTGTTAGTTTGACATAATGCTACCTACTAACAACAATAAGATTTACTCCAGGGGTCCAATGCCAACTATGTGATATTTATTAGTTTATTCATGTCCTGAAGTTGCTAAATTATAACCAAAACTGCGGTGCAATATTTTGTTTGATGTTTTGTTGAATCATTATGTAATGGCTTATGGAATTATATGCCCAAATGTGGTGCAATCGTTTGATTACTCTATGGTTGATATTTATGTAATGACTTAATAGTTATGTTATGGAAACATTTTGGTATTTAATTATGAAATCATTTTGACAAGTGTTATAATAGTTTACAAGCTTTTAATACAAATACCCAAAAAATCAAATGTTGCAATGCCTCCTTCTTGCTTCGTGCACTAATGTCTTATTGCTGTCGGTAGGTAGCATTTTGTTAAACTAACTTGTCAGGAACCTTAACGAGAGTACATGTTTACTGTCATGAACCTAACTGATAGTAAGTATGCACAGTCAGGGATCTAACAGTAAGTTGGTGTTTAATGGAAAATTGATCTTGAACAAAATAGAGAATTAGATGACATTTAGGGATTTGAGATTCATTTTGTGGATATTGAGTTTTGGTTAAGGGACCAAAGTGATAATTTTCTACTTTCACTTTTGTCTCTGTGACACCTCATATGCCATGTCATCGTAAAACATGTGCCATGTAACAAACAATTTTTTGCTAGAATTATTTTAATGATTTATTATGTGTTTATATGCGCTTGTGTGTAATTATTTGTCTCTATGTGTATTTTATTCGGGATTAGTGGAATTTTTTTGCCTAGAAGGTTATTAGTGTACTTATTTGTCACTAGTAAATTAATGTAATTATTAGTGTAATTATTTGTCGCTAGTAAATTAGTCATTTTTATTAGAAGATTATTTTTAGTGTTTTAGTGGGAATAACTATTTTTACTAAGTTACTAGTGAGTTGAGTTAATTATTTAGAGACGATAATTATTCGTTATTTGACGGTTTAAGTGAGTATTAACTTTTGAGAATTAGTTGGTAAGAATGTTAAGCCCATTAAGACAATTAGAAACCTATCCCAATTATGAGGTGACTATATAAACATAACTCTTGTGAAAAATTAGGTTAAGCCTTCATTGTCTCATTTCACAAAAAAATAAGAGGTAGGGAGAGAAAGTAGATCACAAGAGGAAAGAAGAGGAAGCTAGAGGGAGAGCTTGGAGTTTGAAGAGTTAAGAGCTAAATTGAAGTCATAGCTAGGATCTTTGAAGCTAGAGGTAAGGGGGATAGTTACTTTTCATCAATAAGCTATAATCTTCATTTTCTACTTATGGGTATAAGAGCTTTTGTGTGAATTATGACTTTTCATGAATTTTAGTCAATTTTCGTGCTCATGTTTATGTAATAAATTTGGGTATGTGAAATTTGTCCTAAACTTGTTGTTTGTGCTTAAATTTCATGCTTAATATGTGTTAAAGCTTAATTTGATGAAAATGATGATGTTGTGGTTGATTACTGATGAATTCATGAATTATATGTTCTAAATGTAATTGGGTATGTTTGGTGCTTTTTATATATACTTTAAGTGATAAGTTTCATGATTTGGAAGTGATTATGTGTGTTGTTGGGTTTTTGAAAAATGATTATGGAATTATGAATTTTTAAGTAGGAATGGTGTTTTGAAGTGTTTTAAGTGTTTATTATAAGTGGTTTAATCATGGGTTAAGTTTGAGAATGGTTTGGAAACATTGATAATTTTTTGGTAGATCTATTAAATAATTTTTTAATAGATAGTGTTTCTATTATCAAATTTGTGATTAAATAATTTTGAAAACTCGTGACTATTTTCAAATTATCAACATTAATATAGTGTTTCTATTAAATGATTTTTTATTTAATATGCATAACACCGTTCAATGTTTGCATTGTTATCGTTGCAGATTTTAACTGCTTATATCTATAGAAACAAATTTTATATACATATATGAGAAAATCCATATGATAAAATTTTGAAAACTCATGACTATTTTCAAAATATTAACGTAAATTTATCTTAGGGAACCAAATGGGGAGAAACTCTTATGTGAAGAGTGTCAATGGAAGAGTTTCTCCCAAATGGAAAGTATGTCGTTATTTATATTTATTAATTTGGAACGTAGTAATTTAGAATTTGTCAAGTACCAACATAAAAGAACACATATGTCGTAATCCCTCCGTCCCAAATTGTATGCAAAAAAATAAAACCACACTTATTAAGAAAACTAATACATAAGAATTTGAAGTATAGTTTTTTGTGTTTTCTTTGTAATAAGTTTTATAGAAAGATGTAAAAATAATTTTCATTGACTATTGGTTATGGAGAAAATGGAAGAAAGATAAAATTGAATGTAATTTGCATTTAATTTCATGAAAATAAACAAAAGTTTTTCTAGAAAAAGATGATTTTTTTTAAAAACAAGATTAAATAGGATAAAAGCTGATCTTTTTTGCTTACATTTTAGGACATGTTATGAATATACCTATTAATGGATGTCCATCCCTTAACCTTCCATATGATTGTAACTGCCATTGATGAGTGGATTGTAATGTGATCTTCCATTTACCTATATGTGTCCTATAAATAGGACCTATATTGCAATGTAATGACACACTTGTGAAGTAATACAATATACTCTCTTGTTCTCCGTTTATCATTTTCTCTCTACTTTTCTATGTTGTACAATATCTTGCAATGCTTTGTATATAATTTCATAACACGTTATCAACAAGAAACTATAGCCATGAGGTAATAGTGATTCTTGTTTTAATTTTATTTTATATTACTTGTGGTGATGTATGCTTGTACGTGAGATGACAAATTTTATTGAGTACTTTTGTTCATATACCAAAACTAATTCAATACTGTGATTTACTTATTCTTGATTTATCATGATTTCAAGTTTCAAACATTATGATAGTAAATTATATTTTTTCTAAATCATGTGTGTGAAAAGTAAAGCTTTGCTATCTTTTAAGTTTTGAGACCCGAGGCTCTCTATGTTTCTAGTGTTTTGTATACTTCAGTTTTGTCACCAGTTGTTTTGTTTGAAAATTTAGCGTACTGATCAATCCTTTGATTAGACATCGTCTTAAGAGATTGATAGGAATGGTTTGACATGCAAATATGCTAATAAGTGGTTTATGTTTTTGTGTCGTTTGAATATGCTTTTAAAGCAAAACATTGTTTTGGTAAACATAATCCCCATTCATGATAAATTAGCAAACGATTTGTTTTTGATAATGGCTCATGACTTCATGAAATATGATATATATGATTCATGTGATCTACTTCCTTTTTTTTTTAATTTTTTTTTTATAGCCAAATGCATGCTAGTAATTTAGTTAGTTTTGAGGGTTTGAACCCTTAATCTTATCGTTAGTACTCCTTCGGTGTTCCTCAAATATATGATCTAATTTCTAAACTTGTGTTAAATTGTTAATATTATTATTTATGAAATATTTGTGAATATTGGTTTCTAAAACTACTTGTAAGCTAAATAGGAATTTAAGCAAGGGCCAACTTTCCCTTTGCTCACTGTCTGATGCAAATTCACACAAAATATGGACAACATATTAAACCTTCATGATTTGAAAATGCATTATTTTTGGGTGATAAATTTGAAATTAGTAGTGATTAGAAGGGCACGAAGTAAATGAGGAAGTAAAACTGTTTGGGACCTGCTCTTCTACTAGATTAGTGCCCTTTACAGTGTTTTACATTTATTATAGTCACAACGCTTGAAATGATTTTCATTGTTTCTATTTTGTTGTTCATATTTTGTTATCTTATTTTTCTTGGTAAAAGTTATTCAAATAAGATTACTCACGCGATTCTAATTGGAAAAGATTATATAAAGAATTTTTTTTTCTTGGTCATTCAAAGGATAAATTAAAGGTTAACTAATATTCATAATCCCGAAAGGATTGTATAAAGAATGTATTTTTTTTGATCATTATGAAGATCACGTGAAATATAGTTCTTGAAGAACTAATTTTCTTTTAATATTAAAGAATCCTTGAAGGACCGCTCAAATAAAGATTTTTCTTGATCATTATTTATAAATATTTGAGATATAGTTTTAGAAGAACTAATAACTTAATATCAAGCATTTGTGAAAGATTGCATAATAAAATTATTGTGATTTCCTTTGTCATTGTTGATAGAGGTTTGTGTTTGAGTTCCCGAAGAACAACACATTTAAAACATGATAGAAATTTATAAGATCTATTTGATCTATAAAAATAAAAGAGAGAAAATATGAGACAATATGTCTAGTTCTATGTCATTCAAAATGCTCATGAAGTAGCAAAATAAGTGAGTATCTTCAAGAATATTTTTGAAAGATTAGTCACATTTGTAATTGAACAAAGAGTGGCTCTTGACCAAAATGGTAAAATTGAACGTCATTCCCAGAAGTGAATGGTTCATACTATTAGTTTCATATAACCAATATTATGGTTATGACAATTAATTTAGCAGAGTCTACTATTGATACAATACATGTCAATATCATTAAATTCAATTAGTATGGACTTAGATCGTTTGGGAAATTAGTGTTTGATCAATGATTTTCTTGATACAATCATATTTCTATTATATGGATTGAAACGTGCAATATTGTTTCCTTATTCTACGATCAAAGTTTGGTTATGATTTTCTTCTTTCTGATTGCATAAGACTTCTAGAAGGCCTGAATTACAAGGTAAGCAAGCACAAACTCTTTTCTACAATCTTCTATGAATTGACGTTCTCTTATTTACTTCTAATTGCTTCAAGATTATTATATGTTAGATATGTATATTTTCTTATGAAATAAATTTATTCGATCTTGATCTTACATATAATATAAAATTTGGAGATATCAAACTTGAAAATATGTCTTACTGACATTATGTGATGTCTAAATTACCCACCTAATAAATGCGTATGATTTATAAATTTTTATTTGTTGAAAAAATTGTGTTTAGTTCTTTTTATATTTGATATATCTATGATAATACAAAAGATGATTCAAGGTTTTTTTTTATATTTATTATATAATTTCATTTGAGCATAATTATTTTGTTTTTCGTTATTGTTTCAAATGGATTAAAACAAATTAAACATATATTATTGTAAACTAGATGTTTACAAATCATGTTTCAAAATGTCCACTCTGATTGTATTAAAGAATCCCTGAAAGATTGCTTAAATAATGATTCATTTTGATCATTTGTGGTATATTACCGAAGGAACTACAAGATCAATGAAGGCTCTTGAAGAGCTATAATATTGTTGTTGTAGCAACAAAAGTAAGTATTTATGCTATCGTCTCCACAGGGACTGGTGCGATATTCTAGGCCGTTTAACAATCAATATCGTTCTGAGCTAGGGTTGTTGGATATTTTGTTGTTTCATACACTATCAAACTAAGAATTTATAAATGGGATGAGAGTTAACAGGGAAATAAGTATGCTGGGATTAAACTTCATCAACCTACTCGTACGTATTCTCGGATTTGGATTGCGGATTCTAATTATCACTCGATATTATCACATATTGCTCAACAACATCATTCGTGTCCAAATGATATCGTGATTTCTATTGGGTCGTTTAATTGTCGATGTCTCGCACGATTAAACGGTCCAAT
>Ga0228711_1012169_pt1 | contig 10651 bp, 2 predicted proteins | sample MedpolnodulmetaG_2_FD_177996 | JGI IMG/M metagenome (GOLD analysis project Ga0228711, IMG submission 177996) | Root nodule microbial communities from Medicago polymorpha collected in Santa Monica, California, United States - brown nodules | ecosystem: Host-associated > Plants > Roots > Nodule...
AAGCCGCCTTCGATGACCTCATGTCTAAGGAGCCGATGCCGCCAAAGAAACCAACAAATGAGCACAATCCTATTAATTTGGACACTCCGGAAAAGCCAAAGCAAGAGATCGAAGTCATGGATGAAGATGAAGATTACTATCACTAGTCTAGTTAGATAAGTTATGAGACTTTTGGGTCGGTCGGTGTTCGTCTTATTTTTTGGTGGTATTACACCCCGACATATTTTTTGATGGCCGATTGTGTAATTTGGATATTTATGGTCAATATGTAACTAATATTATATATTTTATAAATATATGAAATGAATTAGTTTTTGGATCATTTACGTGTCATTAAGTGTGTTTAAGTGATTACGGGTCATTACCGGCAAATTTGTGAAATTTGGACCGTTTGGATTAGTATGTGTGATTACGTGATTGTGAGAAAAACAATGTTTTTGTGTAATTTTGTTCGATTATGTCGAACTATCCGATAATCTTGTTAAACTGACGTAATTCGGTTAAGTTATGAATGTGGTGTGATTACGGGTCATTCTAGACTTTTTCTAAGTCTGTTCAGTAACTGGTTGCATTTAATGCAGATTTTGTTGTCTGCTATGAACGTGAGTTAACTCACGCTAGTACAAAGGACAACGTGAGTTAACTCACGCTGCATCTTGCTGCAATTTTCACTAGCGCATGTTAAGTCACACAACGTGAGTTAACATACGTTCCCATTTATACTAGCGTGAGTTAACATGCGTAGGGGTATTTTGGACTTTTACTTTGGGAATGAGCAAATCTATTTGGGTAAAGAGCATAATTCTATGGGTAATATGCCCAACAAGGTCACCAAATTTAGGTCCATCCGAGCTAACAACCCCGTCTCATTATATGGTGTACTACACCATCTTTCCTCCTGCACCACCTTAAGAGACATCACTTCTCAAATTGACATGTGATACATGATAATTCCTAGATGCACCATCTCGTTCCTACATTTGGCATACACACTAAGTTGTTCCTACTTACAAGGACCTTATTTTAATCAGATAATAATCCCCTTCCATATCGTACTCAGTTACTCAAAAAAGCTGAAATAATCTGGTAAAATAATGAATCAAGTCAGAGGAGCAAGGATATCACCAACCAAGGAGGCTATCATTGGATACGCCCCCTCCAAGATATGATCATTCATTACTTAACTAACTCTCACTCATTAAGCTACCTTATAGCACCATACTTACTAGAGCATCAAGGCAACATTGAAACAACGATGTATGAAACTCAGATCGATCAAAAGTAATATATTTTCCCTATTGTGTGCTTTGTACAATTATTTTTCTTTCTTTTTCCTTTTTACTTTATCATTTTAAGTTCATACATATCTTTGATTCATAATTGTGCACTTGTAACTTTAAAACAATCAATTAGTAAACCTCTTAAGGATCTAACTCGAATCCTATATTGATATGTCGAGTTCATTTGTTAAAGTGAAACATTTTCGCTTCAAACTAGCAATAATCCACACATTTCTTTCTTATTACATTGTAAACTTATTCTGGAATGTATTGAAATTTACATCAATATCTTAATACTTACAACAAAGCTTAGAAACCATTTTGTAAGTAGTCAAAAGTCATTGTACATACTCCATGCTACAAGATTTAATGTTATGCAACACATTCACAATCATCATTCCTTCCCTTATTGAAATATTATACAATAGTAATAATAAAGTTCCAACTCATTTCCTAGAGCTGAAAAATCCCATCTTGTATAATTAGTGGGAACGAAGTATCAGTAGCAAATGGAACAAAGTTAGCGACGGAAGTATTCTCCAACACCTGTAAAATAAAATGACATGAATTAGAATACTCTTTTCTATTAAAGGTTTAACTAAACTTTGTTTTCTCAATTGAAATGAATATATTACCAAATCGTGGAGAAACTTATTTGCCGCCTTAAGTGTTCCCTCCTTAAATACAAAAGATGAAAAGTTTACTTAGTAATTAAATTAAAATATAGAAGTAGAAAAATAATAATAGAATAACACATTCGTATTAGGGATGCATTTTATATGTTCTTGTTCTCTTTGTAATTCGGAATACTTGTTTCTTTTTGTTACCAGAAATTTTTTCATCGTATTTTTTTCCCTTGTAATGAACATGAGTATCCCTTTTATTCCATTTTATCCTCTTTTATATATTATTGTTATCGGAAAAAAAAATCATATGAAGTATTTGTTAACACAGTCATACAAATCTGGTTTGTAAGTTGAGAATTAACCGCCACTATTGATCACATTTTCAAGTTATATCTCATTTAATGAAAATAATCTGAGCGCACTTATCTTACTCCCAAGAATAAGCATCTTTAGTGAGACTTGAGTGGTCTGATAGCAATGACATTATATCATGTGGTACAGCATAACGTCGATAGTCTTTGTTATCATCTTAAAATTTAGGTTTGGCGCAACTCTTACAAAATCAACCTTTAAAGTAAGGAATACCCACCACCTACGAACAAGATTTCTAGCCATGTATGATCTAAAATGAAACTCTTTAACATCTTCAGCCCTTTTTTTGTTTCTTGATGTACGTCATATCTTATTAAGAGCTCCAATTTTGGTGGATTTCGAAGGGATGTTTGGTGTGCGTAAATGATAGAAGATGGTTAACCATCCATCGGCAATAAGACTAGAAGTTGTCAAGTATTAACTTTTATATAATGTTAGCTGGGATGGGCTAAAACTTGATGGGTTGGAGTTTCCTTTGGTGAGTATTATGAGTCAAAACTTTAAACTCATATCAACCTTTGAAAAGGAAGAAATTTTTGAAGCAGAAAAAATGCTAGAGGAAATAAAAGTCCAGGACCGCGTGGTTTCAACTTTGAATTCTTCAAACCGTTTTGGAATCTAATATACCTTCTTGGAAGCGTGTATAAGTTGGTGGCTAAGGTTATAGTAAAATGATTATTTCTGTCCCTCTTCCTCAAATCTTAAGCACCATATATGGTTAGTGTTAATTTGGCATACAACCATGTGTGAAATTTGTGAGCCGATGAATAATATCATTTTTCTGGTAAGAACCTTGGCGCAACTGGTAAAGTTGTTGTCATGTGACTGGAAGGTCGCAGGTTCAAGTCCTGGAAACAGCATCTTGTGTAAAAAAAAACATGGTAAGCACATACACCGAATGGTGGGACCCTTTCCCGGACCCTGCGAACTCAGGAACTTTAGTGCACCAGGTTGCCCTTTAATCCGAATATTGAGAAAATGGTCGACATATAAAAGTTACTGGCTTCTTGCTAAGAGAAAATGGGATTTGCATATATTTTGATTGGTTCCCTGAATCTGCTCCTTTGTTTTCTTTTCTAAGCTTTACTTTGGTACTTTTCCCCTTTAGATGAGTCGACTACATTTTATACTTCTTTCATTTGACTTAATATAATTTAATTGGGTTAATAGGTCTTTATCCCCCTGTAATATAAGTCATTTTCGGTTTTCCCCCCTGTAAAATATTTTTTTTGATTTACCCTCTTGTAAAATATTTTTGTTTTAATTTACCCCCTAATAGGCCAAACAAAAACGAAAAATTCTTGAAAAAAAATAATAAAATTGGTTTTTGTTTAGCCTATTAGGGGTAAATCAAAACAAAAATATTTTACAGGGGGTGAATCAAAAAAAAAAATTTACAGGGGAGAAAACCGGAAATGACCCATATTACAGGGGGGTAAAGACCTATTAACCCAATTTAATTTTGTCATTCAAACCAAAAACAGAGCCAGGAAAGTGTAAGGTCAAACAAGGGATGACACCTAGTCTTATGGAAGATTAAGAATGATAGAATCTTCCATAATCTTATGGAGTATGTTTTGGACACAATCATAATGTTGGCTTGGCGCGGTGATGGCTTGTGCGTTTATTATATTTTTATATTTTTTGTGGTGGTCGGAGTTCAAATCCCGGATCTTACATATATTATGCATTGTCTATACCAACTAATTCAATTCACAAGGACATTATAATTTAAAGTCTTATACTTGTTTCTATAGTTCATTTTAGTTTTAAAAATTAAAACTTAATTCGATGAGATATGATAAAAATAAATAAATAAATTGTTCTCCCTCTACGACTTTTGATAGTACACTTTATAGTGTTACTGGTAAACGCTGGATGATTATTTTTCCTTTTGAATTAAGGAGTGTTTGATAATAACTTAATTCCACATATATCTACATGATATATGATCAAATGTTTGCCTAAAACTTTTTCACACTATCAAGCATATATATAGTAGTTAAGTTATAAACAAATGGATCTACCAAAAAAAAAAAGTTATAAACAAATGGACTCATTCATTATTTATAAGGTAGAACTTCTTTTATTTTTAAATATTGTATTCACTCTCAATATTTTAGATTAAATTTAGTTAATTTCTCAAATGCAATAAATATTTAAACTCATAGAATATATAAATCATTCAAAAATATAAAGATAATAAGTATATTTAAAGTCAAGGCAAAGTAAATTTCAATAATTAAGCTATTTTTTTCTATATTATATTTGTAACACTATTATCATATGTAAAGAAGTAATAGCTAAATAAATAAATAAAAGCTGAATAAGTTTATGCTAACCTTGTCCCTCAAAGTTTGGATTTCTTGTGACATAATGTTCATCTGTAGTTCAAAATATAAGGCACGTTAAATCTCTCTTCTTCTATTTTTTTAACAGCAAAATATAATTTTACTCAAATGAGAATAAGTACAAAAGATATTAAACCCACTTATTAAGAGAGAAAAAATGTGTTTATTGGTTGATACCTTCATTGAGCGAACATGATACATCCAGATTTCGAGGTTCTTTTCAAGAACTTGCAACTCATCCATTGCCATAGTCCCTAATCCTCCTCCAAACAAATACCTGCCAATAATGCCGTTTAATTTTCTTAATTCTTTGGCTTACAAAGAAAGTATATTTATACTTTCATTAATATAGTTATTTGTAAAAGTACATAATTTTCATTATAATATGAATGCATGATTCAATACAATGGGAACAACGACATTGTAAACAAAACAAAAAAAAGAGTTTTAATTGATCTTATTTGCCAAAGAAATTATAATCAGATGTAATAAAATAGATATACAATCAAGCGCGATAAGAAAACAGACAGATGAAAACGTTAGTCTTTGTATTTCTGCTAGTATATATAAAGATCATGCACTAGGAAACATTTAAACTCTATAATGAATTCCTTAAAAAATAAAACTATTTAAAGGAAGGAAAAAAAAAATTATTCAAATTAAATGATTGGAGAAATTATACTAGTTATATTATTCTTGTAATGATAACATTATAGATGATTTTTCAATATTTTGGTTAATGTTTTACAAGATTAAATTATTTTATCGAGAGTCAAATGTACGTACCTGATACCCTTTTGCAAGGTATCGATCTCTTGCTTGAGCACATTGGTTTCCTCTTTAGCATCCTAGATATGAACATGCAAAAAACAAAGTTATATAGTTGTTCAATTGCAAGTTAGAAAATGTAAATTGCATGTTTGAGTTGTTCAATTTATATTTCTTTTTCTTGATCGTGCTTTATGTGAATAGTTTTCTAGCATTACTGTGTATACTAACATCAAGTACATGTTTACAACGACAAGAAATTGGCATGTAAATCTTGCTTTCAAACTCTGGTAGCCATTGCAACGACATCACACTGCAATTGTGGTTTGATCTTCAATCAGGTGTACAAAGAATGGCACCACTATTTGCACGTTTAATCTCTCCACCCGAAGTAAATGAACTTTCAATCTTAAGTATTTGCTACCTTAATTTTCTAGAAAAAACAAAACTAGCAGGGGAAATTAGTGACGGAAAAAATGAAATTCCTCACAAATTCCTTGGTCGCAAAATTTAGTGACGGAATTAGAGAGGGATTTCACGTTTTCCCTCACTAAATATCTCTCACTAATTTTTGTTTTTTTAATAGTGTAATTTCTTCATTCTAGCATTCTCTTTAACACTCACTTTCTTATAGAGTGAAACTCATTTGAGTCTCATCACTATATGTGCGATTTATTTTCAAAGTGTCATGAATTTCACACAAAAAAAGAGTGGGTGTTAGAGATGATATTAAAATATGGATATCCATAGCACTCCTCTTTTACTTAAAATTGTAAGCATTTCATGAGTATTTGCTACCTTGATTAAGGTGTCATTCTCGTGTCATAAATTCTTATATTTTTAAATAACTGTGAGCATTATTACTTTTGAGTTTCGCTAAATATATTATCCTATCATTTGATGTCATATATATTAAGAACATATTTTAAATAATAATTGATGTCATTTATTTTAAGTTTCGGTATCAAAGAATTTCTTTCTAAAATAATAATACTGTTTTCGTTTTTTTTTTTAAGTTTTGTTTTTGAATAGTACTCTCCACTTTTCTCGTGAGTTTAGCTCAGTTGGTAGGGACAATGCATAATATATGTAAGGTTCGGGGTTTGAACCCCGACCACCAAAAAAAATAAAAAAAATAAATACTCTCCACTAATGAAGTAGATTTTTAGATTTTTTGCCTTATCATATCTTGGAACCACTATTATAGAGAACCAAATTTAGTTTCATGAAAGTTTATATTTGAACGTAACAAAAAACAAACTTTGTTTCAAAAGAAAAAAATAAACAAATTTTGTTTTAAAAAACTTATTTGAAGGAGAAAAATAAATATTTTTAGTTTTATTGAAAAGGAGTAAGTACGAGTAATTGATAAAAGGTATAATTAAAAAATTATACGCTTAAATTATCAATACGACAATTAATTAAATTAAAAAAATATATATAGTCAAACAATATTTAAAAATAAACGGATGAAGTATATCATAAATCGTTGGATGCTCTCGACTCTCCCATCACGGATGAAGTAAACATATATCAATATAAGGAATATTTTGAAGAGGGTTGGAGTAATGGATATTTTCTGATTAGCTCTCAAATCCCTTTTATCGTATCACCAATTCACTTCAAGTAAGTGTCTAAATTTGTTGTTTTGTGAATGGACAGGGCCGGTCCAATGTAATTCTAGGTTTAAAGCGAAATTAAAATAGTGGCTTTGTAAGTATGTTCAAAGAGAATAACAAAAATTTAAAAAAAAATTCCATAAATTCCCTCGATCGTAACTATTTCTACTTTGTGCCGATTGAAAATTGAATTTGGTTCATCGCATTGTGAGTGTATATCCTCTTTCACTAGAATTAACTCCATTAGTGCAAGACTTTTTTTCAAAAAAAACTTTAATCGATAATATATATGTGTTAAAAATAATATTTAATAATGACTTTTTTTAGGGAAATATTTAATAAAGACATTATTTAGCAATTGTTAGATCTTAAAATAGAAAAATAATAACTTAATACAAATATAAATTATTTTTTTACTATTAGAAACTTTTTTTGAAAGATACTATTAGAAACTTTGATTACACATTACTTGTTTTGATATATTTCCAACATTAAACATCAAATTAGATTAATAGAAATCAACTTGCAACATGAACACTATGACTCTTCATTTAAATACTATTTGAGTTAGGGGTGAATATATTTAGAAGATTTGACATACGAAAATATATTCAAAGCTAAAAAAATGAGTATTATACGGGGGCAAAAAAAAATTGAGGGTCTAAAACTCATACTTTAATGGCAGCCCTCTTAAACCGCTACTCTGAAGACTGAATAGATTAGAGTATATCTTGTAGTCTTTACTTAAATACTATCTCGATTATCTACAAAATTTGTCAATAAAAATAAAATAAATACTCCAACCCAAAACATTGTCTTTTGAATAAGCAAAATGAATTTATTAATATCAAGTTGTCCAAGCATTAATTAAGAACAAGGTGTGCTAAGGAGTAACAACTAAACAATGGAATTGATATTATATGAGTTACTATTGCAATAGATGTGACGTTAATATGATCTCAAATTTATATTTTTTCCAAAATATTTTTTAAAACTAAGATACACATTGCATCAAAACCCGACATACTTTATCTCATAGAATCAAGTCCTACATGTGTCAAAACAAAACAAAAAGAGAACAAAACATGCCTTTGATTTGTATATTTGACCGAGTATATATATTTATTTGCATCAACACTATCACTATATTATATCATTAATTATTCATTGATGATAATGCACCAATTAGCATCTAATACCACTATCACTACTCTTATACATATATAATATAGTAAGCATATACATTTTTTCCATTATTCTTCGACATCTAGAATTCATATTATAATATCGTTTAATATATAGCTAGCTAGAGAAACATACCAAAACAAGAGGACGTGCTTCAGTTACCGCTTCAGGTTGACTCCCTCGTGTGAACTTCAAGTACTTCTCTATTAGCCCTTGCATGGTTCTTCATATTTCATGTATAAACAAAAACAATGAACTTGACAAGTCAAACTTCACTGACCAAAATAAACCTGATGGACTATAGATCCCTACAATGTAGAGCTCTAAATGCATTGAGTGCGAGTTACAAAGGATCCAGTCTAGATCCTTTATAGTCTACACTATATGCACTCCAAAGCTCTATGGTGCATATAGTGCATCATACATAGTGTTATAGGAAATTCAAACATATTTGTTTGGATTTCATCCGCTACGCTAGCTATATGTAAAATTAAGCAATGTACGGATGTATACAAATCATGTATAGTGTTGCACATAATTCAAACATATTTGTTTGGATTCTACGTATCATTGTGCCAATAGAGGGTTCATTCTGAAAATGAACCCTATATACTGCAATGTTGTGCGGTGCACGGTTACACACACTACATTGTTTAGGGTTATGCAAACGATCGAAACATTTTTGAGTGTATTATTGATCGAAAAATAAGACATACCCTTTGGTGGCGAGTTCATAGAGCTTTCCATGAGCGGAGAAAATGACAAGACCAATTTCAGCATCGCAAAGCACGGATAGCTCCTTAGCCTTCTTCAAAAGCCCCGCTCGGCGCTTACAGAAAGTCACTTGCCTGTGCACTGGGTTCTCAATTCTCCTTAGCTGAACCTTCCCGCGAGCCATGTCGATTTTTTTGAGTTTAATGAATTTGAATTGAATTAAGTAACAAGTATTTTGGTTTTTGGTGTGCTTCTATGCACACAACCTCCCACTAGTTTGAACTAGCTTCGAGGTTGTTGCAGCAATAAGGTTAGTACTCTTTCTTTGAGTTTCTTACCAATTTTCTTAGTTTGTGAGGATTAAGGCCTTTATATAACCCTAAACAAATTTTCCTTTCCTCAAAGGAATCTTCACTAGGTAAATTTAATTGATAGTATAATAGTAACACTAACAATGAGTAATTAACTATAATTAACAACTGTTAGCAGCCAACTTTACACCTCATTAAGTCTTGATTAGTGGCTAATATATTAATTAATCATCACTTAGTTAGTGTATGTGTTCTAATGAATTTGATAATACGTCAAATCAAAGCATGTGATACTAAAGTTGATATGGTCATTTCAGCTTTTAGAATATGGTTCATTTTACTAAAATATAAATGTGCAGAGGCTTTATTCGTGTTTTATTGGTGGAAACTGTGCATGTTCTATATCGTGCATGAAAGGGGCAAGTGAAATAATAATATATGTGCTATACTACTCTGTTCTGCACTTGCAAGGGATCTCTTTTTCCATGTTTAATTGGTAAATATTTATTGTAAGATTGCAGGGATATCACTCAAATTAAAATTGTTGAAAAGATAGATGTGAAATTATGTCGTGTGTCATATTAGGAGTAGTCTCCATTTTTCAAAAGAGACATATAGGGCTCCCTATTATTAAGTTTTTTTTTTATAAACAAATTCTATTAATAGCACATCTAGCACAAGGATATACATAGAAATGGAGAGTATGCCTAATTTCTATATCACAAAAATATCGAACTTCTGGACCGTAGACCTCTCACATTTAAGAACACCAATTAGTCCACCGTGTTCTCTCACACAAAGTAAATATGTGTGCAATAAATCAACATAACATTAGAGCCCAATGCTTAAAAACCTCTATGCCATTAAAAAAAAACCTAAAAAGTGAAGGCTATTTCTTTCCCATCATACCCTCTTCTCAAGCGCCCTCCAAAGTTATGAAAATACCCTTCGTTTGTGTTGAAATTGGGTCTAACTCATCCTTACAAAAACCGGTTTGTAAGGTGAAGAACTCATCCTTACAAAACCGGTTTGTAAGGTGAAGAGTGTCTCCTCTTTATAAACTCTTATCAAAAGTTCAATCTATCCGATGTGGGATTTGAGTTTTTCCAATACACTCCATCATGCCCAATTGGGATTGGTGCGTGTATATAAAGAGTGGGTGGCCGGGTTGATAGGCTTTGATATCATGTTGAAATTATGTATAACTCATCAACATGATATCATATTTGACAAGTTTACCGAACAGGTTCCAAGTAATAAAAGTTGTAAATAAAAGAGGTCCAATGAGGGGTGTAACACCCTAGTTGTTAATTATTTATTTCTGATTTGTTTAGAGTCTTTCATATGATTTTAAATAATTATTGTTGAGTATGTGGTGTGTTATATTTTATTATATGATTTATTGTGATATTTATTAGAATAATG
>Ga0228711_1012171_pt1 | contig 10649 bp, 8 predicted proteins | sample MedpolnodulmetaG_2_FD_177996 | JGI IMG/M metagenome (GOLD analysis project Ga0228711, IMG submission 177996) | Root nodule microbial communities from Medicago polymorpha collected in Santa Monica, California, United States - brown nodules | ecosystem: Host-associated > Plants > Roots > Nodule...
TTCAAGAGACATTGGGTAATGTTATATATATAAACCCAAAAGTTGACACATTGCATTGTTCATTGTATTTATAGGTCACCCCCTCAAATTTTAAGTTTCGTCAATTATCCCTCTGAAATTGAACAACGTTAATCAATTTACCTCATCCGTCAAATTCTTCTATTACTCAACATGACGTTTTGCACTTATGTGCAAAATGTCTCTTGAACTTGAAAATTTATATTTTTTTTTTCTTATTCTTAAAAGTGACTGCATTATCACTGAATTGTGGAGCATATTAGATAAGTTTTGATGGTATACAACCATATATGTTCCCTAAAACGATCAAACATTAACCATGTATTAGAGCCTAATGATATGAAAGTCAGCATAACAGAGTACAACCACACCTGTCATATGGAAAACTAATGCATGACATACATAATGAAGCACATAAATGACATATGATTGGCATAACCAAGATGTCAAAATATATGGCTTCGTTATTCTAATTTTAACCACACCAAAAATTTCCACTTCCTTTATATTGTGAGCACTGCACACTCTACACCAACACACTTCTCTCACTTTCAAGAAAAATTACATAAACTTGTTACTTCTCTCACTTTATAAAAGATCTTGAAGGAATCATGGTCTTCTTCCCCCGTTAGGATTCAAAGAAATGGTAATATTATTATATTATATATATTTCATTATGTCTTTTTAAGAGAATAAAAAAACATGATAGCCACCATCATTTTGATCTCTAATGGGGTGAAGGACAACTTTAAAAAGAAAAAACAACATCTGATGTTGGAACAAAGAAATGAAGTTGAAGTAAATGTCACTAGAAGGGGGGTTGAATAGTGACCCTTTAAAAATTTCTCTGTTTAGACTCTCAAGAGTTTACTTGGAGTAAGACGATTAGTAACACAATAAATAAATATGCAATACTAAAGTAAATGCAAGGAAAGTAAAGAGTAGAGTTTAAGAGAGATCACCCAATATAGGTTAGTCCAGTCCCCACAGCTTTTGTGAGATTATCCACTAGTTCTTGGGGGTTTCTTCCTCCACTTTGCAATGTGCAAAACAATATGTATTCTCTAAGCCTCACCAGGCTTACACTAAAACTCGAGCTCTTGAAGAGCTTGAGGCTATACAACTATGTATTCTCTTAGCCTCACCAGGCTTACACCACTGATATTATTAGCTTCAACAAGCTTACACTATCACTCAAGATTTTACAGGCTTGAGGATATACAATCAATATGAGATTTGATGTTTTGATCTAATTAGAACTTTCAAGCTACTAAGAGAATGAGAGATTGTAGTTTGTAATACTCTAAAAAAGATGTTCCGAAAATATGATTGAGTTTTGTAAGAGTATTTTTGATATTGAGATTGATTGATGAATTTTTCACTTGTATTTAGATTTGTGATTGTTTGTAAAATTCATGCTTTGTTTGTTGAGAGAAAGCTTCTATTTATAGCCAGCCTTCATCCTTCAATATCTTGAAGTTGTTCATTCTTGTGTAGACACCCTTGTTGTTGATAGGAATTGCAAAATTGTCATTGTCCCATTCTTTTGTACACTGAGCTTGAGCTTGTCTGCCTCGACCTCAACTTTTAACACTAAGAGCTTCAGCCTGTCTTTTTTTTTAGGAGCGTGTATGAACAGTGAAAAGTACATGAACAGTAAAAAAATCTTTTCTCTTTACCACTTTCTTCTTACTTGTTCTCCAAGATGCATCATTGTCATTGTCCTTTCAATGCTTTGTCTCCAAGACACCATTAATAAATTATATTTGCATACCTGGTCACCAAGTCATTGTTCTTTATGTCATTTTGCTTGCTTGTTCATCAAGATTCAACTTTAGGGCTTTGTCATCATCCTTATCTTTACCAAATGATTAGCACATGATTGAAAGACAATTTTCCCTTGCATTAGCGCATGTCTTTCCTTTGTGATTGCTTTATGGATTTAATCAATAATTAACCTTTCTTGATTAATAATGAATTACCATTATAATGTTCTTGAGAGCTTGAGCATAATCATCCACGGCTTTAATAATGTGTGAGAATTGAACTTTCCTATCCTTAATAAAATTCACTCAAGAGCACACATTAAATAACCAAATAAAATTATAATCTTAATTTTAATACAAGAGTTTGATTATCATTTAAAAACAATTTTAAAGGGATTTTTGCTTCAACAAGAAATGCTTCATGTTTGTTTTGTAAATATTCTTGAGTATTGAACATTATTGTACGGCTTACCAAATACTACCAATTTGTTCTACCATACTGACAATATATAGTTGCATACCGTCAAAACTTAGATAATATGCTCCATAATTCAGTGATAATGCAGTTACTTTTAAGGATAAGGAAAAAATATATAAATTTTCAAGTTCAGGAGGCATTTTGCACATAAGTGCAAAACTTCAGGGAGGGTATTTCCAAAACGTCATGTTGACTAACAGAAGAATTTGACGGATGGGGTAAATTAATTAACGTTGTGCGATTTCAAGAGGATAATTGAACTTGTGTTAATTTCAGAGGTAATTACTTATTTACTCGATAAATATAATGATAATAGAGGTGTATTTTTGCAGTTCAAATATGACTGTGTAACTAACCACTTAATGTACTTCCTTAAGCACTAAAATGTAATTTATCAACCATTTTTTTAATCGGGCAATTTTGGTAAACTCGTGTTTTTATTTTATTTTTTATCTTGTGATTTGTAAGCTATAGTGGTATAAGAGTTTAGTGCATCTAATATTTTGTTTCTTTGACGCATGCCACCACTCTAGATGGTGCAAGCAATATAGTATCCATGGTTGCTATTATATATACTTACACTCAGTAAACTATAATTTCCATTACAGAAAATACTCAAAAAGTAAGCCAAGCGTAAAATTGAGTTTGAAAGGTTCTTCTCAAAAATGTATTTTTATTAGTGTTAAATATGTTTTTGGTCCCTATAAATATACCAATTTTTCATTTTAATCCCTCTAAAATTTTCCTTCAACTTTTAGTCCTTCAAAAAAATTTCATCTTCACTTTTGGTCCCTCCTTTAAAGTAAACTCATATGTAGAATTCATATTTTTGAATAAAATTTTGCAGAAAAATTCATAATATTATAAGAATCTCTCCAAAAAAAAATAGAATTTTTTAACAAAAACATGAATTTTTATATTTTTTATGGTTAGAAATTCATATTAAATTTATGTTTTGTTAAAAAATTCAATTTTTTTTTGGAAATATTTTTACAATATTTTACACATTTCTGCACAATTTCATTAAAAAAAGAATACTAAAATTAACTTAAAAATAGGGACTAAAAGTAGTGATTGAAAATTTTATAGGAACTAAAACGAAAAATTGATATATTTATAGAGATCAAAAATATATTTAACCCGATAACTTATATATATATATATAGTGCAGAAGACATACAAGGAAGCTTACGACGAAGTTTTTCAAAATGATTCCGCTATATATAATTAGAGCATACATGGTGTAGAACTTGAAAGAGATTGCAAAAGAGCTTCACTTATAATGTCTGCAATTATAGTAGATAATTAGTTTTCTTTCAAATAAGTATTCTTCTCAAAATCTATTGTGGTTATTCTGTCACATGGATCTAAATTTGAGTTTATGGATAACTACTTAGAATTGATTGTGGCAAGTGGGTTTGTTACCTATATTCGATTGTTGTTCTCTTGATATTTTCTCAATTTTTCCTTTAACCATGTTATCGTAATTCATAATTATGTTAAGAAGATGCGAGCTACTATATTGTTTATAATTAAAAAATCATTTTTTTTGAAGGAATAATTAAAAAATCATTAGCCACAATATGTGACTAAATTATTATTTTATTTCTTAAAACATGATTTAAATCAGTAGTAACCATAATCAACTTAAAAAGTACACTTTATAATTATATTTTGGTTTTTAAGTGTTTAGTCCCTGCAAATAGGGGTCATTTAAAAAATGGTCTATGTATTCGTTAATCTAACAATTTGCCCTTCCAAAATTTACTCATTTAAAATTTCGTCCCTCTCCCTCCCACTTAATCACTGTCACGTCCCCAATTTGCCCTTAATGAAATCTGAGATACGCGAAATGACAATATTACCCCTGGGTTTCCAATTCTTTCTTCCATCTTCTTTCCTATTCTTTTCACGACATCTTCTCATCCTCTTCTTCTTCCTTCCACTACCACCAACACCATCAATCTCAAAGATGAACCAAGCAACAACAACAACAAGATGAACAAAGGTTCAACAATTAAAATGGTCTACAGAATCGAAACCCACATGTCGTACAAGAAGTGAACTGTGATGCGTGGATTTAAGCAGATTTCTTCTATAAAAATCCTCACCAAAGTTCTTCAAGAATTTAATTAGGATCGAAACCATTTTCCCCTTTTTCTTTGATTTTGCTGTAACCGTTTTATTGAACGGAAATTGGAGAAGATGATTCAGATGTGGATTTCGATGTTGTCGATTTCGACTTTCCTTATATTTTCTTCTCGATGTTGTTGGATAAAGGTTTGGATGAATTTCCGTCTGGATTTTGACACGCCGTTCTCTGGAATTTCGATTTGAAACAGATGAGTTTATGAAGGATTGAATGGAACTGCGATGAAGAAGAGGAACGAAGAAGAGAAGAAAAGGATATGTGAAGAAGAAGGGGAACGCAGGATCTGGGAAAGGAAGAAGATAAAGCCAGGGGGTATTTTGGTCTTTTCGCATTTGTCTGATGAGTCCAGGGGTATTTTTGTCCATTCACGTGCATATGAATCAGATTAGTGACGTGGCAGTGATTAACTGGGGAGAGGGACGGAATTTTAAATGATTAAATTTTGGGAGAGCAAATTGCTAAGATTAACAAATACATGAAACTTTTTTTAAATAACCCCTATTTGAAAGGACTAAACACAATTAAAAGCCTTTTTTTTTATTTTTTAAAGTACACTCTTTATATCAAGTTTCCTAATAATTAAACCAAAACCAACATCCTATTGATCGATGTTTTCTTTTTTATAAATTGTATATCACATACCTATTTTCCGGTAACGTTTAGCCTGGGAAAGTGAAGAATTTTCCCATGATGGGAAAGGAAAACTTTTACGGACACGTGGCAGTTGCCACCGATAAAAAAACTATGGTCCACTTTTGTTTTACTTTAACGAACGAGAACAACTATTTATTGAAAAACACAAAAACATGAACATTGCCATTTTTGTCCTTTGTGGTTTCTCATGTCTCCTAATCCATGGTTGGTTTTTTTTTGTTGCAACTATTAACATCAGATCCTATGATACCCCATTTAGCATGCAAAACGATTGAAAGATGAAATAAATATTTCAAGCAAAAGGCATGGAACTGGTGATGAGAAAATAAAAACTTACGAATGAAACAAGGAAAAACTTAATTCTTTGTGGGCTTTCTAATTGAAGAAACAAGAAGAAACCACATGAAAAATCAATTAGATAAAATTTTCTAATTTTCATAAGCTACTGAGTTTTGTTACAGAGAGAGCTTGTTGGCGAACATTTGCACCAAGGGTAGTTTGTGGGAGAGAGAAGCAAAATTATTCCTTCTAACCTTTAATAGAAAATTAAGACAGAGCAAGTGTGAGGTCCCTCTTTTTGGTGGCAATAATTAAGTTGTAGGTAACCATTCTTTAATCTCAATCATTAAATAAAATAATGAATATATCAATGGTGGATAGATCAACTTTCCCATCATGGAAAAATTCTTCACTTTCTAGGGCTAAACGTTACCCTATTTTCCCCCTTACAAAAAGAAGTCAAGCTCCATATTTATTGATGATGGCTATGATGAAGGAGTGATTTTAGAATTAAATAGTTGAGAAATCAATAGGGTAGTTGTTGACAGAGTGATCTCATGGATTTCCCGTCCAATCATGTAGGACTGGTATGTCACGACATGCCCTCCATACGGCACTGTTACACTTAAAACCTGCCACACCCTTGCTATCCCCCTTTGAAACTCTACCTTTGGCCTCTACGTATGCTAACTCATACCAAAGTGAACTACTTGAAGCGTTACCAAAACGGTGCAATGTTGAACGAGATGGCTCCATATGCCACTCACTTAGTTCTAGATTCTTTTATTCATGTTAAATTAATTTTGAGGGAATTGAATAGTTTATGAACGGATTGTTAACTCACCTAATTTAGAAAAGAGTAGTGATATTTCTACAACTCTTTGGTACAACTTTTATGATAACTTTGGTTTTCTCTCATTTGATTAGTCAAAAACAATAGAGAGAGAAAAAGAAAAAGAGAGAATAAAGAAATAATGTGAGTATGAGAGAGAAAATTGTCAAAAAGTTATTAGAAAATGACCGTACAAATATAATTTCTCTTTAGAAAAATTGTTTTTTTTTACCAATTTTTTTTACGTTCATTTATTTCTTGTTGAACAAAAGAAATGTGGAAGACTGAAAAATTTATTATGATTTGGAGTTTTGTACTTTGTATAAAATTCATATCATCCTTAATGGTGAGGTCTTCCCTTTTTAAGATCCGGTACCTAATAGGTACTCCCATTAAGGGGAAAAATCTGGGGTCTCTAAAGACTCAAGGTCTCACTTAAGACATTCATTTTTAAGTAGACCTCACACCAATTTTTGATATAATAATCATTTTTGAGTTGCTTTATTGAAATGTAAATGATAAAGAATCATTGGTGGGACTCATTTAGACGTTTTGTTAGAAAGTCTCTCTTGGAATGGTTGAGTATTATTATTAAAAAATTATAAAAAAAAAAATGATATGTCGATGTGAGACCTAGTTGTCTTCATTGTGGATTCTCTAAGAGATCCAAAAATGGGAAGTTACTTTCTTTTCTGCTGCGGAAAATGGGATGTCAAAATTCGACTATGAAAAATTAGAAAGTAGCAAGTTATACAAACATGATTATTATCATCTTACTGTAGATGGAAAAATTGAAGTGTTAAACCTAGAATCTACAAATGTAAGCTTCCACATCGACAATCTAGAGCGGTGTGGGAATATATTTCTTTTCATATACATGAAATTATAGCAACAACAAGTTTTAAAATATTTGATGGAAATTTGAAAAGATAATGGTAGAATGACATACATTTAAAAACTTTTGTATTGGAATAATAATCATCAAATTGTGTAATATTAAAACACGATATGATGTGATACAGAGCCCGTAGTTAGGAATAGACGCGGAAACGATTTTCTAGCGATTAGCGGTACCTGTAATTAGGATTACGATTCAAATTAAAAGCCTTTCAAAGCACCGATAGTTTTAAATCTTTCAACACGAATTAGCCTTTAAGCTACAATTAGTGAATTATTCACTCTCTGTCTAATTCACCTTGATCATTGAATTGCATCTCCATGATATGCTAGGTAGTTTTTTTCAATCATGATTACTGGGCTCTAAAGAAATTTGTGATGCGATAATATAATAAGACGGTGCCGCTCTTCTACAGTTCCGTATACGAACTAATTTGTCTTTCGACGCTGCTATTGTTTCAACGTGTCCCCTCTTCATATCAAGTAAGAATACCTTTAACGTGTTTGATGAATGAATTGCTTATGAAGAATTATTGGTTTTCCCTTTTAACAAGGAGTATGTTGGCTTTCCCTTTTAACAAGGAGTATTGATTTTCCCTTTTAATAAGGTGTATTGAATTCCCTTTCAATAAGGAGTTTTTGTGTTTTATCGGAGACAATGAGTTTCATAGTTTGGAATTGTTATGGCCTTGATAATCTACGGACAATTAGTGCGTTCAAAAAGCTCTTAAGAGATAAAAATCCCACATGTGTATTCCTCTCAGAAACAAAGAAAAAAGATTTTGAGATGAATAAGTTTCGGAATGTTCAAGGTTTATCTGGTGTTGGTGTTGTTGTTGTTAGTTGTTCAGAAGAAGGTAATAGACGTGCTGACGGTCTTGCAATGTTTTGGAAAGAAGGAGTTGAAGTAGAGGTGATTTTCGACATATTTCTCTTTGCAATGTTATTTTTAAAATAATCACGAAAACAATTGCAAATAGGTTGAAATTAATTCTTCCGGATATCATTGAAAAATTCCAAAGTGTTTTTGTGCCGGGACGTTTAATTACTGATAATGCCTTACTAGCTTTTGAATCTTTTCATTATATGAGGGAAAAAAAAAAAAAAAGGCAAGAAGGGGTGTGTGGTGTTAATGCTAGATATGTCAAAAGCATATGACTGTATCGTGTGAAATTTTTTGATTGAGGTACTTCAATCTATGGGTTTTTCTCAGAAATGGCAGAATTGATTTTCAATTGTATTTCCACTGTTTTTTTCTCTGTTTTGTTGAATGGAAGTCCTTGTCAGAAGTTTTATCCTCAACGAGGCCTCCGTCAAGGGGACCCTTTATCTTCTTACCTATTTATCTTATGTGCTGAGGTTTTTTTTGGGCTTCTAAATAAGGCACAAGCAGAAAAGGGCCTTCATGGAATTCAAATTGCTAAAGGAGCCCCAAAAATCAATCATTTATTTTTTACAGATGATAGCCTCATTTTCTGTAGGGATTCTTTTCAAGATTCTCAGACCATTCAAGAAATTCTTAATACTTACCAATCTGCTTCTGGTCAACTTATTAATTTGGACAAATCTGAAATCTCTTTTAGTCGAAATGTACCTGATGATCGTAAAATTTTGTTCCAAGGTTGGATGCAAATTAAGGTTGTCGAGTGTCATTCAAAGTTTCTGGGGCTGCCTGCTTTTGTTGGTAGATCTAAGAAACAATTTTTCAATTTTGTCCAAGATAGGGTGTGGAAGAAGTTGAAAGGTTGGAAAGAAAAATTTATATCAATTGCTGGGAGAGAAGTTTTGATCAAATCAGTGGTTCAAGCAATTCCTACGTATGTGATGAGTTGTTTTCTACTTCCAATGGATTTATGTGAGCATATTGAAAGTATGATTAGTAAGTTCTGGTGGGGTAGCAAACAAGGTGAACGTAAAATTCATTGGATTAAATGGGAGACATTATGTAAGGAAAAAAAGAAAGATGGAATAGACTTTCGAACATTTCATGAGTTTAACCTTGCTATGTTGTCTAAACAAGGTTGGCGTATTATGCACAACGACTACTTATTGATCTCACAATGTTTGAAGTCAAGGTATTTTTCTAGAAGCAATTTTTTGAAAGCTTCAACTGGTTACTGCCCAAGTTATACATGGAGAAGTATTTTGCAAGCACGAGTGGATATTATTGAGAAAGCTGATATTTGGAGAGTAGGGGACGGTTGTCTAATTAATGTATGGGAGGATAATTGGATTCCTTATCAAAATGGACACAAGATTTGGTCCCCTAAACTCCCTAATTGTGATATTATGTTTGTCTCAGATCTCATTCACCATGATATTTGATGTTGGAATGCTCCTTTATTTAACGAAACTTTTCTCCCTTTTGAGGCTCAACAAATTCTTCAATTGCCAATTTCATTCTCTCAATTGCAAGATGAATTTGTGTGGGGTGCTCCACAATCAACTACTTTTTCTATGAAGAGTTCATACCATTTCTTAAAGGCAAGGCGTGCAGCAGATGGCTCACATATCTCAATGCAAGACAATAATCACCAAGTGTGGAAAAAATTATGGAAAATAAAAAGTATTCCAAGACACATCCACTTTTCTTGGAGGATTCTACATGAAAAGCTACCAATAAAAAATGATGTTTAAAAGAGGAATAAACAGTGATCCATTGTGTGTTCTTTGTGGGGAACATAATGAGACAATTTCACATCTCTTTATGGAATGTCATTGGTCAAAGCAGATATGGTTTGCTTCCTCTTTAGGGGTGGTATTAGATTCGCATGAGTTCAGGAATGTTCCTTTTCATAAGTGGTTAGAGAAAAATATTATTGATGTCGAAGAGGATATTATACTCCATGTTCTAACCTTGTGTTATGAGATATGGTGTGCTAAAAATAAGAAATGTTTTGAGGAGACTGATGTTGATGTGGCTGCCACTATTCAAAAAGCACAAAGATCTATTGTGAATTTTAAGAGTGCTAGTACGGTGTTGGTGGAGACACTAAGTGGAGGTCCAATTTTGCCAATATCTGATGTTCATTGGACACCTCCGTTTAGTGGTTTCTATAAGCTTAATGTTGACGCAGCAGGTCCGATAGAGGTGATAAGTTGAGTATTGATGTCGTGGTGGGAGATAATGAAGGTGTTGTCATTGGTGGTAGTTGTTGGCAAGTCTGTTCATTACTAGATTCAGAGGTTGCAGAAGCTTTAGTTATGCGGAAGGGGTTGGAATTTGCAAAAGACATGTCTTTTATGAATCTTATAGCAGAATCAGATGCTTCTAATGTGGTTTTAGCGTTGAATGCTCACCAACAATCTTCCAACTATGTTGGCTCTATTATTCGAGATTGTATTAGTTTTATAGGTAGTTTTCATAGTTTAAATTTTTTGCATGTTAGACGCGAAGCCAACCAAGCTGCTCATTATTTAGCTAAATATACTCTTAAGAATTTAGATTGCATATGGGTCGAAGAAACTCCACTTGTATTTCTGCAGTCTTGGCATTTGATTTATTGCCAGACTTTCGTTGTTGAAATTGTCTTCTAACGTCCAAAAAAAAAAAACACGATATGATGTGACAAT
>Ga0228711_1012172_pt1 | contig 10648 bp, 8 predicted proteins | sample MedpolnodulmetaG_2_FD_177996 | JGI IMG/M metagenome (GOLD analysis project Ga0228711, IMG submission 177996) | Root nodule microbial communities from Medicago polymorpha collected in Santa Monica, California, United States - brown nodules | ecosystem: Host-associated > Plants > Roots > Nodule...
TCTAGTGATGTATTTCTTAGGGCTTAAGTCATTGTAAACTATAAATAGAGTAGCTAGCTATCACAACAATTCATCTTTTGTTCTTGGAATTCAATAGTGACAATTGTCTTTCTTAATAAAAGTTCTTCTTTTATTTTCTTGCTATTTACTTTATGTTCTTCTTCTTCTCTTCTGTGTCTACGATGAAAATGAGTGAGTAGACTCTTCTTGTCTTGGGATTGTTGGATAAGTCTAATGACGTAATCCTAATCAAACCAAGCCATGAACCCTAATTTTATATAAATCTACTTTGTAATCTAATTTCACTGTTTTTATAATGAATTAACAAATACCAAACTCATAATGCGACAACGGAGGGTTAGTATTTGTTAATTCATCATCACAAATATCAATTCATAATGCGACATCGGAGCTTTGATATTGGAACAAGTGAAATTAGACAAGGGTTGCGAAACATGATAATAGTCTAGCAAACCTTGAGACATATAAAGTTTCGTTCTTCAAGGATTCTAAAAGCAATCAACCATGAAAATAGGCGTGGTTGCTAGAGGAACACACTCACTGCACTTCGAAAGAAGCTTTGATACTCTAAAGAGAAACTTGTCTTTAGAAAGTAGGTCGAATATAAAGTTTAGGTTTATGGTTTGTTTGTGAAGGGTTTGTTATTATGATGAACCAATAATCTCAAGACGCTTTTTATTATTATTCTTTTAAACCTCTAAAAATCCAATCTTTACAACCAAACCTTCTTCTAATCATCTTCTAAAAGTTAATTAAATTGAACAAATCCCCGTTGGAACGATACTCTATTTTTACTACTTCGGTAGAACCGTGCACTTGCGGTTTTACTCATTAGAAGTGAAAATCCACAATGTTACCGAGTTGATGTGGTGGACGATATTGTTGAGGAAACCACTTTTGATGAGTCTCCAGCTCCAACCTTAGAAAGGGTGATTGTTAATTCTATTGAAAGTAGTAACAAATATATTGGTGAAGAGGTAGAAGAGTGTGTCCAACAACTTGCAGCTAGTAAATAAGAATTGTTGTACACAAAGTTTGAAAGTTTGCTCCCACAGCAAGAAGAGGGAGCAGCCAAGGATGATAAAGAGGCAGGAGACCTTGCTAAAGTTCCTGAATTAAAAAATCTACCTTCTCACTTGAAGTATGTTTTTCTAAGCAAGGATACCTCAAAACCAGCCATCATCAGTAGTACTTTGACACCTCTTGAAAAAGAAAAATTAATGAGGGTGTTGAGGGAAAATCAAGGCGCTTTGGGTTGGCACATTTCTGATCTTAAAGGTATAAGCCCAGCCTATTGCATGTACAAGGTACACCTGGATGCTGAATTTAAACTAGTGGTTCAACCACAACGTAGACTCAACCCAACTATGAAGGAAGTGCTCAAGAAAGAGGTGCTGAAACTCTTAGATGCTGGCATGATTTACCCCATTTCAGATAGCTCATGGGTGAGTCCGGTACATGTGGTCCCTAAGAAGGGAGGTATGACGGTGGTTGCAAATGACAAGAATGAATTGATCCCTACTAGGACGGTTACTGGGTGGAGAATGTCTATAGACTACCGAAGGTTTAATCAAGCCACAAGGAAGGATCATTTCCCGCTATCTTTCATGGACCAAATGTTGGAGAGGTTGGCGGGATAAGCCTTCTACTGTTTCTTAGATGGGTACTCCGGGTATAATCAGATTGTTGTGGCTCCGGAAGACCAAGAAAAGACTGCCTTTACTTGTCCATTTGGGGTGTTTGCATATAGGAGGATGCCATTTGGGTTGTGTAATGCGTCGGCGACCTTCCAACGGTGTATGCTCTCCATCTTCTCTAAAATGTTAGAGAAGAGTATTGAGGTATTTATGGATGATTTTTCTGTCTTTGGTAAGTCTTATGATCAATGCTTGTCACACCTTGATGATGCCCTAAAAAGGTGTACCGAAATTAATCTAATTTTAAATTGGGAAAAATGTCATTTTATGGTAACTGAAGGAATAGTTTTGGGACACAAAATAAATGGGAAAGGCATCCAGGTGGACCAAGCAAAGATAGAGGTTATAGAGAAATTACCACCTCCTGTTAATGTTAAAGGAGTGAGAAGTTTCTTGGGGCATGCTGGTTTTTATCGGCGATTTATAAAAGATTTTTCAAAAATTGTAAAGCCCCTTTGTAACCTCTTAATCAAGGAAACTGAGTTTAAGTTTGATTTTGATTGTCTTAATGCTTTTACCTTGATTAAAAACAAGTTGGTCACTACGCCCGTAATCATTGCTCCTGATCGGGATGCTCATTTTGAGCTCATGTGTGATGCTAGTGATTACGCGGTTGGAGCAGTGTTAGGCCAACGTCGTGAGAAATTTTTCCATGCAATTTATTACGCAAGTAAAGTTCTTAATGAAAATCAAGTTAATTACGCTACAACTGAAAAAGAATTGCTTGCAGTAATATTTGCGTTGGAAAAATTTCGGTCCTACCTAATTGGCTCCAAAGTTGTTGTTTTTACAGATCATGCAACTTTAAAGTACTTATTGACAAAAGGGGATTCAAAGCCCCGCTTGTTGAGGTGGATCTTGCTTTTGCAAGAGTTTGATCTAGAGATTAGAGACAAGAAGGGAGTTGAAAATGTGGTAGCTGACCACCTCTCTAGGCTGGAGAACAGAGAGGTTACTGAAAAAGAGAAGACCATAGTGGCTGAGTTCCCGGATGAACAACTGTTCAAGGTGCAAGAAATGCCATGGTTTGCTGACATGGCTAACTTTAAGGCCGGGAACTTAACTCCTGATGACTTGAGCTAGCAAGAGAAGAAGAAATTCTTCAAGGATGCAAACCACTACTTGTGGGATGATCCTTACTTATTTAAGGTAAGCACTTACGGGTTAATAAGACGTTGTGTTGCAGGTGAGGAAGGAAATAACATAATGTTGCACTGCCATAACTCAGCTTATGGGGGCCACCATAGTGGTGAAAGAACAGCCGCTAAAATTCTACAGAGTGGGTTCTGGTGGCTCACACTTTTTAAGGACTGCCATGAATTTGTCCGACACTGTGACAAGTGTCAAAGAACAGGTAATATCTCAAAGAGGAATGAGATGCCCCTCAATGGTATCTTAGAAATTGAACCTTTTGATTGTTGGGGCATCGATTTCATGGGACCATTTCCCTCCTCTTACTCTAACTTGTATATCCTTGTCTGTGTTGATTATGTCACCAAGTGGGTCGAAGCGATTGCTTGTGTCGCTAATGACTCACACACTGTGGTGAACTTCCTAAAGAAGAATATTTTTCCTAGGTTTGGAACCCCTAGAGTCTTGATCAGTGATGGGGGAAGCACTTTTGCAACAAATATTTAGAAAATGTTCTTGTTAAATACAATATGAAGCATAAGGTTGCTACTCCCTATCATCCTCAAACTAGTGGGCAAGTAGAGGTGTCAAATAGGCAGTTGAAACAAATTTTAGAAAAAACTGTTGCTGCCTCTAGGAAGGATTTGTCTAAGAAGTTGGATGATGCTCTGTGAGCTTATAGGACTGCGTTTAAGACGCATTTAGGGTTGTCACCCTATCAATTAGTTTGTGGGAAGCTTGCCATCTCCCTGGTGAGTTAGAGCACAAAGCGTATTGGGCAATTAAGGCCCTAAATTTTGATCAAGCCTTAGCTGGTAGGAAGAGACTATTGAAGCTCAATGAGCTTGAGGAAATGAGATTGAGTGCTTATGAAAAGACTATTATTTATTAAGAGCAAACAAAAAATATCATGATAAAGGTCTGGTGAGGAGAGAGTTTAACATTGGGCAACAAGTTTTGCTTTTTAATTCCAGGTTGAAGCTGTTTCCAGGCAAGCTCAGATCGAAGTGGTCAGGACCTTTCATGATAAGAAGTATTTATCCACATGGAGTTGTGGAGTTGGCAAAGGCTGATGAGACAGACACCTTCAAGGTGAAAGCTCAAAGGTTAAAGCCATACAATATCAAAGATAAATCATGAACATCGTACCTTTTAGATTTTAGAGATAGCCAGTGACCGGAGTATGACCTATCATCACTGACGTTTAGGGTTTCAAACACACTATTAATTGTCTAATATGGGAAAACGATTAAATAACTAATTACAGTTAAAGAGAGATCTTTCATTGGGTATAATTGAATGACTCAATTCATCATGGTCCATTTTAAAACAAAGTCCTGTCAAATAATTAAGCCTATTAGGCCAACCTATTTAAGTAATATTATTTATTATTATATTATATTTTGTACATTGAATTAAAATATAAATTTGTAAACTTTTTCAATAATTTAAGCTTTATTAGTATACATTAATTTTTTGCATATATAAATTTATTATTATAAACTAGAATAGAAATATGATACAATATATAGTCGAATTCCCTAAAATCTCGTGTTGATATGATATATACTTTTGAACAGGCTAACAGACCGTATCAGACTTTCATAAGGCCAAACTCATGCCTAAAAAGTAGGCCTATGACAGGCCGCAGGCCAGACTTAAGCTTTAAGAAAATATTGCAGGCCAGACTTAAACATTGCAAAGCCTAACTCGGCCTAACCTATTCCAATCCCTACTTATTACCCTAAATGAATCTTAAGACTAAGTTCAGGAGTATGGTATCCATCCATAAAAGAAACTTTCCAAGTTGATGAGTCCAAATGAAACTTTCCAAGTATCACAATATAAGTTTGCTAGGAATGTAAGTATTCAATTCATAAGAGAAACTTTCCAAGTTAAGGAGGCCAAATTCAAACATTCTAATCGGTGGCTCAAATGAGATGAAGAGTCTAAAAGATAATGTACTAATTAAAGAGTATAAGTAGTCGAGAATCAGCTAAGAACAAATTACTCCATGGTTTTCGAGTAAACTTAAACAAAAAGGGAAGAACCAGTTTCAGAGAAAATTTTAGGCCAAGTAAGAGTCCCAAAGTTCAGAAGTAATGACAGTTGAGGTTTCTTTGGTTCCAAGAAAGCCCACAGCCCTTATGTATAACTAGACCATAAAAATATTCCCAATTAACTCTCAAATTATTTCTGGTGCTGTCTAAACGGTAGTATGTATTATAATTTTTTTTTTCATTTTTATAAAGAAAATAATTAGAAAAATAATATTTCCTCATTTTCTTTTCAAAGAAAAAATTAAAAATTAAAATATAGAAAAATCACATATCCCATGCTTATCGTATTCCACCATCGTATCCCTTGATATTTGAGCATATTTGAAATACAACAAATAATTTTTAAAAAATAAAATAAAATATAATCATCAAATACTCTTACAATATATTTATAAACATGAGACACATATCAATTCAAGATAAGTATCAAATATCAATATTTCATCAATTTTGAAGTATCAACTTCACAACTGCCAACCTAATTTGATTGGGCTAAGTGGGGCTTTTTTTTCTTTATTGTTTTTATTCTTAAATTTGTCAACCAAACAGTATAGTTAATTGAATTAGTATTATATCTGCAGCTATGAAGCAATTTGTATCACATAGACGCAGAAATTTACACAGCATTGGCATTTGGGGGGACCTCTCATTAACTTTTTGGGTGGATATCATGTCCCCTGTACAGTAAATACTTTTGTGGGGACCTGGTCTTGAAAATTACTGGATACACATGTTTTTTTGGCTGAGAAACATATTTAAAACACAAAAATATCCTTCGGTAGTTAAGTGCCGAGGAAAAATAAAACCGGTTGTAGTTAACTACCGATGAAATATGAAATTATAAATGACAAAGATGTTTCAGTTTTTTCAATTAATGGTATTTATTGAAAATGAATTCAAAGATTGAATTGAAGATAGAATTGGTATACGGTATAGGACTTGGAAGCATTTGCCTTTTTTGAAATTACTAATTTATTACTATTAAATCTTAGTTTTCTTTTTAAGGATTCTATTAATTCTTAGTTATTACTCGTTTTTTTTAACAATTAGTTATTGTAATTAGAAACTTGGGCTACTATTGACATAAATCATATCTTTTTCTTTTAATAATAATTATGTAAATAGTATCTGCCAAATTTATAACCCCTTAAATTTTGACATATAATTATAATTATAACCCCTTTAATAACAATTTCATTTAATATAATATAACAAAATACTATTACTATTTTTTTTAATGTGCAAAATAATATTCAAATATTTAATTTTTATACTCATTGAAATGTTTTTTTAGAGGATTTAAATGCTATTCTCATTAAGATATATATACGCATAAGTATAATACTGCAATTGTTTGAAACGTGCCAAAATAATGATTGAAAAAATTAAAATCAATAAATATTAATATTGACAATTTAAGGTTTTTGCAACAAAAAATAAATTAGGTTTGATGTTTCCTCGGCAGTTAACTACCGAAGAAAACTTCAGCAGTTAATTGCAGCCGGTTTAGGAATTCCTCTACAGTTAACTGCCGAAAGACATTTTAGTCTTTTACATGTGTTTCTCAGCCTTCTCCAATGTGTCATCAACAATTTTCCCTTGTTCTTGTACTTTTTGTGTAAATGACGTGTCTCACCAGCACATATCAAGAACATGAGCAAAATTCACTTTGCCAATTTCTTTTTGTTTGGTTTTGTGACTAAGTAAATATTGCTCAAATATCTATGTATTTAGGAAAATAATGAGTAAATTACACTTCACTTTCTTCAAGGATACTTGAATTACACTCGCCTCTTCTCTTATGTTAAAATATACATTTTCCTCCCCTCTTATTCAAAACATATTAGAAAATATTTCACTCACCTCCCTCGAGAAAAACTTGAATTAGATTATCCTCCCCTTTTATGTTAAAATCTACGCTTTACTCCCTCAATAATTTTTTATTCTATTTCTAATAATCTAGAAAAAATTATCTAACATACTTCGATAAAAAATAGTATTGCGGGTCCATTTTAATATAATCAAATTTTAGATACATATTTTTTGCTATTATTTATTCACAATTTCATTAACATATAGTCTTAAACTCTATTATAAAATATGAAACAACCCAAAATAAAATTAAAATATGTGAAAAAAAATACTAAAGTCGATTAAGTATGGTTATTTAAAAGTGAATTTTACACTCCAAATTATAAAATTAATAACAAAATATTTAAATTTAACTATCATTGACATTTAAATTATAAAAAAAACAATTTTATTTTTTTAAATGGTGATTCAAAATTAGTATATATTATAAAAATATTTATTTATGTTAAAATAGGTTAAAGTGTAATGCATATTTAATTATTATGGAAGGGGGTTGCAATTCAAGCATCTCTTAGGGGAGGGGAGGATAAATTTTACTTTGCAAAGAAGAGGAGTGTATATTTTAACATAAGAGAGGAGGAGGGTGTAGTTCAAGCTTCTCTTAGGGGAGGAAAGTGTAATTTACTCAAAAATAATTAAAATCCTCTTATACGTTGTAAAAAAAAAAAATCATAATATTTGATTTTAATAGAATAGTTAAAATATCTTGACTTTTAATTTTTTAAATAAAATTTTATGATCAAAATCATAAAAATTGAGACCTTGGCACGACCGCACATTACAACCATGTTCAGAACCACATCAAGAGAGACAATATTTAGGTGATATTGTGGTGTCAATATCATGTGATATTGACCAACCATAATCTGATAAGTGATTTTCATCTTTCTCTTTCACTGCAATTTTTTATTTTTTGTTATTTTTTTAAAAATAAAGAGAGATACATAGGTTAAATAATGTCTCATGACTTTAACACCAGAATATCACCCAAATGTTGTCTCAATAAAAGAGTGGTCCACCTTGAACCGAAAATAACTCATTATTCATACCATGCTAGACTTCATACCATGCTAGACGTATTTGCAAAACTCAAATTGCACATCCAGCTAATGATCTTAACATTATTTAGTAATTGAGTTTTTTTTGTACAATTGAATTATTTTTGAAAAGACAATATATCAATATACACATAGCCCAAAATATACTTTGGTCATTCAAGTTTTTTAAACATGTTGTATAAGAATGAGCGCAACCATTAATATCAACATTGTTAAATTGTATACCTTCTATGGTATTGTGAGTTCAAATCCAAAATATTCCACTTTGTGTCTTCCAATTTAGACTAAATTACATCATGGGTCCCTTAAGTTTGAGGTTTGTAATATATTGGTTCTTTAAGTTATTTTGGTTACACATAAGTCCTTTAAGTTTAAAGTTTGTAACAGATTGTTCCTTTAAGTTATTTTGGTCACAAATAAGTCATTTAAGTTTGTAAAAGTGTTCGATTTAGTCCTTATATTAACCAAACAATGATGTGGTAGAAGGACTAATACGAAAACGTTTACAAACTTAAATGACTTATTTGTGACCAAAATAACTTAAAAGACCAATCTGTTACAAACTTTAAACTTAAAGGACTTATGTGTGACCAAAATAAGTTAAAGAACCAATCTATTACAAACTTCAAACTTAAAGGATACATGATGTAATTTACCCTCGAATTTATATTGATGCTCATCACTTCATCTACGTACTAAAATCAAACCGAAGAACATTGTATTTTCACATGATCCATGTGCATGCTGCAAGTCGGTCCCCCCAGGGGCGGATTTACCACCCAGCTAGCCTGGGCACGCGCCCGGGCTCAACCCATACTCAGGGGCGGATTTCTTTGGGGACCTATGGGAGCCATGCCATCGTTTCCCACAGTTGCAGTGGATTGGCGACCATTCTTTCAGTGCGATGTCTCTGGTTTGAGTCTTATCGCCTCAGCTTTTTAGTATTTCTTCTGTATTTTTAATATTATATTAATATTTTATTCAAAAAAGTGTCCCTGTGGGGACTTGAACCGGCTACACCACACTAAATTCAAAAGAAACTAACCACTTCATCTACTAACCAGTTCTTGTTGCATAATGAAACAGTTCTATATATATATATATATATATATCACATACAATTTTGGCACCCCCCCACATCGTTAATCAAGATCCGCCACTGCCCATACTTTCTTTGTATCGCTACAAGAATTTTACAACAAATTTGATTTTTTGTGATGGCCAAAATTCGTCACTATAGGAAAAATTTCTGTAGCTAAATCCACTGTCATTGCCAAATGGTTGTCACGTCATGTTTTCCACCTTTACCTACAGATTTTTCCATAAGTAAAACCTATCATTGTTTTATTTTGCCCAGGCTCTATAATTTTTCTGGCTCCGCCACTGCCCCCAGTGTGACAACAAATTACTCAACCAAATGGCTCTAGACTATTTCAAGGAGAATCTTTTATTTCTTCCATTTATAGGCACCTAGAGGAAAATTAAATCATGCAATAGATCATGTCGGTTCTTCCATGTTATTTGAATCACCACATTTTAAAATACTTCAATTTTCAAGTGGGGAAATTGTAACCCTGTTTATACTAAAATGGAAAAGATTCGTTTGGAGAAAGAACTTTTATTGGTTACTATCTTTGGAACCATGTCATAGAATTATAAGGCAGCCATATGAAGTGTGTAAATGTTTTCATATGGGAATCAACGTTTGAAATTGCATGAAAAGAGGAATTACTACTCGAATCTTTTCCCTTGAAGTTATCTCTTTTCATCCCAACTTCCTTACACAATAATTTATTTCACCTTTCATCAAAGGAATTTTGTCTCACCGGTTATGGCATTGGCTATTCTATTCATATATCATGGAGATAGATCAACATGAGATTAATCGTTAAGTGAATTGCAGCATTTCAAAGGCAGGTTTTAGGCGATTTTGTGTAATCTCATGAGATTAACATGAGATAGATCAACATGAAGTGAATAACTAACATTTCAGAGGCAGGTTTTAGGCGATTTTGTGTAATCTCACTCACCAGGACCAAGCCAGACATCAAGGTTTAAAGAATGCTAAAGCAAAGACTTACAAATTATACATGCTATTAGATGAAAACAAAATATATTTGTCAAATAAACATTATAACCAGACATTGATGCTATGATGAGATAAAAAAGTAGCAAAAGGTCGAGTTAGATGATTGAAGACTCTCGACAAAAAAATAATTGAAGTCTCTCGACAAAATTTGTATTCGACAAGTACACAAAAGACACGTCAAAAAAAGAGTGTTCAACAACAGTCTCTAATAAGGGATGCTTGATTGCACAAATGTATGGCTACACTGAAAATAAAAAACTATTCTCTAAAATTTGAAGTACGACACATACCTTCATGCCAATTTCAGTTCAATGCATCTTAATTCAGCAATTTACGAGTTCTGCATTTTACTTTCAAGTCTTAAGTTTCTGCATCCTACTTTCAAGTATATTTTTGCATTTAAAACGTTGTGTATTGTTGAATGTTTGTATACCAACCTTTGTTGATAGATTATTATATTTTTAATTTGGAAGACTTAAAACCTTGATATAACTATAAAATCTTCTTAAAACATTTCTTTTTTAATGTACTGCACTCAATTATTTTCATGTACCAACAAGTGTGCCATAACTTTAAAGGAAAAAAAACTCTTTTAAAATATTATATATATATATATATATATATATATATATATATATATATATATTATATGTATTAATTTATTATTCTCTTAAAACATACTTTTTTTTAAAAAAAATGTGAAAGATTCTTCTAAATATT
>Ga0228711_1012177_pt1 | contig 10641 bp, 4 predicted proteins | sample MedpolnodulmetaG_2_FD_177996 | JGI IMG/M metagenome (GOLD analysis project Ga0228711, IMG submission 177996) | Root nodule microbial communities from Medicago polymorpha collected in Santa Monica, California, United States - brown nodules | ecosystem: Host-associated > Plants > Roots > Nodule...
AGGGGGGGGGGAGGGGGTGAATTATGACCCTAATGACACAGGAGAGTTATCATGGTTCACCAAATTCGGCTACTTCCAGTCCCCACACTTTGTGTGAGATTGTCCACTATAGTATCCTGCTAACATAAACTTCTGACTAACACTATAAATTCTTGATCACATCAGATCAGTCCGTTACACCTTGTATTATGAACCTCAACAGGTTTCTACTTCTTTCCCAAACTATTATAACAAATAGACTTGAGAATTTACTACACACTTTGTATGATAAAGGTTTTTGTGGATCTCGCTATGCTCAACACTTGTTTGAGATTATGATTACAAAACAAACTTAAAGGATTATGATCCAAGATATAATGAGAGAGCAAGAGCTTGTTTGTATTTGTGAAGAACTTTGTGAGTGAATGATATTTGCACTTGAGAGATAATTGCTTTGTTGTGTAAGTTCTTACTTTGATACTTCATGGCTTTCCTCTATTTATAGACTTGAGATACTTGTTGCCCACTTTAGAAAACAGCTAGCCTTTGCTTTAATTTGAATTGCCTTTACGCTCCAAACTTTTTCTTGATGGACAGGCATGAGAAAATATACTTGCAGATCGTTCTTGAGTTTGTTCTATGAAAATCCAACAAGCTTTGGAGTGAGACACGCGTTTCCCAGCTAATTGTGAGTTGTCTTGTGTGATCCAACTCATTTGAGAAGTGACTTGAATGGTGTCATGCCACGACATGTTGCTTATGTCACTTAAACACTTTAAGATGTGGATCTTTTTCTTTTAATGGGTCAAAACCTTTTTAAGGGCCCATTTACATATCCAAATCTATTCCTAGTATTTCCTTAAATTTGTGAGACCATATTTATTCTTGATCCTCATAATTGATTGCTTTTCATCATAAATTCCATGCTTGTTCTTTTGTACGTAAATGACTTTGTGAAGAAGCTTATGTGTTGAGAGCATTCTTGAGATTATTCTTATGAAACAATTTCTCACAAAAATTCATTAGTAGATAACAAAATAGAATTAAACAAATATGTTTGTAATTCTTAAAATAAAAGGAGAACGGAGGTTTGAGGGTTCAGAGGATTAAATAAAATTAACTTGGCATTATTAGGTAAGTAGTGATGGAGGTTGTATGTGGATAGGTATATCTTATGGTTTAAGGTGCTCAAATCGAGATATAAGGTGAATGTAGGTTTTATTAGAGAAAATGGGCATATAGGATCGCTTTGGTCGTGTCAGATGGGAAATATTCATTTTTTTTGGGGGGGGTGATTCGAGAGATGGTCTGAGGATAAGGGTTGTGGGTGATGGGGAAATTTTTTCTTTTGGCGAGATGCTTGGACGGTGGGGGAGATTTTTGATAGGTTTAGAAGATTGTATGATTTAGCGAGAGTCATTTTGAAGCAGTAGCTGAGATGTATCCTTTAGTTTGTACCATTGGGGGTAATGCTTGGAAATAGTGGCGTCAATTATTTGCATGGAGGAGGAAATGTCGGGGGAGTGTAGTGAGCTTTTTATCTAACATATTTATGCAGATTTGGAATATAGGTGGATTTGACAACTAACACCTGATAAAGGTTTCACTATCAGTGAGGTTTATTAGTTGTTCATGGTTGCGAAAATGATGTATCAAAATAAATTTAATAATATTTTTTTGAAACAAAGTTGTCTCATTAAATATCAACTTTTGCTTGGCATTTGCTACAAAATCAGTTACCATATAAAGTTAATTTGGTAAGGCAAGAAATTTTTCATTAAAACATTGATAGTTCTTTTTTGGGTTGTGAAATCTTTGGAAGCATTTGGTTATTAGTTAGGCAAATGTTGCGTATTCATTCAGGGACCCTTATTCAGTTGTGTGTTCACGTTTTATTTTTTGGCACGCTCGGTGACTTCTCCAACAAAATCCGTTATTATTTTTATACTATTTGGCTAGCTTGTGCAATGGTCATTCGAATGGAAAGAAACTTTCGTTGTTTATGGAAAAAGGTGGAGTCAATTGACCATATGTTTGATAACGTATAATTGTTAGATATTGGTGGTTGAAAATAAAAAATCCAACTCTAACTTTTGATTATAATCATTGGAGGGTTAATCCTTTGATGTATTTGAGTCTAGTCCCCTATTTATGTTTTTGTGTTGTTTTCGTCGTTCTTTGGTGTTTTTTCGTAGGTAATACTTGTTGTTAAGAGTCTTATATCGGTTAGGAGATGACCTGACAATGTGTTTATTAGTGGGGGCAATCCTCACCTCACAAGTCGGTTTTGTGGGGTTGTGTTAGGCCCAACCACGATTTCTAAGATGCTATCAGAGCCTCCTCCAAGATCCATTGGGCCACCTGCTATCAGGTTTCCGTTATCGGGTCACCTGCCATTTATGTTCATACTTCAGATGTCTAGTCCTGAGCGTGAGGTGGTGTGTTAAGAGTCCCACATCGGTTAGGAGATGGCTTGACAATGTGTTTATTAGTGGGGACAATCCTCACCTCACAAGCCGATTTTGTGGGATTGTGTTAGGCCCAACTACAATTTCTAAGATTTGTTCCCTTAGCTCTCTTTGTGCACTTCTTGTGGAGGGGAGAACCTTTGTGTGGTTAATACAGATTCTATTTTTGCTTGTTATAAAAATACATATTAATCTATAACCATATATAAAGGGGATACATAATTTTGATGTGACACTACATCACATAATTTTGGTGTGGTACTTTCACTTTTAACCATGCCCTTCATTAAACTATTGTATTTATAATACTAATTAAATGCTTTATTAAAAAAATCAGTTAATCTTATTATTATTGGAACAACTATAAGAAGCAGTATTCAACATTTTAAATGGTGTATATTTTGATTCTATTTGTCAAAATAATTTACAATTAATGCGATATAATAATAGCTAAATACTTAGACGCAAAAGAAAAATAAGCAAAAAGACACGTTAGTGTATGTCTTTCCGTTAATTTTAGTAAAAATAATATTTTTAGGATAAAGAGGCTGTATTTGATTGTAAGAGACTTATCATTTGGCTTCTAAGTATATGTTGTTTTTGCCTTGTAGATGAAGTGACAAACACTACATTTAAGTTCCTAAACAATCCTCCACAACCAGCAAGGCTCGCCCTATATCCTTTTTAATTCAGAGGTTAACCCACCCTTGTTGAAGTTTTTCCAGCCATATTTACATTGTAGTTTATATGATAATAGTATTTTTGTATACATGTTTCATAAAAGAAAAGTGCTATATTAAGCGAATTAATTCACCACGAAAGGATTACGATAACAAAATTAACCAATGACAAATCAGTATTCGACGGAAATCAAGGAGAGTTGGTGGAAAATGTTAAAATCAAATAAGTAGTGATAAGTGTAATACACATCGCGACCGATTCCTGGTAATTTTTTTCGAGAGATCAAGTATTTCTCTTCATAAAATAGTGTGTGCCGGAAAAATCTTAATGGTCATAATTATCAGTATACACTCACAATAAAAAGTTTTTCTTTTTTAGATAAATGCACAATGAAAAGTTATAATTCACTGTTTTTAATGTATACATTGTTTTTTAATATAATGTATTTTTTGGGATTAACCCAAGCACGTTGCTTTGATAAAAAAGGACAAGAAAATTCTGTCCAAAAATAGTGTCATGAAAAATAAGAGATTTTGTTTTCTTCTACCAAAACCATGTACGCACAGTTCCTTATAACCCGGAAAGATTGTAATAACAGCTTCGTTGGTGTTCATACAAATTAAAAAAAAAATCGAATCTCAAACAAAAAATAAAACAAAAAAATATCTAGGATAAATTATTTACTTGAAGGTTATGCTATAACTTGCTTGTGAGAATGTTGTTTTGAACCGGATTCTGACGAAACAAATTATTTGGTCACTACAAATTCTAAACTTTTACGTTCTAAAACATCTAGGAATATTTCCTAGTATTATTCTTTCTAGTACTAATTTAATTAAAGATATAGGCCCGGGGAGGGGGCAACCATAATGCTTATTACTAGCATGTTTTAAATCTTTTTTGTTAAAAAAAATGGACTGCAAATTGTACTTTATATGGACAAACCTTACAAACTACTCATCCTACAAAAGTGCCAATGGCACTTTTCTTACGTATTGCCCTGTTGTAATATTACAGGTCGATTAACTTTTTGTTGTACATCGTGTATCTCTCCACGCGCAATTGTCGAGATTAACCACTTGAATCTTATAGGACTTAAATAAACGCCAAAATTTCTTTAATAATTTTAACGTTGTTGCATATACAATACTGAATTCAGGACCTTAGTTAAATTAGAAGAGACTCGTGTCATCTTATTTAAACGTTTTTGGGTTTAAGGAAAGTTTTATATTTCTTTAGAATATACTAAAACTCATTAGAGGTATTTGTCATATTCAATTTTTATTTTTATTTGCTAAAAGAAAACTACTTCATTTCAATGCAAATATAATTCAAAATAACTTGCTAAAGAGCCATATGAGGATTTGACATAGATGTGGCATGAAATGATCGTACTAGTATTTATTATTTTGTCTACTAATAAACGTAACCATAAATTTGGTTCAAGACATAAAATATACTTGCATTCATGGATAATATACTGATCAAGATTGAAAAGATCCTCCTTTTGCTTCTGTATACTCCGAAGCATCTTCAAATTTAAGATATTATTTAAGAAAATATATTGAATTCTCTTTTAAGTTTCACCCTAGTTTCTATTCTTGCAATATGTGGAACAATTCTTTAATGGACTTTCTTTGGATAAATTTGTTTCTTTAATTTTTAATTGTTTAAAATTAAAACAACTATATACATACAAGAAAGGATTTCTCTTTCTTACATATTTCTGATTTCTCTTTGAATTCATTGTAAGGATTTCATTATTTATTTTTTTTTGGCTTAAATGCTCTTTTGATCCCTTAAATATTTAGTTGGTATCGCTTTGGTCCTTTAACTAAAAAAAAGATTGTTTGAGTACTTTATTTTTATCTCCGACTTGTTTTGGTCCCTTCTGTTAAAAAAATTCAAAAAAAAGTTAGGGTTTGTACTATTCATCTTCTTCATTCTCCTTCCATCCTTTTCTTCATGATCTTCATCATCAACAACACACCAACCCAGAAAAAAAAACTTTTTCATCATCTTCATCAAATCTATAAACATAATCAATTTTCATAACTCAATCAATAACCAATTTTTCCATTCAAAAACATCCATTTCAATCTAAACAACACAATTTCTCAATCTCCCTAAACCAAATCAACCAAAATCTTCATATCTATTTCCTAATTTTTTTTTCCCAGATTCAATAACAATAGGAAAATCCCATAGCTGGTCCTGTTTTTGAAATCAATTATCAAAGTAGTGCAAACCGGAAACACAAAATCGAACACAAAAATTAGCAAACTGGAATCCCAAACTTGAAAACGAAAATGGGTATCGCAAACTTGAAAAGGAAAGCATGAATGACAACAAAGATGCATAAACTGGAATTAAAAATTAAAGATGCATAAACTGAGTTATTCAAACCGATTTCGTGTGAAAAATGGGTATGAATCCACTTTCTTCTCAGTTGAAATCAGAGATATAATAAAAGAGTGGTGCTATATAGTACGGAATGTTATTGTACGAAAATTCACGAAAATGTGTATTTGAGGCACTGCACTTGCAATTTTATATAATAGAAAGCTAATAACATAGCTCCTTTACGGAATACACGGGCTGATTAGGGGCAAAATTAAATTTTATTAAAAAATTATACTATAATAGTCTCCTTTAAATGAATACATGGGTGGTTGTTAACAAAATTAGCCAATTAACCAATTCGTTGAATTTCGTTTCAAGTTGGTCCGTACCACTGAGCATTATCCATAATAAAAATGGATTGCATTTCTTTGAGATTTAACACATGCTGAGTCAATCGAAAGGGCAAAGAAATGATTCATGCGGAAACGGGTTTAGATCCGAAAATGAATTTTTTGAAGGATTGGTGATGATGATAAAGGATTTAGATTGGATTTGAAAATGGAGTTTTTTTTGTTCATAAAATAGTGATGGAAGGGATGATGATGAATGTTTCAAGGTTTGTTTGTTGTTCTTGATGAACATTAAAAAAAGAACTGAGTTTTTATTTTTTTTTATTTTTCTGGGTTTAAATATGTATGAAGGTGATGAAGATGAGGGAGAAATAGAATGAAGAAGATGAAGAAAGGAAAGATATAAAAAAAGGCTTAAATGCTCTTTTAGTCCCTTAAATATTTATTTGGTATCGCTTTGGTCCCTTAACATTTCCAGAGCTAATGCCAAAATGACATGTGTACCACACTTAACGTTTTTTTATTAAACCTAACGGAAACCTTACAGAAGGGACCAAAAAGTGTAACAAAAATTAAATTAAAGTACTCAAACAATTTTTTTTTTAGTTAAGGGACCAAAACAATACCAAATAAATACTTAAGGGACTAAAAGAGCATTTAAACCTTTTTTTTTTAACAAATCGAAGGGATTTCTCTATAAGCCTAAAGTTATAAAAGACATCCTTCGTGGAGATATACTTGTTTGATCACAAGATCAAGATCAAGTGTATAATACTTAAACACATATGAAGATATATAAAGAAGCACTTATTTCCAAAATATTAAATTAATTTTGTTTTTTATACTATAAAAGTGTCTATTTGACCAAACAATTATATATATCCTTCGTGTTTTCCATAGTGATACAAAAGATTAGTGAAGTGACCAACTAAGTAGCTGGTGCCAAACTAAACACATACTCTCTCCGTTTTAAAATATAAATAAAATTTGGTCAACCAAAATTAACGTATTTAATTCAAAATCTGTATTAAATACATCAATTTATGATGATTCATTTTTACTTATACTTTGGACGGAGGAAGTACAACAATTTAGTATAATTTAAGAGTGCTACTCTATCATTTGAGTGTATCATTTACATCTCAATTATAAGTAAAAGTAACTTACTACATAAATATTGAGAATAATGGTTAATTCCATTTAATTTTCTCAACATAATCAAAAATTATAAATTTGTTTAGATTTAACTTTGGATGAATCATTTTTTGGTACGAAGATGGAGTGGAAAACACCATTTGAAATTAAACTCACACATATATTTAAAAGATTTCAAATTCAATTTTGATTAAATTTTTTAGTAACTATAAGTTGACTCGAAAGTAAGTAAAATTTAACAAAAAATCATATTTTCCACAAATTAAAGTCGAGTTCTTTCAAACGATTCGTCTTAATTGAACTCAATAACCATCCGAGTTTAATAACTTGGTTCCCAATACCTACAATATAATTTGAATTTAACTTTACTAATTAAATGAAGCTTTTTTATCAAAGGTATTTTAAAATCTTTACTACTCCAATTTACTCCCTCCATCCCTATATACAAACACTCTTAAAAAGTGCTTATATACACGAACAGAGGATATGGTTAAATTATGTTTTAGACCAACAAATGTTTTTTTTTTTTTAGGGATAGACCAAAAAGTGTTAGTTACCGGTAATTAAGGTTTTGGGGAATCACGATAATGATTGATTTTGGCTAAAAAGCGTAGTTATAAAGGTATCTCCCTGTGTTTTGCTGCAGCTCGGCGTTTAATGCGGATACACTTTCCAAGGGAATAATCACGTGGGTCCCACATTGTCTGTCACCCTACGTACCATGATTTCTAACGTCACATGCCACTTATAAGTTGATACGTTCCTATAGGTGATAATCTCATACTTTTCTTTTAACAAAAATTGGGCAAATAGTCATTTTCCCATCTAAATGGGTAAACATCTACTCCCTTCGGTCTCAAATGTAAGCAACTTTTTACTTTTTAAATTCATTCAATAAATAATGTATGTGGGCCATATTATAGACCACATACATTATTTATTGAATGAACCTAAAAAGTGAAAATTTTCTTACATTTGAGACTAGAGGGAGTATAAATGAAGAAGAAAGAAAACTGACTTTAAGTGTTTTTGTTAAATATTGATGCATTCTTCATAAATGTAAAATAAAATATATTGAATTGAGAATGATGAAAGTAATATTAATTAGAGTTTGAGGACTCGTTAATGTTTGCCTGTGATTTTGGCAAACGATGGTTAGTTTTAATTATTACAAGTGAGACCAAACTATAAATCTCAAGACCGTTGTGCAAAGGTTTTTGTATGAAAAGAGTTTGAAAAAAGGTCACGAAGTGCACTCAGGTTGCTTAGAGAGCAGGTCTGGTTTAATATAAAAAGACAATGTCTCTCGACAGGTTTGAGAATGCGATTAAAGACTTAACATAAAGCAAAATAAAAGCAAGATAAAAGTAAGTGTACGCACGTAAAAAAAAGAAAAAGGTAAAATACAATGCATTAAAATAAAATGGGTGGTCTACAAATCAGTTTACATACATTATGTATAACTCGTTTCCCTAGACGCCGGTAGTTTGAGTGTTGTAGAATTCTGCATATGATTTGCGACCCACTTTCCGGCTTGGAAACTACTATTTATACTAAAAGACCTAAATGGTGGACCACTAACTCCATGATCAACACTTCCTCCATTTTGGACAACCATTTGCCCCACCTTCTCCACTAAAGGAAAATGCTTCATTGCTTGAATCGTGCTTCCCACTCTTTTGCTTGTCTTCGACGCAAGAATGCCCTTTCAGCCTTACTTCGTCGAACGCCAATTATGCGCCTTAGGCTTGATGCTTTGTCGAAACTTCTTCCATTTGTATTCGAGAAGCTCTTCGATTTCTCAAAAACGATGGTCAAAGCATATGTCGACCATATTAAATGAGTCTATGATATTTACAGGCTAACAGTCATTTAGTTATTCAATATTAACAAAAATAAAAAACAGAAAAATAAGTTGGTTAACATATTGCCCAACCCAACCCAAATCGGAATTTAGTGGATTTATCCAAACCGTCTCAATAATGTAATATGTAATTATTTTACCCGACCCAAAGCGGAGTGCCATATATGTTCGAGTCTTGGGTTTGGCCAAACTCAACCCAAATCGACCCAAGTACACCCTCATCTATAAGTACTTACTGTCATATCAGTATCTATAAAAAAGACTTACTGTCAATATTGAGACAATTTTAACGTCAGATACTATTTTGACCAACAAAGTGACCAATCAAATAGTGTTTTGAAATTTCGATATATTGAGAGAGTATCGTAAAGACTCGTTACACATTCATAAAACGAAAATGACTATCTGGTCTAAAAACCTTACCCCCCTCGCACCCAATTTTTGTCTCTTTGAAACTCATAGTTCACTCACCCATTTATGTTAGCAAGGCTCAAATCTAAAAGGATATTGTTAGCTGGTACCGATGCCCCTCGGGCACTATTTAACATTCTCCAATTTAAAATAGTTACTGCAACTTTATAGTATGTTTGATACTTAGTATCGATTAGAACATCATAATGTAGAACAACATAAATATAATAACGTATACCAAACTTTGAAAGTATGAAAAATTCTAATAACTGTCCTTGAAACGCCACTTATGAAAACAAATATAGTGAAAATATGTCGGAACTTGTGTAGTGTAAAAAATGCCATTTTTAATATAATTTTTTTCTTTTTTAACTAGTGCCTTCGAGTGCCCTTGAACAATTTTTTTTCTTCCTTAACTAGTGTCTTCGAGTATCCTTGAACAGAGACACTGGTTAGTAAGACCCTAAAAGTATAAAACAACTTTCTAGTATAATGTTTGGTGGATAAATGATTATTTTCATTGACAACTTGTACTTTAGACAAAAAATTGTAGAAAGTTGTAATGTGATTTAGTGAGAGACGCAAATTTCAGTTTTTGTCCAGTCCATTATCATTAAATTTGTTCAATCTTAAAAACAGTTTCACAATCAAACAAAATACAATTTGAGTATCTCAATGACATACCTCAATGATATAAGATGTTCATATCTGCTACAAAAAATAAGATGTTATTGTTTAGATTAAATTAAGATAAGAATCTTTATTTTTATTTTTTTTGTCAAGTTTCATAGTGACTAGAGCTCACACAATTAAATGTGGAGAAGTGAGGTGTCTGAGGTTCGAACCCCGGTCCCTGCAACATACAATATCCCTATCAACTGAGCTAAGCTCACGGGATGATAAGAATCTTTATTTACAAAAGCATATTATTAAGTAAATACTTATTTTTCTTAAAAACTTACATTTAGTTTGAACCACGTTTTTTTAGAGGATTTTTTAACCATGTTATTCATGCAAAATATTTATCGACCAGGGAAGGATAATTTTTTATTATTAATAGGGGTACAATCATATACTATAAATGTTTATGTAAAAATGTATCAATGCATGATAAAAGAATGACACAATCATTACTAAGAAAAAATTAAGGCAACAAAAACTTTGTCATTTCATCTAAAAAAAATTGAAGACTGAAATATCCAAGAATTTTTTTAGAGGTCCTACAAATTATATTTCTCTAAGGCTTTGTTTGCGAGTTTGGAAGGGAAGGGAAGGAAAGACTCGGAAAAAAAGGAAGGAGTAAGTGGAAGAAATAGAGGACATTGGAAGGAGGGGCTTTGGGGGGCTTATTTTTCTTCAAAATATAAAACCCTCCTCATTTGGGGGAACT
>Ga0228711_1012180_pt1 | contig 10640 bp, 2 predicted proteins | sample MedpolnodulmetaG_2_FD_177996 | JGI IMG/M metagenome (GOLD analysis project Ga0228711, IMG submission 177996) | Root nodule microbial communities from Medicago polymorpha collected in Santa Monica, California, United States - brown nodules | ecosystem: Host-associated > Plants > Roots > Nodule...
ATACTAAAAAGGGAAATTATATAGTAATTATTGCATTGAAAACTGTGTAATTAATCCATAAATAAGTCAACAAAGTTTCCTTTTATGGTAATAAATTCCATTTTTTGTATGCTTAACCAGTGCCCCGGGAGCACCGGTTAGCATGACCCAAATTTATATTATCCTCTCCTTTGAGATGCTTGAATTGCAACTCCTTTTCATAATAATTAAATATGTCATACACTTAAATATATTATAACATAAATAAATATTTTTATGATATATACTAATTTTGAACCACCAATTAAGAAAAATAAATTAATTTTTTTATAATTTAAGTGACAATGATAATTAAATTTAAACATTATGTTATTAATTTATAATTTTGAGTATAAAATTCACTTTTAGATAACAATACTTTATTGACTTTCGTAATTTTTCACATATTTTAATTTTATTTTTGGTTGTTTCATATTTTATAACAGAGTTTAAAACTATATGTTAATTAAACTGTGAATAAAAAATAGAGAAAAATATGTATTCAAATTTTAATTATATTAAAATAGATCCATAATACTATTTTTCTTTGAAGTGTGTTAGATTAATTTTTTTGCTGGATTATTATAAATTAAAAAAAATTATTAACGGGATAAAATGTAGATTTTAACCTAAGAGATGAGGAAAATGTAATTGAAACACAAAGTGAAATATTTTCTAGTATATTTTAGGCTTGAGTTTTGTAACACATGGATTTTAAGTTATTTTGTTCTCCTTTAACTTTTCAATTGTTTGCACCATTACCCTTTTTTTTTAAAAAAATGCCACATCAACAGAAACAAATGATATTTTAATCAAACCCATGAAACACAACAATCTTCATCCTCTTCCTTCCATCTCCTTCATCATCTTCATCATCCAGCAAAATGAAGAACGCTAATGCTGCATATTAAGAGATTTGGAAGATTCTTAATGTATGGGTGTCCTCTACTTGATACTACTTACCAGAAATTGTAACAATTAGCAACGACCCTCAACGGTGGTGGTGACGGATCTTAGGGAGGTTCTAGCCCCTCCCTCCTTCATTTCTCGTTGGTACATATATCTTATGCTTCTTGTCCTTGATAGTGCTTTAAAAACAAAAACTGGTTGTGCATTCGTGTACACAGTTTGGATGAAACCAACATTTGTTTGTTATAAAGATCCTATCATTCATAGCCTTCGAGAAAAGGGAATTTTTTTTCTCTAATTATGTTTAATTTTACCGTAGGTAGAGTGAAAAGTGATTCCATACACAAATTGATTTTGACTGATGTAGTTTGGAATTTAATTTTGCATATAGAATTGATTATAACTTGAAGTTAGAATTTGTAGTTTTTGACTCCAAATCAAGGTTGCAATTTGCAAATAAAAGCAACACCACTTGTGTGTCATTGTGAATTTGTGACAAATTTTGTTACTTATCAATCTAATTCTGTTGACTCTGCTTTCTTATCAGTGTTACATTATAACATTAGTCTAGTCCACATCAAGATACATAAACATTCCTATTGTGCTTAATTTGTAACCCAAATGATGCTTTCCATAGAAGGTTGACAAGATCGTATATCCCATTAAAACTCTCTGTGTCACTTTATTTTGACCTATATTGGCATGTTTACATGTAAGTTCTCATCTTTTTGGCCCATTGTCTTCGATATGACGACGATTTAGCTTTCCTTTTCCCCTTTTTATTACTAGAAGAGGCTGAGCTATAATTATAAACTAAACCACAACTCTAAGAGGCAGAAATATCAAGCATTTGGAGAACTGAGTTTGAGGAAAAATCTGCAAACCATTCACTTTTTGAAAGCCATTTGTTATTCTAACGTAATAGTTCTTTTTATGCATCCACTCAATAGATTTAATAATAGGGGCACATGGATGATAAGAAACACTTTTGTTTTTACCCGAAAGGATGAGTCACACTCTATCCACAATCTACATAGTTGTTTATCCTAAGTAATGATAAGGGCACTGATGATGCCCTATAGTTCTACTTCTACCATGTTAAATAACAATATACTTTTTGAGTAAAGTTGTGGCCAAAATTGATTGTTTGAGCAACTTTTTCTTAGATATCTTGTAAGAGCATGTTTTTACCTGACTGATTATGTATACATCATTGTACAGCTACTGGACATTCATAGACTGGTTGAGTATTTTCAGATATTGTAGCACAATAATAAAGGATTCGTTAGTATGTTGCTAGCAGAAACCATATTTCTCAATTTTTTGATAAGCTCTCTCATCTAACTTCTCTATAGCAGATTAGCGCCTATAACTCTGAAAGCTTATAAGAACTTTTTTGTGAGTGAATACTTGTTTCAATTGAGAAGTTCCATAAGTTAGAAGCTGATCCCAGTTGAACCACACAGTCATATATCACTGTAGCTTGTCAACTACTCTTAGAAATATGCCTTATGAATCGGTAAAAGGATTTGATTTCAATCCGATCACAAGAGTCAATGCCATTGATCGTTTTGTCACTTGTCCAGTTTTACTTGCACTCTTGTAAATAAAAGACGTATTGCCAGATTGCGGTGTTCCCCACGCAATCGTCATTAGAATGTTTTGCAATATGCACATAGCCTACTGTGTTCTGCTCTTGTGACTTGGGAAAGGCTATGGATGAAGTAAAACAGTTTGGCATTGATCCTTTGAAATCAATGTTAAGTGCAACATTACATGCTAGCCTAAAAGGCTATATCTGAACTCCACTGGGACAACAAAGGCACTGCATGCACAAATTTTCTCTTCGATGATTGAAAAGGCGGGGGGATTCATGCTACAATGAGGTTCTGAGTGCCATTATATCATTACAGTCATATATGCTCAGAAGTTATGGGATTCAAAGTACAGTGCTTGAAATTTCTAAAAGCTTTGTTGCTTTTACTTTGAGGAGGAAGGAGGTAATAATGGCAAATACTTGGTCTGGGGCGTATTTACTTATCTGACAGTCAATGCTCAATTTTAATGATTAGAAATTTATTTGGTGAAAGGGTCAATGGTATTTGGTGTGAGAAATGGAGAATAAATGAGGAATCTGTGATCGAAATTGTATTTCTATAAATTTTTGGAAGTGTTGATAATCTAGGTTGTTTGAGAGATAGCAGAAAATGAAGGAGAGCGGGGTTAGCAAAAATGGTGTATCAAAGTTCTAAGATTTTCTTTTTTGGCAAAAGCTTTGAGATTTTCTTGATGGTGGCTGGTTATGGCAAACAACTCATCGGACATGGGATATATCAGTACTTTGTTTGGTAATAACGTTTCTAATCGAATGTGTGTCCGGTGTCCGACATTAACATGACACTCATATATGTAATTAAATTCAACTATAATTTTTTTCTTCAAATTATTAATAATCTCGGCGTATCTGCGTTGTTTGTGTTGGTGATTCATAGATACTTAGTTATTACAGGATGGGTCAACCGTGTCACAATGTTAAGCTTAGAGACACAAAATCATCTGCCGGGCATAAATTGAAGTCGCCCCTAACAAGATTCCAGTAGACAAAGCTAACAACAAAATCTGTCTTGATAAATTGAAACAATGATAGATGCCATCAGTATTACTAACTAGGTGCCCAGAATATTCATTCATGTCACCTTTGACCAGGTGCAGTTGACCATTCATCAATAATTTTCAATCAATTTATTTTGTCTTTCGCCGACTCTGTACTTCAATTAATTTACATCTACTATAATTTTTTTTACACATTATCCAATTAATCCACACCAAAATTGTCACTTTGTTTTTTTTAAACAAAATTTATCACTTTGTTATTATGTTGATTTCTAAAATATCTTTAGAAATATATGCGATTGATTTATGTGTACAAAGTTTTATACCGATATATATTAAATGATAAATGTTAGTATGTTATTTTTTTCCTTGGAGATATTAGTATCGTCTAACTTGTTAGAATGATATTAGTTGATTTCTAACTCGTTAGTTCAACGTAGTGAGCTACTCATCCTCGCAGCGCGTATATATAATTGAACCAACGCGTACTCGTTTAAGACTATAAGCTTTAAAGCATTTGATTGAAGTCTTCAGCCTTGGTGGTTTCATTTTTTGTTTTTTTGAAAGAAGCCTCGGTGGTTTCATGTTTTGCAATTTTTTATTCTTTATAGGTCCATTCTGCTGGTTCTTGTGAGTAACAATACCAAAGAGGCAATGCTATGTTATCATCTTTTTTTTCTTCTTCTTATCTTGAGTTATCCTCTTTCGTGTTTAACCGTAGAGATTAATTTAAGAATATAGAGCTCATTTAAAGATTGTCTCTCTTAAATGATTCTTTTTCACACAACTCTTCCCTTTGTATATCAATGATGAGGAAGGCCAAATATTGAATTTTCCTGACAGTCCTGAATTTTGGGATATGATCTTATTATAACACTAAAATGTGTTCACAAAACAAGAAATACTTACTTTGTCAGAAATTAAAATGAAAAATATATTGACACACAAATAAAAAATTAAAGAGAGAAAGATTCAATAGTATGACTAAATTATTTATCTTTCTTTTTCATATGTATATGTATCCAAATATTTTTAATATTTAGGATAACCATAAAAGAGGGGGGATCCCGGATCTGTGTCTAGATTTTGTTTATGTATTTTTTACTTTGCCCTGTCTCTTGGTGGATTATATGAATGCATGCAGAGGCACTGTATCAGTTGACTCCAATCTAAGCAATGCCTTTTGACATTGAGCAATGCTCCAATATTAACATTGCTTTTTTGATGAATAAGAAGAGCTAACTCATAGCCAGTGAATCGAGAGTACACATTGACATTTTTACCGACCAATCTATACATTCAACTAATTAATAATTTGCAAGTGGCCGTGTCTTAAGTGAACCACATGTCACACATACAATTTCTCGTTCGCTAAACACACTCTACCCTACATTCTTGTTTTATTTATTTATAACATTTTCTTTCTTTGGTTGCATTAGAAAAATTAAAATGAGAGTGGATACCACACTTATTCGGAGTGATCACACATGTGTAAACCATCTTACTGTGTATCTACTTGTTGAATCAATTAAATGTTTGCAAACTTCTAAGTTTACTTCCAATATGTTTACTTTAATGAGTTGATTCCACCAAGATCCTTTTGTCTTAATCATAAGCATGGCGGTAAAGTGAGAAGAAAACAATTATGGCATGGTAATGCTGGCCGAAATTTTACCATGATAATAATAATAATAATAATCAAATAGTAGCACTATTAACTAACCTAAATGACTAATCCTTGTGTTTGTAAGTGTGTCGATCAAGCAGGAGGAGTTCAGGTCCATTTACCACGTGCTCCATTTAGTCCATTTACGTCATGGATGAGACATGTGGCAAAAAAACATCTAACAGTTGAGATTTAAAATTAAAAACAAATATTTTATATAATAAAAAAAATAAAAATCAACATCTTCCTCAGATTCCCTCTTTCTCCTCTGTTCCAATTTCTCCACCCAAGGCCGCTCCTGTTACTCTCATCACCATAATATCCTTATCTGTTCTAATTCATGGTGGTTGCTAATGTTATGTGCCAATGTATTAATATCCTAATTTCAATTTATTTTCTTGTTCTGAATCAGCCATATCCAAAACCTAAAATTTAATAAAATAAAATCTCAATTGAAATCACAATCATCCGTGTAACGAATCCCAAATTCAATTTATGTTCATGTCACTTTTAATCGAGAGTATTTTAATCTCAATTTTTGAATTAGCAAAAGTGGTATGAATCATGATTTTGTGAGGGAAGCTGGAAGTGAAAAGAGAGAAACGTAAAAAGTACTAGAGAAGAAGAGAGGAAGATGGTGATTTATGATTTTTAGTTTTTGTTTTACTAAAAAACTAAATGTTTTGTTTATTTTAAAATCTAAACCATTGATTTTGTTTTTGCCACATGTCATTCATCCAAGGCATGTGGTAAATGGAGCATACCTGGACTCGGGCAGGAAGGGTGTTCATCAGATTGGATGCGTAACTTTGAGCTTTCACAAAATGTTATATAATACTATTTATTAAAAATAGTTAAGTAATTATTAAAATAATTTAAATAATATTTAAAATTGGCTTAAATATGCACTCTGTCCCTATAATTTGGGCGCGTTTTGATCTTCGTCCTTGTAAAAAAATAAATTAAAAACATCCCTGCAAAAAAAATTGTTTTAAAAAGGTCCCTGACCCCACTTTTTTGCTGACATGGGATGGCTTTGGCCATGTGGCAGTTGCTGACTGTGCAACTTTTGCCACGTGGCCCTGACGCGGTAGTCCACGTCATTAAAAATTAAAAAAAAATTAAAATTAAAAAATCCCTTTTTTTTTTTGAAATATGAAGAAAAAAATTGGAAATAAGTTTTTTTTTAAATCTAGAAATAAATGTTTGAAAAATAAAATTAAAAATGATATAATCTCAAAATTTATAACTTTTGAAAATATAATTTTCAGTATTTTTGAAAACAAAATGTAATATATAATCTTCAAATTAAAAAAAATGAATTTTTGAAAATTTAATTCAGTTTTTTTTCCGATTTTTAAATTTATTTTCAGATTTCTTTAATTTAAAAAAAAGAATTTTGTAAAAAAAATATTTTTTAATTAAAAATCGAAAATTTAATTTTCAGTTTTTTTAAATTTTTTTATGATTTTTTAATTTAAATTTTTTTTCTTCTGAATTTTGAAAAAAAAAACAAAAATTAATTATGTGGCATGCCACGTTAGCGCCATGTTGCCAAAATCATGCCACTTCAACTGAATAATGGGGCCAAGACCTTTTTAAAACAAAAAAATTTTGCAGGGATGTTTTTAATTTTTTTTTTACAAGGACAAAAATCAAAATGCGCCCAATTACAGGGACGAATTGCATATTTAAGCCTTTAAAATTTAAATCAATGCGTTCAAACTAAGTGATATTAAGTGTGACTAAATTTTGTAAGACTTAAGTCCAACTTTCCTTAAAATTGAGCAAATTCAACACGTCCTATGTCTATTTTACCTTTTTAATTGTCTAATGAAACTTGAAAAATTATTTAAAAGCATATTTCATATGAACTTTCAAGTATGTCAATGAATCTACTACTCAATAGACAAAATCCTATGAAAGCTTAAGAACAACAATAAAAGCACTTAAAGATGTATACAATACACTATTTTTTATAAAAATAATCTATGTTATTTATTTCTAAAAAAAATAATACACATATATGTGTACACTGACATGACAACCCTGATAAACTTTTTTGTAAGCTCAAATTTAGCATATGTAAATAAAATTTATAAAAAAAAATCGAGCCAAATCTTTTTACGTTAGTCGTACTTTGGGAGACGGTTCAAACACGCTGTTTTAGACGGATGTCTGGGTGGGTGTAGTGTTGTTACGAGATAGATTCACCAGGTTGCATGAATTGTCTTTGTTGAAGGGGGAGTCATTGTTTTCTATGTATTCTTTGGGGTGGGGGTGGATGGGGCGTCTTGGAGTTGGAGGCGTAGGTTGTTCGCCTAGGAGGAGGGGTTGCTAGGGGACCTTAGGCTTTTACTTCAAAACGTTACTTTGCAGGTTGACAGGGTTGATACATGGATTTGGCGGTTGGAACCATCTTCCATTTATATAGTTCGTAGTTCCTACAACTATTTGAATGTTCAGACTCCCATTGATCAAACTATGTTTGTGTCTTCTCTTTGGCATAAGGACGTTCCTTTGAAGGTGGTGTTGTTTGCGTGACGTCTGTTTCGTGATCGGCTTCCTACCAAGGATAACCTTTCACGCCGTCGTGTTATTGACATTGATGCTCAAAGTTGTGTTGGTGGGTGCGGCTTACAAGAAACATCTGCCCATTTATTTTTACATTGTACTCTCTTTGGTTCTGTTTGGAACCACATCTTTCGGTGGCTTGGTGTCTCTACTGTTTTGCCTCATGATGTAGTAGGTTTTTTAACCAATACTGTTTTTTTGGTGGGGCTACTAAGTCGAGGCGTTCGATTTTACAGGTTATTTGATTTGCAACAGTGTGAGAAATATGGAAAGAAAGAAACAACATAATTTTTAATGCTATAGAAAGCTCAATTATGCAGGTGGTGGGCAAAATAAAGTCATTAACTTACAGGTGGTTGAAGGAGATACTCATTACCCTTCCTCTCAATTATCATGGTTGGTGGCTTAGACCGTTCACCATTTTAGGCATAGGCTAATTTCTGTTGTTGTTTGTTTTGGTTCTTTTGGTGTTGACTCTTGCCTTGTAAATATTGTTTATACTTTGGATTGACTTTGTTTTTTCCTTAGCACACCTTGTGCTAGGAAGACTTTTTGCGGTGATAATATATTTTATTTTAGTCTCTTAAAAAAAATATCTTTTTACTAAACATGTTTGCTAGATCAAACCTTAAACAAACCCGACTTAATCCTTATAGAACGATCTGACATATTCGCATTAAACATGCGACACAAATGTATTTTTCAACGACCTTTCATAAAATAAAATAAATACTACCTTTGTTTATGAATATAATAATTATTTAAAAGAATTCTTCCTTAATAGAAGTTCATTTTTAAATTACTAAAATAGTTTGTTTATTTCTTATATAAATATCTCTAATTAGTTTATTACCTTTCAGTGTCATTTTAAATTAAAATACTTCCTCCGTTTCTTTTTAAGTGTCTTTTTAGAAAATTAACACTAAAATAGCGATGTGTATTTTTGTACATTTTCTTCCTATTATACCCTCATTTTAATCCACCAATAAATTCCTATTTATTTGCACACACTTTATCTTTCCAATAAATTTAATATGTTATCTTTCTATCGTAACAAACAATTGTCAGTTATTATCTTTTTCTCCAACAAATTCCTATTTTTTTTGCACACTATCTCTCTCATAACAAACAATTGTGAATTTTCTAAATATTGTGCACATCTTTTTAATTATTTCAAGTCATATAAAAATTATTCCAACTTCACATTAATTAAAAGTTAAGAAAAAATTAACTTTCTTCTAACTCCTTTAATTAAAGTTAAGGCTTCAACTATGACTTCCACCAATGCTAGAGTCACACTTGAATTTTTAACAATTGCTCTCACCTTATTTATAAAATATTAACTCTTTTTAGAACCATTGTTTGGAACAAAATTTTGTTTAAATTTGAAGATAACTAGAAACAAACTTTGTTTAAAAAAAACTTAGTTTTCTAAATAAATAACATTAATTAGTTTTATTGAAAAAGATAAAAGTAATTGACAAATCGTTCCTTTAAAATACAAAAAAGACAGTTAAATAGGAACAAAAATTCACCCTAAAAAGACACTTAAAAGGAACAAAGGGAGTATTAATTAAGCATTCGTTTTTTTATATTAAAATTAAAAGGAAAATGTTAACAAGTGCTCCTGGGACACCGGTTAAGAAAACCAAATATAGTATAAGGACCTTGAAACTTGTGTAGTCAAAGTTAAAAAAGTGTAAAAGAATTATGTTTTCAATGCAAATATTTCCTTTTTTGTTTCCTTGACCAGTGCCGCAAGATCCAAATTAAAATATATGTAAAACTATCAATTGTCTGTCTACCATGTTGGACCGGTCTTGTTTTGATGTTATTTTATGCCACTTGGATTGAAGGATAAGGAAGTATAATGTCATGATTCTATTGATGAATTTGTTGGGAACTCTTGAGCTGGTTTAAGATTTCATTTTGCTTTTGGTGTTTGGTTGGAGCCAGCGGCTTCGATCTTTTAGAATTTATTGTCTCATATCGTTAACAAATAGAGTTGCAATTCGTAATGGCTCTATTAGTGATTTAGTGTGATCTAGCCAATTAATTAAGCATAATCAAATCCTCCACTAGTAACCTAGTATAGTCACAATGTAAGTCATATACATTTTTACTCTAGACCACTACAAGGAAAAAGAGTAGTAAAGTAACATAACTTTGCATGCATGTAATGAAGCGACATTCAAAATAACAAGATTAATGGAAAACTTATCTTCATTGATATTTTCAAGCATATCACAATACTATACATTTTTCTTCTTTCTTATCCACACTCATTCTCATCTACTCTATCCTTTCTTTTCACTCCTTCCACAATTACTTGTTTTATATCCCTTTGTTAATTTTTTTAGGTCTTTCCTTTTTAAATTGTCTCTCTCTTTATAGAATCAAATTTTCACATAAACTTATTTTTTAAGTTATATAATTCTTATCTTTGCTTGACTTCAATGGATCAAATCGACGAGTGTGACTCAATTAACTGTTGAATTTATAGTGGAGGACCACATTTAAATTCTGGCATAACATATTTTTGAAAAAGAACAAAATATTAAGTATCAGAGTTCACCATTTTAATTTTTTCCCTTAAAAAAAAATGGTGAGCTCTGATACTTAATATTTTGTTGCGTATGATATGCAATATTCAATATCTAATTATTTAATGTTGGACTATTTTTTTAAAATAAATGTTACCGAGTGTTTATAGGGCACTCTTTAAACACCAAAAGTGGTAAAAGTTTATGCATTTATTACATTGAAAATTGAAGTTTTTAATTTTTATAAAGAATATTTTCTTTATTAAAAATGTTTAAAAAGTGTTCTAGAAACACTCGTTAACGAGACCTTTTTAGAG
>Ga0228711_1012181_pt1 | contig 10640 bp, 4 predicted proteins | sample MedpolnodulmetaG_2_FD_177996 | JGI IMG/M metagenome (GOLD analysis project Ga0228711, IMG submission 177996) | Root nodule microbial communities from Medicago polymorpha collected in Santa Monica, California, United States - brown nodules | ecosystem: Host-associated > Plants > Roots > Nodule...
TTAAAGCTGATTCTAATCATTTTGATGAAATGATGAGAATAATTTATAGTGTAATATGCATCCTCATCATGAGAACATTCTTTCATCGGAGTTGATAATGTTCTCTTCTATATGGGATGACAATACACTCTCGGTTAATTAACCTTTAATTATTTTGTTGATGATGCAATTTATCTCATAGTTCATGTTGGTGATTGCACACAATGTTTCTTTCCATTGAGTATCTTTGAGATGTTTTAGTTTAGGCATGCATGTAATCATGAAGGTACATTCAATCATTATTTTGAATGAAACTTTTATACTTTTTCCTTAAACTCTTTTTAGAAGATATTTGAAGATAATTCCTTTCAAATTTTAATCATTTATTCCTCGAATCTTTAAGGCTTTGATGAAAACCATGTGGTGACGAGTATGTGTCAATTGATCATAAAATTAATCTTCTTGTTGAATCTTCTATCAACACTCATTTGACTCAAACAATATTCTTTTTATATTTTCTTTAAGCTTGTGATAGTACTGTTTTCGTATTCTTCCAATGAGTATATACTAGGTATATAACTCGTGCGTTGAACGGATTTTATAGGATTTTTTTTTATAAATTTATTGGAAATAACAATTTCGATAGCTGTAATGAATCATTTTTTATTTTATAAAAAGGACCTTTGAAATATTTTTAAACTTTAGTCATTGTCAAGTAAGAGAGTTAGTTAAAAGGTTCTTTTAACATAAATTATGCGTCGTTCTTATGTATATAGAAGACACGGTGTTTGATAGATAATTTAAAACGCAAGAGTGAGATATTTGTAAGAATAAGATGACATGTTGAATCTTAACTTCTTTTAAAAAATAAAATTATTTCTGTATATCTAGGCCAAATAAGTAAAATGTAAAAGTAAATATATGACATCAACATTCAAGCTTTTACAATAAGTAAGTTAGATTAAATGTTCAAAGAGCTTTTTGAATCAGCTTTGTCATGTCTAAGTAGTATTTTATGTTAGATGAAATTGTTCTACAATCATTCGATGCCGGTATATAAACTCTACTAAACCAACCATGTTCAGGCCCATAATACATGTACACTTATAATCTATTTGGGCAACTTCCGAGTTGAGTTGCATCAATATTCTTTTTATACGACAAATTCAAAATCTTTACGTCGAACTTTGATTTGGTTTCTATCATTTTCATGAAACCTAAGTAGATCATTAACATCTTTTAGACAACATAACAGTAAAAATAAGACACATATCTATATTTATAAACTCATCAGGTTGTTCTGTTTTGATTGAATGTCTCCAACAACGATTTTCTTTTGATTCATAGTGAAACTTCAAGGTAGTACCTATAATTTAAAATGAGTAAACTCAATAATTAAATAAATTAATTTAAATCAGCGAAATATAAAATGGATAAATAGATAGAAAATATTGAAAATGTAAATGTGAAAATAAATGTATAACAATTTTTAACAATTAACACTGCACGAATATAAACAAACTTTAAAATAAAAAAAATTAAAGTTGATCTTTAATTGGTGCAAATATTAGATTTAAAATAAATGTAATTTCATAGGCTTCTCGAATATAAATCTCTTTTATCCTTTTCTCCTCATCTACACGAAAAAATTATTCATATTAAATTGGTGTGGATACTATTGATGCACCAAAAACATAAATAAAAGTCTCTTTTATCCTCTTTTCCTCATCTACATGAAACAATTATTCATATTAAAGGATAAAATAAAATAAGGAAAATGATAGAAATTTATACTAATAAATGCTATATCATCAGTAAAATAAAAAGAAAGTGAAACATTTGGTAAATCGATATCTATATAATAGAGTTATTTGAGTCACTATTGTCTACAACAAAAACTAATAAATAGTCAAGAAATATAAGAAGAGTAAGAAAGAGAAACAAAGGCTATCATACAAAATTTAAGAGTATCTTCCAAAAATTCTTTGGAAAAAGTGATAATGATCCAAAACATCACCATTGAGCCCTTTCTTCCTACTCCATTTTTTCTTCTAATTTTCTTTCTGTGGACACTCATTTTGTTGGATGGAGGGTAAGATGAAAAGATCTCAAAGTCTTATCACATATTTATACACACAATGATCATGACTATAAATATGAAATTATAACTAATTTATTATTAAAATTTTGTATTAATACAATGAGTGAATGAATAGTCATATTTAAAGAATGTAAGTTAAAGAATATGAATCAAATTGTAGTTTAAAGGTAATTGATTGATGTGCTAAAGTTATTTTTTAAAATAATATGACAATATCTTTAAAAAATATACATGACAATAGACATTACTTAAAATTGTAAGTAATTAATTGATTAATTGTGTGGTTAAAATTGCAGTGTATATTATTTTATTACCCATTTTATTACCCGTGGGTTCCTTTTTAAAAAGTATAGAAGTCCATCAGATTTTGCAAAGTTACATAGAGTATTCTCTAACAATAAACTTATTTTTCAAAACATTTTTTTCTTCGTATTGGTTATACCATATTAATGCCATTTTGTAGGTTTAATCACTGGTATACTGAATTATGGTTCTTGAGCTTAGGCGTAAACATGAAGCTAAGATATCATCATTCAAGAATAAAGATATGGCAATGGCAATAAATTTTATAAGAAAAATTGTGCAAATATTTTGAATAAAAAACCGCTATATTGCAACTTTTTTGAGTTGCAAATGCTAATTTATGTTCAACTTAAGTGAAGAATCAAGAAAGATACCTATTCTTATTTATCCATTCATATTTCACTAACCATTAAATTGATTTAGTGGGGGGTTAAATAATGAAGGGTTAATAGGTCTCTACCCCCTGTAATATAGGTCATTTCCGGTTTTTCCTCCTGTAAAATTTTTATTTTGATTCACCCCCCTGTAAAATATTTTTGTTTTGATTTACCCCCCAATAGGCCAAACAAAAACGAAAATTTCTTAAAAAAATAAAATAAAATTGGTTTTTGTTTGGCCTATTAGGGGGGTAAATCAAAACAAAAATATTTTAAAGGGGGTGAATCAAAATAAAAATTTTACAGAGAGTAAAACCAGAAATGACCTATATTACAGGGGGGTAAAGACCTATTAACCCAATAATGAATGAATTATTAGAGTAATAATAGTTAAAAGAGAGTGGCAAAGTATCAATAGAGAATGAAAAATTAGAACTCATTTTGACATGTCACATCATCAAAATTCTTGCATAAGAATAGTTCAAGTTTCAAATCCAAAGATATATAGATAGATATGCACTTGTAAGAGACTTCTTTCTTGTCAACTTTTGTGAAAAGACTTAAGTGCAAACATCAGTAAATCACCATTCATAAAACTTAGTGTTTATTCTATAAGGTTTGTTATCATTAAAACATTCATCAAAAGGATTTTTGTTTCAACAATCTTCCTCTTTTTGATGATGACAAACCTTTTGAATAAGTCTTAAGTTTTATAGATGTGTATAATAAAAAATGTAAGAATATTCTTAAATATGAAATTAAGCTCCCCCTAAACACGTGCAAGAGTTTAATTCTTATCATTCTAATTAAACTCTCCCTAAACATATGCAAGAGGTTAATTCTTTACATTCTTCATTTTGATCAAATCCATCTTGGATTTTTCTCCCCATCCTATGTTACTCTCCCATCACATATATCTCTCCCCCTTTTGGCATCTATCAAAAAATATTGAGTATGATATATATAAAAAATGAAGTACAGATGTAAGAAGAAACAACAAAAATATATTGCATATAAGAATCATGTTTTCTTGCAAAATCATATTCTCTTATCAAACATAATCAAGCATGTATCATGATTAATATGCATTTCAGTTTATCATTTGAATAATGACAATTATGATCAATTGATCATTTTCAACAATTTTTTAAAACGAGAGAAAATAATTCATTAGTGGAAGCAATGAAATCAGAGTCATTTGACACAATGTCAAAAATATTTCTCTCTTCAAAGATTTTCATGTTGAAGATTTTTCTAAATATTTTCAATGGGTAAACATCTTCAAATTGTGTTTTTTTTTAAGAAGAAACAAACCAAATTGTTATTTGTTTACATTTACTTATTTCAAAAATGCTAAACATTGCGACACGAGTATTTCACGAATTGTACTGAACTCATCTTTCGTGAGAGCAAAATTGTAACAATTTCATTTATGCTTTTGAAGCTACATCCAACTGGATTAAACTAACAATATATGATCACATGCTTTTGAGCTAATGATGATGGTTTATAAAATGCCTAGTAACAGTAGGGTAGCACTTGGGTGTCTTTGGCTTCGGTGCCTTTGTCTTTATCTCTCTCCTAACCAATAATTCTCTCTCATCAAAATAATTTATTTTAATCATTTCATCATCACTCTCTTTCCTCTAAAATACACTAAAGTCACCAAAGTCACCCAACACAAAGTCACTGAAGTCCCACCCGTAACAGTAGTAGCAAAGAGACAGAAGCGGTGGCCTTATCTTTTTTGAGGCACACATGGTCTCTTTTTTTCCCTATTCTATTTATCAGTAGTGTAGGAAAGAAAGAAAGATATATAACCTATGAAAAAAGAAAAAGAAAATGATGAAACATAACCAAAAGTTGTATTCGTGGAATTCTCGTGAGAAAATCTCTCACGAGATATAGCAAGGCTCTGCTTATTTTATCAAAATTAAACTTTTTTATAAATTTTTTAAAAAAAATACAAACTTTATTTTTTCTTCAAAAAATTATGGTCTTTTGAAAAGATAAAATATGGAGAAATGATATTTATATAACCATTTTGTAACAATCTTTGTAAAACTTTCTCTCTCTCTCTAACCATTAAGAAGAGAGAAAAATAATATTGTATAAAAAGTTGTGATAAATTGTTTGTACAAATATCACTACTCAAAAATGAGTAAATGAGATGTCTGAGGTTCGAACTTTAACCCTACATATTATAATGTATTGTTCCTACCAATTGAACCAAGCTCATGGATAGTTACTTTGATAATATATCTTTTTTATTTTTAAAAAATTATATAGTTTTGTTTAAATTGATAAATAATATATAACCTAATAGAGTGTAAGATGGTCTATATAAAAAAGGAAAAGAAAAAAAAAAGTGCACCGCTGTTCACAAACATGGGAAGAAAAAAAAAGTAGTTGCTTTGATAATGAAAAAAAGCTTATAAGCTTTTCAATAAGTTATACTCCCTCCTTCTTCAAATAAAAAAAAAAGTTATACTCCCTCCATCCCTTATTAGTTGACTTGTTTGATAATGTGCACTTTTGACCTGACATGCTTTGACCATATTTTTCTAATAAAATACAAAGATAAATAATACACCATATAAGATGTTGTTAGATTCGTCTCGATTAATATTTTAAAAATATTAAATTTTCATAATTTTTTCAAGTAGATAATTAAAGGTATTAAAGATTAAAAATATGCATTGATATGTGTGTCATGGTCAACTATATCATCTAATATGGGACAGAGGGAGTATGTTAGTTTTTTATTTTATTTTTTAAGGATGTTATTGGTTAGCTTATTTGCATTACTAAGCACGGTTTAAGTCAAACAAAATTGTTATTTTTTTTAAGTAACAAAATTGTTATTTGTTTACATTTACTTGTATAAACTTAAAAAACTGTCCAAACTTTATTTTTTTTCTTTCAAAACGATGGTCTTTGGAAAGGATAGAATACTAGGAGTGACTTGCACAAAAGCGCTCTCTCTAATATAAAAGGATCGAGTAAGTTTCTTCCTTTTTTTAGAAATGGGTTCTTTTCTTCTGTAATGTTGGAAGCACCATCCATCATTCTCTTTCAGCAACAAACCCATTATTCTCTTCTTCAAAGTTTCACTTCATTATCTTAACAACAATGACAAACCTGACATGTGGCATGATGGGGACTTGTGGGCCAGTTGTCTCAAGATCAAGGCATTACTCTCTTCTTCAAAAAAATTATTACCCAAATTGACAACCAATCATTAGTCTTAAAAATCTTCATTTTGAAAAAAAGTAGGAAGGAGTGTATTTTATTACATTTAATAATACAATGTATTAATACTCTTTGTCACTTTTTATATAAAACCTTTAACAAAAATTATGAGTTGTAAAAAAAATAGTAAGAATAATATATTTGTCTAAATTATTATGTATGGCTATTATTAAACTATTCTTTGTGTATAAATGTATTATTTAACATTAATTTTTTATATTCAAACACAAACTGAAAGCATTAATAAGAATGTATTTAAAAAATTAATAAATGCATATTAAAATTCGTAGATTATCCTATAATTAAAGACAAACAACTTTTTACAAAAGATGCTAACATTAAAAACGGGTGGAGAATGTTATATGCATGCCACTGTGTTTTTTTTATTGTCACGATCATGTGATGAAGTAGGGGCATGAAAGAAATTTGTCAAGGGAGTGAGAATTCACTACTATTAAACTGAAGAATGTTGATCAAGCACGGGTATGAAATTACATTATTACACACATTAGCATTCATGTCTGTCTGATATTTTATTGCGTTAGTGTGTATAAATTATGAATATTAGTTTTTACGAAATTTCGATTAAAATTATAGTTATAGATAATTTGCATTTTTATATTGTAACAAATTATATTTGTCTTTTTCAATGATGAGACCAATAATATACAAAATATAATATAAATTATTATTTTTTTGAATGACACCAACAATGTAACATTTTTATAAGAAAATTTGTTTAAGGTATAATTGAAAGTAAAAAAATCAGCTCAAAAATTTACCTATCTAACACACTTGAATATTAAACTAATGATGAGTCAAATAGTTTATCTTTAAAAACATGGTAAATGTAGTTTCTTCAATAGCTTGCATTGTGGGATGAGGTTATATACTCATATTTTATGGCAAATGTACATATATTAAGAAATTAAACATTTTGTTTTCCTCAAAACAAAAAAATAAATTAAAACATTTTGTTATTAGTAAGACTCGTATTATATAAAGCAAAGCAGAGACGGATCACCTCATGAGTCTACTAGGCCACGAGTCCACGACCCACTAAAAAAATAATTTTTAATAGATATATACACATATTATAACATAAAATTATAGAATATAAATTAGAGGAGTGCTAAACATAGCGAATTATGGTCTTACAAATGCATCATGATGCCTATTTTAAGTTTTTAGCTTTAATTTTGAAAACGACGGAAATCACCATTTGTTGTGAGCTTATAGATAATCAATCACGATGCATTTGTGATCTACATTCTCGCGATATATAACATTTTCATATAAATTATTGTATGCGAGTAAGCCTTGCTTCAAAAATGATGTATCAAGTTTGAACCTTACCAAATGTGTTTTTACATTTGTTCCTTTTATTTGAATTTCTATCAACATTATTACGTTTTCTAGCAAATAATTTTTTCATTTATGCCCCATAATTTATTTTTTTTCAATTCGTTGAACATAAACTTATAATATCTCTAAATAAAAGATACAATCAAATTATGCTTGTGCTTCTTCTAACTATCCAATTCATTCACATAGGACAAACAATTATCACAAAATCAATATGTTCTCACAAAATCAAAAAACCAAGTGTTATTTTGCATTTCAATTCTCAGCAGGGTGAGTACGAAATCAGTCCAAACTTGCTCACTGTATAAACTTTAAAAGACAGTCCAAACTTTATTTTTTCTTCCAAAAAAATATGGTCTTCGGAAAGGATAAAATATTAGAAACAGTGACAGTTTCTTTCTTTTTTTGGAAATGGCTTCTTTTCTTCTGTACTGTTGGAACCCATCATTCTGATTCAGCAACAAACCCATTATTCTCTTCCTCAAAATTAACCTGACATGTGGCAGTGGCATGATGGGGACTTGTGGGCCAGTTGTATGAAGATCAAGGCATTACTCTCTTCTTCACAATTTCATTACCCAAATTTACAACCAATCATTAGTCTTAAAAATCTTAACACTTAAAACGGATGGAGAATGGTATATGCATGCCACCACTGTGTTTATTTTTTTATCGTAGGGGCATTAAATTTGTCCAAAAAAAAAAGCAGGGCTATGAAATTTGGGCAGATGACAGTGGTGGTGAGGTGAGAAGGGAGCGAGAATCTACTACTATTAAACCGGAAAATGTTGATCAAGTAAGGTATGCAATTACATTATTATACATCCATACATACATTAGTATTTTCGTTTGTCCGATCTTTTATTGCGATAATGTGTATAAATTACGAACATTATTTTTTTTTATGAAATTTCGATTAAAATTATAGTTATAGGTAATTTGCATTTTTATATTATAACAAACTATATTTATCTTTTTCAATGAGATCAATAATATATAAAATATAATATAAATTCTTATCTTTTTCAATGACAAAAAACATAGCATTCTTATAGGTAAATTTGTTTAAAGGTATAATTGAAAGTGAAAAACTAACCTAAAAAATTGACCTGATTTAGATCTAACTTAGTAGAATATTTTTTTTGAACAAGAACTTAGTAGAATATTAAACTAATGATGGGTTAAATAGTTTTTCTTTAAAAACACGATAGATGTAGTTTTTACGATAGCTTGCATTGCGAGATACTTATATTTTATGGCAAATGTGCATATATTAAGAAATTAAACATTTTGTTTAATTCAAAACAAAAAAAAAAATTAAAACATTTTGTTATTAGTAAGACTCCTATTATATAAAGCAAAGTAGGGACGGATCACCTCATAAGTCTAGATGGGCCACGACCTATTAAAAGAATCATTTTTAATAGATATACACATATTATAGCATAAAATTACATAATATAAATTTGAGGAGTGTTAAACATAGCGAATTATGTTTTCACGAATGCATCATGATGTCTATTTTGAGTTAAAATGACAATTGTGAAACTACTTTTATTTTAAAAATGTCGGAAATCACCATTGGTCCGGTCGTGATGCATTTGTGATCAACGTTCTCACGATATATAACATTTTTCTATAAATTATTGTGTGCGATTATATTTGAATTGTGATGATAATCAACCTAGTGGTAAGTAAACCTTGCTCTAAAATTGATGTATCAAGTTTGAACCATACCAAAGGTGTTTTTACATTTGTTCTTTTTATTTGAATTTCTATCAACATACACATCCTCAAATTGTTTTTTCCATTTATTCTCCATAATTTTATTTTTCAATTTGTTGAACATAAAATTTTAATATCTCTAGACAAAAGATAAAATTAAACCATGCGGCTTCTAACTATCCAATTCATTCACGTAAGAGTTTTTTTTTTTTAACAAATCAAAATGATATATGTATACTCAAAAGTGTTTCCAATCGCACAAGATGCGCAAAAAAGAAACACCACCAAAGTTACAAAAATACAGAGTCAGGCTGCCCTTTAAAGGGCCAACCAAGAAACAAAATTACAAGAACACACTCATACAAGAAAGCGGATGTTTCCACCAGTCATAATAAGAATAAGCTAATGCTGCATGTTTAGATTTCAACCATAAAAATGAATGAAGCTTAACTTTTTCAAGAAAAGTAGATGAAGAAGTTGTTGTGTTTTGGAACACGCGATTATTCCGCTCCTTCCAAGTCACCCAAATAGTAGCAAACCAAATAACTGTTAAGAATAGATGAGCAGTTATTGGCAAACCTGACATCCTGGTAAACTGAATAAAATGCTATCGAAGCTCAGCAGGAGGGACCAAATAAATTCCCAACCAATTCCGCACATTAGACCACAAAACACCAAAAATATTACAATGCATAAAAAGGTGACATTACAACCAGCCACACACATGCCATCCGTTGGAATAAGAATACCCCGTTGAACCAGATTATCTTTAGTAGGAAGCCGATTGCGAAGGAGACACCACCCCAATAAAGACACCTTTGACGGAATATGCTTTGACCAAACATCATCAACCTGAGACCTGTCAGCCATGGCGTCTGTGTCTGCAATAAAACGGTATGCTGCTTTCACCGAATACCCTCAGACCGGATCTAACGTCCACCTCCAAGAGTCATGAATAGTGTCCTGCAAATCAATGTTACACAAAAGAGCAACACACTCCCTCACACTCTCCTCCTCCCAAGCATACAAACGATGTCTCCATACCCACGCCCTTCCGTTACCGTCCCACCCCAACCGCCTCATCTCCTCAACCTTACTCTCCTTCTCCACCGCCAACTCAAATAACCTAGGGAACTTTAACCACAACGGAGTATCCCCTATCCAAGTGTCATACCAGAATAAGGTGTTCCTCCCGTCGCCAACCACCATACGAACGTTCTCATCAAACCACCTCCCGACTCCCTCACCTACCCCTTCACGCACTCTACAAATCATATTCCACCACACCGATGCATATTTATCCCCTTCCCTAATCTGCCCCCCAACTTCACCATACCGAGCTTTTAACACTCGGTACCACAACCCCTCTTTGTCCACCAACATCCTCCAACACCATTTTCCTAACAATGATAAATTAAAAGCTCTCACCCTCCTAACCCCCAACCCTCCTTCCTCCTTTGGTAAACAAATCGAATTCCAATTAATCCAAGCCATTTTCCTATGATCCTCACCCCCCCCACCCCCCCCCCCCACCCTCT
>Ga0228711_1012183_pt1 | contig 10638 bp, 14 predicted proteins | sample MedpolnodulmetaG_2_FD_177996 | JGI IMG/M metagenome (GOLD analysis project Ga0228711, IMG submission 177996) | Root nodule microbial communities from Medicago polymorpha collected in Santa Monica, California, United States - brown nodules | ecosystem: Host-associated > Plants > Roots > Nodule...
AAGAAAAATGAACTTCTCAAAGCTCTTCCCTCGCAAAGTCTTATATTCTTTTCACTTCCTCCTTACTTTTTGTTTAAAAGCATTCTATCCTCCGAAACTCCCAAACAAACCCAAAATGTGAACCAGACAAAATGAACTCCAACAAGGTCTCAAACAATATGTGTGAAATGCTTGTCCTTCTCAATTCTAACCACCTCGTTTTCTTTTTGTTTGTGAAAGTTAAGCTTGTACGAGCAAAATCCGACATCTAAAATGTACTCCCTCCGTCCCATATTATAAGCAAAAAAAAATAAAAAAATTCACAATTATTAAGAAAACCAAAACATAGTAGTTTGCAACATAGTTTCTTGTTTTATCCTTGAAATAAGTTTTATAGGAAGATGTAAAAACAATTTTCATTGGTTATTAAGAAAATGAAAGAGAGAGCAAATTGAATGCACTTTGCATTTAATTTTCCTTTGAAAAAGATAATTTTTTGAAACAATATAATTAAATATGATAAAAGTTTGTCTTTTTTATTTATAATTTGGGACAAAGAAAATGAGTTTTTTTTCTTATAATTTTCAATTGTCTTAATATATGCACTCTTTACACCGTCAATCAAATTGTAATTGTCAGGCCATTAAAAACATTTAGCTTTAGACCTAACTATTTTTAATGGTAGTTCAACTAGTTTGAACTAAATTAGAGGATGAGGAGGAGTTACAGATCCTCATATCAAATCCGGACGAAAGAGTCACATATATAATTTGTTTCCATATTTGAAGCTATCTCCCAGTTGGACAGACTTGCAGGTAGTCAATACAAAATAATTTGCCAAAATAAGAAAAACTAAAGCTAGCTTAGTTTCCCTCTTAGAGACAGATTTCAGATTTCTAAGGAAAATGGTTTGTACTGTGTAAGATGAATGATTGATAATCCTCATACTTGGCTCTTACTATTGAGTATTATTAACTACATTACATACACTTGTCACCAACAAAGAGTATCTTATACTCATTCCAATTTTAAATATAAACAAAAAATACACAAGCAAACAATTCCAATCCAACAACAATTCCAATTCCATCTAAAATTCAAAAATAACACTATTGTATGAAGTAGCCACTGAGAAAAAGAGCAAAGAAAAACAACAAAGTACCATAAATAAGCACAGTTTTCTGACCACCAGTAAGAGAATTTCCACCAAGACCATATTGTTGATTCTGAGCAAAACCAGCAATCTCAACACTTTTACTTTCAAAGAAACTTTGTGCAGCACCACAAGTGGGACATCTCCAATCATCTGGAAGTTTCTCAAACTGAAAACCAGGTGGAATTGGATACGAAGGGTCACCTACACCTTCATCATATTTATAACCACATGAACGACATTCGTAGATTCCAGTATTCAACACAGCGAATTTTTCTTCCAAACGACGTTTTTCTGAGTCGGGTTTTTCAGACTCTGATGCTGTGTCTTCTTCGTTTGAGATGTCTACGGAGTTTACAGTGAATTTTCGTGGATGAAGGGGTTTGAGTTTGTTGGAGTAATGGGTTTTGGAGAGGAGAAAAAGGGAGGGGTTGGTGTAATGGAGTTTGGGTTTGAGAGGATGGATTTGGGAGAAAGGAGTTGAGAGATGGAACGTGGAAGCAGCCATTGTTGTTGTTAGCTTGAATTAGTTAGACAGTGAAGTTGAACCGAGGAGGTGTGGACGATAACCTATCATCGTAATGTGTTGTTGGGATGGAAACACGCTTGGATAAGGTAACCCACTTTGTTTCTTTTTCTTTTCTGTTTTTTAATAAAAAATTGTTTTGAATTTTTGTTTGATAAAAAAAAAACGTTGTTTTGACATTCAAACCTTCCTAATAACACATGGAAAAACCCAAAATATCTCCAGCGGTAGTTAACTACCGTTGGACAAACCGACACCAGTTAACTGACACTGAGGTCAACGGTAGTTAACTGTCGTTGAGTTTTCCCCCCAAAACCAGAAAACCCCTACCTCCTATTCACTCATCACCTTACCTCACCATTACCAAGCCTCAAAAAATCCTCATTTTAAAAATCTTGTGTCAAAATCTTGGTTCCAAATCATTGATGATGGATTGCTAGACGTTTCTACGCAAAACATACATCAGAAAAGCAGGTATTGCATCAAAAAACTCGTTTACATTTGATTACCTTTTGCTGTTTTTTTGTTTTCTCTCACACGAATGTTAGCGGCAGTTAACTACCGCTGGGAGTCAGCGGCTGTTAATTGCCGCTCAGCACTTAGAAAATTTTGAAAATATTTCAAATGGCAGTGCTACTGCCCAAAAAAAAAAATTCAATTTTTTTTCTTTTGTTTTTTTTTATTTGTTTATGTTCTTATATGATATTAGATACATGTTTATTAATTATTTTAGCAATTATATGTTGTTTATTTATAGATATGGTTGAGAATGCGAGTGATGATCCGGGTGATCGAAAACCTAGTGTTGTCGATTCCATTAAGGTTGAAGCTTTCGTGAAGGTTGAAGATTCGGTTAAAGTTGAGGCTTCAAGCGTCAATTCCGATGTGTGGAAACTTCGTGACAACGGAGTGGACACAACTCATTTCTTTTCGACCAGAGATACATGGAAAGATAAAGACAAATTGCTCTGTTGGGTTCGTCGACAAGCAAATAGGGCTGAATTTACGGTTATCATTAAAAGATCTTGTGAAGGTAGAAATGATATGTTGGAGTTGGTTTGTGAACGAAGTGGCGAGCAAAGTATCGAAGAGAAAAGTGAAGCATGAAGCAACGAGACCAAGAAAATGTGGGTGTTTGTTCAAGGTGCGTGGATATGCCGTCAGGGAAGACAATGCTTGGAGATTGACTATTCTAAATGGTGTTCACAACCATGAGATGGTGTCGTATGTAGCAGGGCACCTTCTTGACGGAAGATTAATGGAGGGCGACAAGAAGATTGTACATAACTTGACCAATAGTTCAGTGAAACCAAAAAATATTTTGACAAATTTGAAGAAGAAAAGGAAAGAGTCCATGACAAATATCAAGCAAGTCTACAATGAACGTCATAAATTCAAAAAGGCAAAAGGGGGTAACTTGACGGAGATGCAATATCTAATCTCAAAGTTGGAAGAGAACCAATATGTTTATTACGTAAGAGAAAAAAATATTTTTAATAATAAAAAAAAAAAAAAAAAAAAAAAAAAGGAAAGTCAAACAGTTCAAGACATATTTTGGACTCATCCAACATTAGTAAAGTTGTTTAACAATTTTCCGACTGTTTTGATAATGGATTCCATGTACAAAACCAACTTGTACAGGATGCCATTGATTGAAATAGTTGGAGTCACCTCAACCTAATTGACATATTCGGTTGGTTTTGCATTTATGACGTCGGAGAAGAAGGATACCTTTACTTGGGCATTGCATATGTTGCTTAAACTTCTTAACCCAAATAGTGATATGCCTAAGGTGGTAGTGACCGACAGGGACACGACTATGATGAATGTCGTAGAAAATGTTATCCCCGATAGTAGTGCAATACTTTGTTATTTTCATGTTGGCAAAAATGTTAGAGCAAATATCATCACCAATTGTAAAGTTAAACAAAATGTTGTGGTAGTTGATGGGCAAAAGAATATTGTCGACGAGGTGAAGCATAGTAAGATAGTTGATACGATATTTGATGCATGAGAAAAATTGGTTGAATCTCCTACTCAAGAGTTATATGCGGGTAATCTAATGGAATTCCAAGATGCTTGTAAGGATTATCCAATGTTTCTTCACTATGTTCAAACTACCATTTTGAAGCCTTTTAAGGACAAAATAGCGAGGGCATGGACAAACCTTGTGTTACATCTTGGGTGCAGGACCACGAACAGAGTTGAAGGAGCTCATGGTGTAGTGAAGGAATATTTGTCCACCTCGGAGGGTGATTTGGGTATTTGTTGGGAAAAAATAGATGAGATGTTGGCAATCCAGTTTGGGGAGATACATTCATCGTTTGGTAGGAGCGTTACGGTCTTGGAACATAGATACAAAGATGTCACTTTGAACTCTGGGTTGGGGGGTCACATCTCTAGACAAGCCATGAACTATATTTTCTTGGAAGAAGAGCGTGCTAGGAAAACCTTGTGCATCGAGAAGAAAACTTGCGGTTCTGTTCAAAGGACGTCGTATGGCCTATCTTGTGCATGCTTTATTGCTATGAAAATCCGTCACAACAAGCTCATTCGATTGGATGAGATACACCCGCATTGGCATAAGTTCTATATGGGTGAAGAAGAAAGTAATGAAGATTTGTTTTCGGTCGCGGAGGAGTGGAGTGGTATTCAATAATGCCTCAAAAGAGTTTCATACCAAATGAAACTAGAAATCAAAGAGGGTTTGCGGTTGTTAGCGTTTCCGAAGACCACAATGTTGTCACCACCTTCAAGAAAGGTCTCAACCAAATCTTTGTGGGAGACTATTGATTCTCAACATCCGGAAAGTCAATCTTCACAAAAAAAAAACTTCACAACCTAAAAGAAAAGGTGCTCTCATTGACATTTCTCCACGTTCGTCGATTCAAACTCCGGTTCCGGTTCCCAAGCTTATCTTGGTTCCAAGAAATTATGATCCATTGAGTCTTATGTATTACATGCCAAAATTCATGAGACCATATATTGAAAGAATTGTGGATGTTATTGGCGATGGGTATTGTGGGTTTAGGGCTATAGCCGAATCCTTGGGTTTGACGGAAGAAAGTCATGTTATGGTGTGGAGAGTACTTATTCAAGAGGTGAAAGAGCATAGGAACAACTACATTAAGATATATGCGGGCGAGCGCCATTATAACTACATCTTGGATGGATTGTATCCTCGCAAAAATGGTGGTGGTTTTGCACCTCACAATAAATGGTTGACATTGTCGGATATGGGACACATTGTTGCATCTTGTTACAATAGGTCAGTGGTAGAGATGACTACTACCATTGATATTGGAGTCTCAGAGACTTTTTTCCCACTTAGAGGTAGGTCTCCTGTTAACCCGAAAAGCAACATGATTTGCCTTGGTTTAATCTCAAATCATTTTGTCCTTTTTTTGTTGAAAGATGATTGCCCACTACCGAGTGGAAGCTACACAAGAGCGAAGAGGCGGCAACATGGGAGGATGAATTTTTGGATCAACACGACTGTTTCTAAACACTCATGGAGATTGAGAAACAAGAGAGACCAGTTTCACCAAAAAAAGTAACAAATCAAGACAATCCTATTATGTTTGATGACACTCCGGTTAAAGCAAATGAAGAATTTGAAGATGTTGCGGAACATTTAGATGATTTAATTTCATTAGATGAAATATGAAATATGACACTTTTTGATCGGTGTTCATCCGTTTTTTGGTCGATATGCACCGACATTTTTTTGGATATATGATGTAATGACCATTTTTGTGGCCAAGATGTAACTAACCTTTAATGAATTTATATATATATATATATATATATATATATATATATATATATATATTTGAGTTTCGCATTTATTATAAATTAATGTACTTTATGTGTAATGTGTTGCATAATGTGGAAAATTTGAGGAATTTCAAACAATTGTGTAACGTTAACGCATTATCGGTTTCGTGTAATGTTACCGAATAATTGATAAACTATGAAATGTTGATGTTTGTGATTGTTGGATGTTGTTGTTTCGGTTTGATTTCATGCGTAATTGTCGTTTGAAATTAGAGGTAAAAACATGCCAAAATGGTTGGAAAAACCAGTGCAGACTGCACTGATTTTTTTTACTGGTGTGAACGACGGTTAATTGCCGCTGGCTTCAGCGGTAGTTAACTGCTGCCGGTTACCTGAGCGGTTGTTAACTACCACTGGGGACTTTTTTTGAAATTTCCATGTGTTATTAGGAATTTCTGATAGTCAGAACATCAATTTTTTTTTTAAAAAACTAATAGTATTTTCATTTGGTTTGGCTTGTTATGTTGATTTGGGTTACTGCAATTTGGACTCTTGGCATACTCCCTTGAGAGTTGTTGTTCTCACAACAATAGTTTCCTAGTTATATAAGGAAATGACCAAAAAACCCAGCAGTAGTTAACTATCGTTGGATTTTTTTTGTAATTTTCATGTGTTTCTAAGAAACAATGGATGTCAAAACAACAATTCTCTACTCCCTTTTCCATGTGCTCTTCTAGCTCCCCTCATTGCTTCCAGGTACCCCAAATTTTTCATTTTACCCTTGGTCATAGTGTTTCGAAGATAGGAATCGATGCACTTCAGGAGTTATCTCTTGATCTAGTTTTTTTATATGTCACAACGTTCGAGAAATACAATTGAATATAGTTCGGGAGATAACTTCCGAAAGACAATATTAATTATGTCCTTAAAATGTAACATTTGGAAGATACGAACGGAACATAATCCCAAAAGCTTAGGCGGAACATAATCCCAAAGCTTAGGCAGAATTAACAGGCATAACAAAACCCCAACACAGGACTTGAATATGACGAAGTAAAGCTTAATTGTTCAACAGAGACCAGTTCGGGAGATAACGCCTAAACAACTTTAGTTCGTATCTCCCAAACATTACGTTCAAAGACAAAACAGAAAATTTGGGGGGCTTGGAAGCAAAATGAGGGGAGCTAGAAGAGCGAGCGTCTTTCTGCAAATGCAGCTTGACTTGAAGTTAGGAAGTAATCTGGGAATTTCTTTTTCCCTCCTACTCCTACACTTCTAAAATGACAAACGTGTTTTTGAAGTACACTTTTTCCGGAAAGTATACTTTTATTCGCAAGAATACTTTCAACGGCAAAAAACGTGTTTCTTTTTTCCTTTCTAAAGATATACTTATGAAGTGTAAGTAGGAGAATGAGAAAAGAACTCCCAAAAAGTTTTCCTACCCAAATCACTTTGAATGTACGCACTGGATATATCACATTTTTGTGTTGTTGACATGTGTACTTTCGGAATCATGTAGTTAAAGTTGCTTCTTAACTTACCCAAGGGATGCCGAGAGATAAAATGCGCTAGTTCCCTCTACCCAAATTGCACAAATTTAATGATTTTTTTAGATGTATACATCTAGATCCACCGAATGTTAAACACTTAAACCGTATAATAAGAATTTTTTGATAAGTTTTATTGACAATGTCAACGAATCAACTAACACTAATAGAAAACACATAAATAATGTAAGGATGGCTGCAATAGTTGTCTCTATAAAGGATTTCCATTCACATGTCACTCAACGTTGATTAGTTAAACATTTTATTTCGTGTGGTATTTTTCTTTTTGCCACATGACACAGCACTTTTCATGGTTGTTTTATGAGTAGTGATATTTGAACATCTAATTGGTGACAACTTTGCTGATAACTTTGTTTTTCTCTCTTTTTATTGGTCAAAAACAATAAAAATGTCATGTGAATATGAAAGAAAAAATTATCCAAAAATTGTCTCATAATCATAACGGTTGTACAAATATCATTTCTCTTATTTTATATCGAGATACATGACATTGCGGTGCATAAATGAAACATTGGATAATGGATAAACTAATCATTGCACAAATATATTGGAGTAAAAAAATACTAAAATCATCGCGAAAATCTATGGAAAAAAGAAAACATCATTGCATTAATCTAAACAATGTCAATGGTTAATCCTTGTTTCTAATCTCTGGGTTGATTCTGTGCACATAACAGATTATAAAAATTCAAAGCAATTCTGTCGAAAAAAATCCAAAGCAATTACAAGGTTGTATTTTATTAAACAAAATTACTCTAAGAAATCATCCATCATAAACAAAAATTAAGAATGAAAAGTAACTAGCTGCTAAACTATGAGTATCATTTCATCAACCATATTGGTGGATAAATTATGAAGCAAATCTGTATAAAGTAAACAGAAAGAGAAAATTGAAGAATTACAATAACTTAAACTAATCACTAAGTTAAAAACAAGAATTAACTAAAATCTAAACCGTGGACTGAGAATTTTCTCGGCTCTGAAGCTTACACACAACTATAAGGTCCTAGTTGGAACACGGATGAAGCAACGTTCACATTTGAGCTGATCCACCAACTGAACGCAATTCATCAAGAGATGTTTTGATCTGATCTTGAACTAACTCCAACCTCTTTGAATACACTTCCAATTCCAAAATCTGTTGCTTCCTCCATTTCTCATCCACCAATTCTCCACCTCCAAAACCTAAATTCATCATCTGAAACGGTAATGGATTCATTGCGAAACTTCCACGCGATCCAAACAGTCCTCCTCCCATTGCACTAGCCATCAATTCCTTAAACGGCGATAAACAACTCCTCACTGTCTCTTCAATCACACCAGCAACACCATTCCCAGCGCTGCTACAATTATTACTATAGTTATTAGCATGAATTGCAGCATTAGTAGTAACATTAGGAGTAGTAATGGTAGGTGTTATTGCAGGATTAACTGTAGCAGTTGTAGCATAAGCATTAGGATTAGGACTGTGATTGTGATTAGGATAGGGATTAGGATTATTGAGGTTGATATTGAGATAATCACGATCTCTGTTTGATGCTACTGCATCATTTGATTCACGCTTCTCAAAGCTTCTGATAGAAACGGATCGAGGCCGCGAACGCTTCCGCGTGGTTGAATTTACCTCGCTTTTGAGAATTACGGGAGTGAAATTGAGATTAGGGTTAGGACTTGGATTGAGATTGATTTCATCATCATCTATAGCAATATCACCGGCGATTGGCGCCACGTTGTTCCAGATCTTGCGAGAGATTTCAAACGTGGCTTGATCGTGAGCAGTTTTGAAGACGAATTCCTTACCGGAGCTCATTTTGCTTACAACGTTTCTGTATTTCTTCTTCAACCTTCGGATCTTCTCAACGAGCTGGTTTTTGTTGAAATCGAGTTGAAGCTTCGATTTGATTTGATCATAGAATTGAGCAGTGTCGTTGTGATGAGAAGAACCTCTCTGTGTTGTGTAATCGAGAAAGCCTTGTAACAGTTCCATTTCATCTTCGTCTGTCCATAGACGTTGAAAAAGCTTGCGTGAATCTTCAACCAGAGGTGGTTTTTTCTCCTCAATTTGATCCAAACGTTGACGTTTGGAATCGGAGGAGAAGGTGGAGTCGGCGAAGATGATCGTGGTTGCGGTTGGTGTTAGAATTGGAGGTCTGAGAGCTCCACCGGGAACGGCGACGGTGACGGAGGGAACGGAGATAGAAGCAGAAGCAGAAGCAGATGGAAGATCGTTTTCTTCGTCATCAACTAAAACGTCGTCGTCTTCTTCATCTTCTTCTTCGTATTCGTGAAATTCGTCTTCTTCGTCGTCGATGTCTTCTTCGGGGAAAACGGTGTCGTGTTGCTGTGAAGTCATGGTGGAGAGAGAAAGAGAGTTTGTTTGTTTGGTTAGTGGTTAGGCGAAGAGAGAGAAAGTGGGGACGAACGAACGCACACGGGTTTGGTTTTGCTTAGTTTATGATGGAATGGGTTGGACTCATTCATTCATTCACATCTGCTCGGTGGTAAGTATAGTAATTGTACGTTTTGTTGTTTGTAAGAGTGGTTTTCGTTTTGGTTTAGGTGGTGGACCAACTAACTACTCCTCATAGGTGTGTACTTTCTCTTTTCCCTTATTGTTATTCTCCATTTTTTTGTTCGACCGAATCAAATTACTTGCTATTTTATTTATTTCTAATTAAAAAAAGTTATTTTAAAAGGGATAATACTCACTTTATATGTATTGAAATTTTAAAATAATAATGATTGTGTATTTTACTCGTCAAACTAGTTTTTGATGTTAAAATGTTTGGCTAATATTATCATATTAATCACTCGATATATTTGTTTATTATCATATCAGTCTTTATTGATCCCTATATGAAAAGACTTATTGTGTTCATTAAGAGATTGTTTCAGTGTTAAGATTATCTTGACTAATAAAGTGCACAATTGGCAACTAATTTAAAATTTTGATACATTAAAAGACTATTGTGATTATTCGTTACACATCCAATAAACAAACACATTACCCCCTAATATAGTTGGTAGTGACGTTGCAATGTACAACGTTCAGGGCAGTGTATGAACATCAAAATTCTCAATTATTTACCTTAAATATAAACTTCCAGTCATTAGACAATTTGACCAATAAATTTTTTACTAATAAGATATTTTAAAATTTTTTTTTACAAAAGAAGACATATTCATAGTTTTTTATGTAAAAAAATTTAGGGTTTGGGAAAAGTGGTCACAATCTTCATAAATTCATTTTTTTTTTACTAAATCTCAATAAATTCATGTTTACTCAATTTCATAATAAAGTTTTTAATGACAAATATTAGTAATTAATTGTAAGATTAAGTTTTTTTGTTTGGGTTTAAACTGGTGATCTTCAATTTTTTTATCTCTTAACTCAAACCAGTTGAGCTATCCAACCCCCCAAATTTTAATCTTGAACTCAAAACTTTCAACTCTTTATTCTTTGACTCGAAACAAATTAGAATCAATCATGAGTATGATTTTGAAAATAAATGTAAAATAGTCCTGATCAATATCTAAAATTTCGTTTTTAATCCATATAAAAAAAGAGTTTTGGTCCCTCAAATATTTTCTATCATGACTTTTGATGTTTTTTTATTAAGTAAACTCATGTGTAT
>Ga0228711_1012184_pt1 | contig 10637 bp, 8 predicted proteins | sample MedpolnodulmetaG_2_FD_177996 | JGI IMG/M metagenome (GOLD analysis project Ga0228711, IMG submission 177996) | Root nodule microbial communities from Medicago polymorpha collected in Santa Monica, California, United States - brown nodules | ecosystem: Host-associated > Plants > Roots > Nodule...
CTTCAAACCCTAATTTTTTTCGTATTGAATCTGAAAGCCAAAATCCTCAAAATTTCTTGAAGCAAAACTATTGAAATTGAATCTGAAATGATGGGGGGTGGGAATATGGGAAAAAAACGGTTATGAAAGTCAAGCTTCATCTTCAAGCTCCAAGTTTAATGGTGTTATGAGAGTGCTTGAATGTTGGTGTCCTACAATTTGTGTTGTTAGAAAATCCAATACTTCAAAAAACCCAGGAAGGCCATTCTATGCTTGCCCTCTGCCAAAGGTTGGTTTAACTAATGAAAAGAGATTGAAGATGATTGAGAAATGTAAACTTACTATAATAATATTGCCATCAAATTAGTCCCTGAATTATTTCTCTATCTATCAAATAGATCCCTACGATAAAAAAAACCATCAAATAAGTCCCTGAATTGTTTAATCAGATATCAAATTGATCTTTGAAAACAACTGTCTCAAAAACGCAACAAGCACAAACAAAGAACAAGCGAGCATTAACGATCACAGAAACAAAATAAACAACATGATCAAAACTTAAAACGAAAACACAAAAAAACAGACAAAAACATGGTGAATACGAACACAAAAACTTGATAAACAACAGGAAAGGTGTTACCTTTAATCACAGCCAAACGCACAAACTTCAAAAACGTCAGAATCGCCGGAGATGATGATGATTTTGGAGGGGTGAAAATGGAGGAAGTTTTAGCAGGAAGAAGAAGGGTCAAGAACGTTTTTGATGTTCTGAAATGTGAAGAAGGAGGTATGGGTAATGCAGGGGCAAAATGGGAAAAGCAGAAAAAATAAACTGAAAAGTGAAAACTCAACTTTTTCCAATTCAATCAAATTAGTCCCTGAACACGTGGCTTCCTTCTTGCCACGCGTACAAGACAACACAACATGCAGGGCGACAGCTCAGCATGGCTAACGGAGCACTTGGACGGAGGGACCTTTTTGATGGACGTCTGACAAATTCAGGGACTAAGTTGATATTTCGAATAATTGAGGGACGGAGTTGGCCGACGCGTGAAAATTCAGGGATGAATTTGATGGTTCACTCATTGTTTGGCCCACAATAGTCACTGCGATGTTTTGCTAACAGCTCCACATTCTTCAACGCACTCATAAACTGTTTTAAATAAAGGAAAATAATCAGAATTATTAAAAATAATCAAATTAAATTCAATTAATAAATTGAACAATCAAAATACTCACATGTGTATAACTTGGAACATTGTGCATTCAAGTATGCAAAGCAGTGTTAGAATGTGATGAGAGGGTAGTTGTTGAAGGGAGCTGAAGAAGAATGAAGAAGAAATTTTTGTTCTCACTTTCTTGGTGTTCTAGGTTTTGGAATGAAAGAAATTCAGATGAAAAAAATTTGATGTGAAACTTTAATTGTTATAAGTCCTACGGTGTAAATTAAATAAAATTGAACACCTAAATATAATTAAATAAAAATTAAAAGTTACTACCTTAGAATTAAAATTGACTTTTTTTTTTATAGAGAAAAATGACTTATTTGTTTGACATTTAATATTGCATATGTATATTACATTTTGATTGGTTGATATCTTGAAAGGGTAATTACCCCTAAACAAGAGAGGATAACGTAGGCCTCACCTAGTGGAATTGATTCTAATAGACTTAATCGTTGCATCTCACTGAAATTAATGATTTGAATGTGCCTTGGCGGCTGTTGAACATGGAACCAAATACTTCTAAAATTTCACACTTAAAAAATCTCTCCAATTTTACTCTTAAAAATAAATTCTCACATTGAAAATCTACCCCCTTACGCTATAAAGGCTACACAACAGTATAACTACAAGTCACTTAAGTGTCTTATTACTATTGCTTAAAGATGTGTCACCATATTTTTAACACTTTAAAAACTATCTCCAATTTTACTGTTTTATTACAACAGTGAAAAATCTGCCACCTGCAATTTTAAATTTTGTGAAAAATTGATGTTGACATATTTGATAGGGCTGAAAAACACATGTAAAAGACGAAAAGTCCCCCGGCAGTTAACTGCTGGGGAATGAAGAAATCGGCTGCAATTAACTCCCGAAAAAAACCACGGCAGTTAACTGCCGATGTGTTTCTGCTACAAATCTGGCAGAAGCTCTCTTATCCATTATTACTCTCATTTTACCAAAATTTTCCAAATCTCTCTCAAAATCTCTCTAAAAAACCCAACTAAATCCTACCAAATTTATTCAACAAAATCACAAGTAAGTTATCATAAAGCTATTAACTTACATTTTAGTTGTTATAAATGTTTTTTTTTAGTTTTTAGTAGATTTAAATTAGTTTAATTTTTGAGTAGATTTAAATTAGTTTAGTTTAGTTTTTGACTAGATTTACATGTTATAATTCATTTTTCAAGTAGATGTTAGTTGATTAATGTAGTTAAAATGTTTGCATGATGTTTATGTTATAATTTTAGGGTTATTCTTTATTTTGGTGTTTTATATTTATTTTTTTATTTTAGTTTTTAAGTATATTTACATGTAAGAAGAGTATATGATTTATTTTAAAGTAGATATAAGTTGAATAATTTTGTTATATTTTACATTATTTTTATGTTTTTTTAGGTAAAACATTTTAAAGTTATTTTTATTATTTTTATTTTAAAATTTTTAGGTAAAACATATTAGGGTTATTTTTATGTTTTTTTTTAGGTAAAACATATTAGGGTTATTTTTATGTTTTTTTTTAGGTAAAACATTTTAGGGTTATTTTTATGTTAAAAAATTTAGGTAAAACATTTTAGGGTTATTTTTATTATTTTTATGTTATTTTTTAGGTAAAACATTTTAGGGTTATTTTTATGTTTTTTTTTAGGTAAAACATTTTAGGGTTATTTTTTTATTTTTAGGGTTTATGTATAATTTACACTCTTAGTGTTTGTTGAAATGTTTGAATGAGTGTTTCATTGATTGTTTTCAATTTCTTATTGTGTAGATTTGAAACAATGGTCGGGTGGATCGACGTTCATGCACAATTCAACGGCGGAGAACCTCAGAGGTTGAAGGTTCGGTGCTTTGGTGTAACGTTAAGAGGTCTTAAGGATCAACTTAATGAATTCAATCAAGGAGTCAACCCCAGAGACACAAGGAGGGTGAAATACGTTCGGTATAAACGTCCAACGCTCGACGAGGGGAGAGTATCATTCACTTGGGTGGAGTTAACGAACGACGAAAATGTGAAGATCATGTTTTGGGAGCACAGCATGTTCCAGTGGATAGATATGTGGGTAACGTTGTTGAGGTCAATTGAAGATATTATCAAGTGTCTAATTCCGCCAGAAGGTCGTGATTCGGTAGGGAATGCACCTTCCAACTACAACAATTATCTTCCTCTGGATGGGGTAATTCAAACTTGTTAAACGGCAGCACTCAACATTCGACCAACATTTCTATTGTTCTTTTCAAAAGATTAATTTCTTGTTAGTTTGGTTTAGATGAAGGTATTGAAGTGTCAATGACTGAACCTCATTCTTTTGACACTTGAATACCGTCATTTAAACCAAGACTAACAAGAATTTAATCTTTTGAATGAAATAGTAAAAATACCGAACGAGTGCTGCTGCTTAGCAAGTTTGAATTTACCCCATTCTGTGGTAAGATAATTGTAGTCGTTGGAAGGAATATTTCTGAATGTAATGTAATGTTATGAATTTACCACTTTTCGAATTTATTTATTCATTACACATCTTTTCATCAAATTCACGTTGAACTTAATTAGTGTTTATTCGAATACGCAATTTTTAATCGAAATTATTCAATATGCAATTTTAATTATTCAATACGCGATTTTTAATCGAAATTATTCAAAACACAATTTTATTAAAGTACCATAATGTCAAGTAAAATGCGCGCGACACAAAAACGTAACAATGAAGTTTTGGAAACTCCTATGTCTATTTTGTTCTTATAACAGATTTTCGACAGTTAATTGCCGAGGTTTTCCTTGGTAGTTAACTGTAGCCAGTTTCATTCAAATTCGACAGTTAACTGCCAAGGAGCATTTGAGTAATTTACTCGTGTTTTTCAGCCTCCTCAAATGTGTGAACAAGAATTTTCCATTTTGTGATCATAGGAAAATTGATTACTAAACCTAATGCTAATTAAATAACCCTTAGTTAATTTTTATTGATAATTTGAACTTAGTTTCTTTTACACGGCTTGTAACTCTTTTTTGAAAAAGTGCAGACCCAGACCGGTTCACCAAACTGGCCAAGTCTCTAGTTTACAACGATTTTAGATGAGTTAGACCAGTTCTCCTCAGTTCCTAACTTAGGCCATCCCAGCCAGGTTTTAAAATACTGAATATCTACAGCTGTCTCAAAATATTACCTTCTGAGTTCGTTTGAGTTCATATTTAATTGAGATTGTTCTGTTCATACTTATCATGCATTAACTATCGTTGTTGTCTAGTATTAACCATCTTCATGTGACAAGTTTATACCATAAACCAACGAAGGAAACAGATTGTAAAAGTTCTCGTCCTTCCCAAAAATCGATCTCAGGTAAACTACAACGGGGCAAAGAATAATCTCCATTACCCCAAAATTGTTCTGTAATATAGGATCATTAAAACAGACTCAAATTAAGGACTACAAGTCTCCACGTTGAAAATCTCCCAGCAATTGCAATGTCAATGTCAAACATTCATCACAAGGAGCTGCAGTGGGACACTAGCTTCCAGGATCGATGGTAGAAATTGCACCATTAAGTCAAGCATATGTAGACAAGATGTTTTTCTTGAGGGTCAATTCATCGGCCTTAGCAGGGCTGATAGACTGCATCAATCATCACAGATAATGAGTGTGCCACGATTATGAAATTTTTACAACAATTTGTCCACTTCAATTCTTAATCTCCTTTAACGACCAAATAATTAAAATTTGTAAAAGCATAATTTTAATTTATTGCAAAAAAGTTATTTCAAGGAACCAAAGAGAAATTCAAGTTTAACCATAGTACTTATTATTTCATGCATCAAGTGAAACTTTCAAGATTTTAGCTGAGAATATTACCTTTTCAAGTAGTCGCTCTAGGCGTTGAATTTCATTCTTAGCATAATCAGAACCTTTCTCCAAGTACTTCTTAGAAACTTTCAGGTAAATCTTCCCGTATCTAATGGAGAAAAAAAAATTGTAGCATTATTGTCTCTAGCTTTTTGCTTTAAGCACCATAACAGGGTCAAGTACCATAAAGTATACGCATGCAAGTTAAACAGTTCTCAAGGGGCATAATTTCAAGTACTTAACCATGACAATATGCTGAAATGATGATGTTACATTACCTAGAAGCAGAACCCTCGAGCTTCTCAACTTGCTCTTCAATTCGGGCAAACACGGCCTTCTTCTCTTCGTCATTAGCAGCTACAAACTCCTTTACCAATTCGTCCAAGTCTTCCACTATACCAGCCTATACAGAAATATCAAGTGTGAGCACAATGTTAAATGCAACAATTTGAACTCTTTATGCTTTATCCCACCCCAAAGCCACCATGTCCACTGCCAACAATTTTTTATATAAAAAAAACAAAAAATCAGAGAGAGAAACAAACAATGCTTCTCTTTGATCTGAATTCACTAACCTCAGAAGTAAGCTGTCCTTTTGCATCTCGACTTGTTCCAGATTTCTCATTGATAAAAGCCACAAAGTCATCTAAGTCTCTTCCACCTCCATAATCTTCACCGGCTTTGTTGCCCTTTGGGAAGAACTTCAAGGTAGGAAATCCACTTACATCATACCTGCATAAAAGTTATTGCAGAAATCTTTAGTTATTTATGATATTATACTCTTCCACCTCCAAGTCTTCCCTAACTGCAGCTTTTGTCTTAATACAATTGCATACTTCAATTATGTATTGTCATATGAGCAGTGTTAACATTTTTCCCATTTGTTTTGGTTCCTACATTTTTTATTCTTGCTACATCATGCAGTTTGGTCTAGTAGGCCCTGAACAATCTGACCTCTATTGGACCTCACTTTTAAATTTGACTCATTCAGATTTAAAACTAACTCTTTTTAAGACTATGCAACTAAAACTTACTTTTCAGCCAGGTCCCTATATTTGTCGGCATCCAAATTTGCAATCACTACATCGTCCTCCGATTTAAAAACTGTGGCAACTTTTTCATAAATCTGAAGGGGAAAAGAGCATAGCCAAGTTAAACATAACTCTTTTAAAAAATAAACGCATCAACTTTAAATTGATAAAAAGGAAACTGCAATGATATCAACTTACAGGAGCAAGACTTTTGCAATGTCCACACCTGGCAAAATAACAAAAGTTCATAAGATATCGCAGTAATTGAGATTTTTCACAAACATTCCATGATTGGATGAAACCAGGACATTACTAATTTACAATATTTTAATGCAAAACAAAGAGGAAACGAACAAAATTAATGATTAAAAAATGGCAATATGATAATTATTGGTGAGTAGTAGTGAGTACCATGGTGCATAAAACTCAACCAAAACATCTTTGGTTTCATCCAAGACAACTTCGTTGAAGGTTTCAGGTGTTAGCACCACTACATGAGATGGAGCTGTAGCAATCTTCACATTGGTTCCTGTAAGTCAGACCCTCTGTTTAGGAAACCCATTACAATAGTACAATTGCAAATAAAATACACAGAGAAGAGAGAAAGGGGAAAACTAAACCATGATAAAGTTATGCTCAACACCATCACAGAAACTAAAAAAATCAAAGTGCGCAGATTTTGATGATTTAGGACCTAAAACTCTAGTATCTCAGGAAAATCAATCCTACATTAAAGTACTTCAAAAAAAGTATATGATGCTACAGGATGGGTCTTTGTGATATTTCCGAAGGGTGGCACTATGTTTCCTTAGAAGTTACACAAACATGTGAACATCTGAATGTTTCTGTTTCATAGATATTACAGTAACAGATGGATTTAAAACGGCAAATAGTACCTCCTTCTGTGTTTACAAACTCAGCAAGTGATTCTGCAGTGCGTGGCCCTTCAAACCTACAGGAATTTTCCGAAATCAAGTATTAGATAACCAAAAATAGACGTGAAATGCAGGATAAGTAAATATGAGCTGAGATATAAAATCATATCAATATCATTTTCTAAAAAGTCAAGGTCTTCTCACTTTTTGGGTTCCAGAGATCCTTTTGGAAACCACTGAATTGTTGGGTACCCCGAGACACCATATTTGCTGCACACACTCTTATGCTCATCACAGTCCACCTATAGCAAATTATTAAGTTATCATATGTGCAATGACCCAATTGAATCATGAACAAGAAAGGCCAAAAAGAAACCACAAAGTCCAAAGCACAAAGATTATGAGGAAAATTTGTGAAGAATATAACTCTCCAAGGATGATCTACCCTCCAACTTTCATTTATAAGTAAAACAGTGGAGAAAAAGAATCCCTGAGTGATTACATGATAAATGTCAAGGTTGAAGCTTAAACTTAATGTTTATGAAGACATGTATACATGCTCCATAATAAAAACTGGACTAACTTACACACACAATCATAAACAGATGAAGTTTACGGAAGCGTAACAAGCGAAACATTTTACCAAGGTGAAATACAAACTACGAGCAATGATCAAATGTATAATAAATGCAGAGAAAAACCAGGGGGCTGACCTTGGCAATCAAAACAGATTTGGCTTTCTTGAAGCTGTTACCGAGCTTTTCATATTCCGGAGCAAGCTTTTTGCAGTGTCCACACCTATTATTACAGGTAATGCGAAACACTGATATAAGTTAATCATGCATCTTATTTGCAACATAAGTCCCCGATTAGTTATCAGCCTATTTATTTTATGCAGACCAAATCACATTGTCTTATTATATATCATGATTATTATTTTTTTACAACTTCTAAAAATGTTTCTATTCTCTTATCATCCTAATCCTAATTATTATTCTCTAATTATTTGATTGAAAGATTAATGAAGTAAAAAACTAAACTAGAGAGCAGTGATCTAAAGTCTAAAAGGAATTACATCAAATCAAAAGCTAAAACGGCACCGTATCATTAACAACAATTCATAAAACTAGAATCTGAACAAATCCGATCGAAGCGAATCAGAAAAATGAGAAGATCGAGAAAATTACCAAGGGGCGTAGAACTCAACGAGAGCTCCTTTATCTTGACCAACTTCCTTCTCGAAATTTTCTTCGGTCAGTACAACGACGTCGTCTGCTGAGACTGATACGAATAGAATTGCGAACGCGAACGATGCCAATGCTATTCTGCTCCAGATCTGATGCATCTCCATTTTCGTTTCTTCTTCTTCTTCTTCTTCTTCTTTCGGTTTCGGTTCAACCGCTACAGCACGTGACTGATTATATATTACTACTTACTTACTACGTATTAGCATTTGTATTCTACTCTGTAGTTTCTTTTCTACGTTTGCTCACGTGGCATTCTTTCATTGCTTCTCTTTAAAGCAAAGTAAATCGTCCTTGTTTCTCACTTAATGACGCTTGTTGTTGAGGTGTCATCGTGTAAGTGGCTCAAACACCCTATGTCTGCATAGTACCTGCCACGTGTAATTAGACACGTGGTGTCATCTTTTTACAAAAATGTAACAAGAAAATGAATATATATGTAAACTCCTTTTGGTTTTTTCACATTTGTTAAGAAAATTTGTTAGTGCAGTTAATGTATCTATTTTATGTGTAAATATTACCAAATTGTTCTTTATTTTTATGTGCATTAAATTTGATTTTTCATATTTCAAGATAAATTAGTAGTATTAATTAGGGGTATATTCAAGAAAAAATTAATAAATGCATCTAGTAATTTGAAAAGCGGTTTACATTTAGGGACAAAAATTATAAGCAAAAAAAATCCATTTTCTTTGTCCCAAATTATAAGCAAAAAAGACCAACTTTTATCATATTTAATTATGCTGTTTTAAAAAATTATCTTTTTCGAATGAAAATTAAATGCAAAGTGCAATCAATTTGCTCTCTTTTTCATTTTCTCAATAACCAATGAAAATTGTTTTTACATCTTCCTATAAAACTTACTTCAATGATTACACAAGAAACTATGTTACAAACAACTATGTTTTAGTTTTCTTAATAAGTGTGTTTTTTTTGTCAAAAAAAAAAAAGTGTTCTTTTTTTCTCCTTATAATATGGGACGGAGAGAGTACTACTTTCTTGTAAAAACAAATTTGTGGTGCATTCATGGAAAACATGAATACAAAATGAAATGTAATTAATATATCGTTAAAATTGAAAACAATATATTTTTTTAAGATATTTGTTTTGGAGCGATAATCACTTTGATCTTTGAATGTGTAATGATTAATCATAATATTCCATCAATGAATCAAAATTTCAAAATATTGTTTGGATGTACATTATGTTAGTCAAAATAGTCTGTGACGCTAAAATAATATCTCAATTCTCAAAAAAAAAAATTTGGAACAAAACTCAGGATTTTATTGATTAAAATTGTCCCATTGGACTTTAGTTACAATACAGGGGGTATATCCTCAATCCAAACGTTGTTGAGCTCAATAAGAGCAAACTAGGCCAACTTATGAGCTATCACATTACCCTTTCTACCCACATATTTGAAGTACACTTGTCTGAACAAAACCATCCTATACTGAATCCCCCTTATAATATTCACCACATAGATATTTGGGATTTCCTCTTTCCCATTAAGAACCCTAATGATCTTTTTATTATCAGATTCAAAAATTACATCGAGAAAACAACACTGAGCTGGAAATCCATTGCCATGTACATCCCGAAAGCTTTAGTTGCTACCGGATTATTTGAGCCTGCATGTTTCCAAGTCGCAGCTGCGAGTACATCGCCGGAGTCGTTGCGACAAATAGCTCCTAATCCACTGTGTGGTGTAGGCTTAGAGATTTGCATTGTTTCTGGTTTGGTATTTATGTCTGCGCATTCTATATATTCGTGAATGTTTTTGCTACTTTGTCTAATAACATCCTCCTTAAATGTAGTATTATTCTAAAAAAATGAGTTTGTTTCTTGCAAACCATAGGTTGTAAATAATAGATGCTATGTAGGTAATGGTTTACGCATCTTGTGTAGAAATGAGGTTTGTAAGCCAATCCTTGAAATCATACTCAGCCTCCTCGGGGAATTTGATATTGAGGTTTGACCCAAATCAAACATTCCTAGCATAGGGACATTCCATAAGAACATGATTTAAGGTTTCCAACTTAGTACTACATCTTGGGCAGAACATGTCAGTTAACAGACCTTTGGAATTAAGAGCACCTCTAATAGGAATTGAGTCATTTAAGACCCTCCAAATCAAGACTCTATGTCTAAGAATAATGTTAATGCTCCATAGCTTCTTCCTGTTGCTTGACTAGCATTATTATTAGAAGTCCATTGTTCCATGTTATGATGTCATTCTCTAATAATGTTATAGCCAGATTTCACAGTATAATTCTCATCCTTTGTGTACAACCTCATGTAGCTATCTTCAATGTCTTCTTTAATAAGAGGCAGTTGGTTAATCTGTTCCTTTTCAAAATTTTAGAAGTGATTATCTAGCAGCTTGTGATTCCAACCTCCTTGTTGCTCCACCATAAGGTCCTTTACTTGCACTATGTTGATAGAA
>Ga0228711_1012185_pt1 | contig 10637 bp, 8 predicted proteins | sample MedpolnodulmetaG_2_FD_177996 | JGI IMG/M metagenome (GOLD analysis project Ga0228711, IMG submission 177996) | Root nodule microbial communities from Medicago polymorpha collected in Santa Monica, California, United States - brown nodules | ecosystem: Host-associated > Plants > Roots > Nodule...
TATATATATATGATATTAATGGTATTGAACATTTAATTCATTAATTTTTTAAAACTAAATATGTGTTTGATCGATTAAAAAATAAAGGGCAAAGCATGACAACTCTAATTATACATTGCTTGATTGTAAAACTGCTTGAATGAATCCCTGTGAGTTTAGTTCAGTTGGTAGGGATATTGCATATTATATGCAGGGGTCGGGGTTCGAACCAAGGACACTCCACATCTACACAATTAAATTGTGTGAGCTCTAACCACTAGGCTACTTGATCAAAAAAAAAACTGTTTGAATGGCATGACAAAAACTGAAATTCACATCCTCACTAAATCAAAATAATCTTTTATTTACAAAACATCATATAAGACAAAAAGTTGTTAAATAGCGTAAAAGTTTGTATGTGAAATTCTACCTTATGTTGTGTTATATTTTGTGTGGTTTTTTACTTCCCTTATAACAAATCAAACGCACTCATCAACATTGTAGTGATGGAAAACAAAAGTTTCAAATAAACCGAATTTTTTAAATTTTTAGATGATAGTTCACTTAAGAACTTATTTGTCACAATTTATTTTTGTAAAAGAGATGCGTTATTTGAACAATCATTTGGTTGTCAACTTATTTGACAACTATAGTTTTACAAAAAGTATGTTTAAGTACAAAAATCAAAGCAATAGAGAAATAAAATAAAAATATAAAGTGAGTATGAGTAAAAAAATTGTCATAAGTAAAAAAATTGTCACAAAAATTATCACTAAATGATTGTACACATATTATTTTCCTTATAATATGGCATGATTTGGCAGACCTACAAGTCAGATAAGGACAAGATTGTTCATCTCAAACCTTGGTATTTATCCACAGAAAATAACCTAGCAAGCCACGAGCCTTTAAGTCGAGGAAACAAAAATAGCAACACTTAAGAAGCTAGGTGGAATTTGTGAAGAATGTGACAAACATTTACGATATAAGCATTTTTGTTCCATTATATGCAATGTAACACCATATATATTTGTTGAGAATGTGACTCAAAAATTGGAATTTGAGCAAGTGAAGAAACGTGACACGATTTGGTTACCGTGTCACGATTTCTGATGTCGAATGTATGGTTGGTCCTGGAGGCAAAACATGACACGATTTTTGGTATGCTTGACACGTTTTCAGGATAAGGTTGGTCGTATCTTGGGTCGTACGCATCAACCGTGTCACAATTTTTACAACCGTGACACGATTTTGCCAGAATCTGAACACTATATAAGCATTATTTGACCCATTTGTTAAGTAAGCTTGATGAATCTCATGGAAACCAAAGGAGGGAACTTTGAGGGTATTTAGATACTAAAGGTTGAGGGTCTTTGGGTGAGGTTCAAAGCTTCAAGATGTGAATCTTGGAGAACCAAAAGAGGGGGCTCTGGGGAAAAGGGTTGGTGCCTTTTGGAGAAGATTCATGGGGTTGAGAAACACATGAGTGGAGAGTCTTTTGTGAGCAACTTGGGTGATTCTTGTGAAACCAAAAGAGAAGATCCTTAGTGAAATGAAAAGCTAAGGGTTGGTTCTCCTTTTGGGGATTAGATTCTAGAGTTGGGAAACAATTGTAAACACCTTGGTGAGCGAAAATCATTGAGTGTCTTGTTCATTGGTGAGATTGGAAAAATGGGTAGAAATTATGGTTGTTCTTTGTGAGCTCGTTGAAGCTAATTTCTTGTAACCCATTTGTATCTCTGTGTAGGAACTCATTGATAGTGGATTGGAGAGATCAATCTCTCTCCCAAAGTAGGTCAAGTTGGACCGAACTGCGTGAACATTTCTTGCTGTTGTTATCTTTTCTTTACTCTCTTTATCTTGTTTATTCTTTAGTTGGATTGTGGTTTTGCTTTGCACTTGGTTTCTAGATTAGGGCTAGATTGTTGTTGTTGCTTGTGGTTAATTTGGTTGTTGGTTGTCATTGATACTTGCTCCACATATTTAAATTCCGTTGATGTGAAGTTTGGAATTAAGCGAATTCACAACAATATTCTTTAATTTAATGTAAATATTATTTATTTATTTTCAAAATGGGAAAACTCACACATTAAGTACGGAAAATAGGGCCTCCATATCAAATGTGTGCGTAGGACTTTTACCAATTGAGCTTCCTGCTTGATGCACTATACAATTTAATGTGAAATTTTGTAAGCACACAAAATTGATTACAAACGGAAATGACCTACCAAATATGATATAGTGCATCATATCCCACATGGAGTATCAAGTCTGATGAGGAACAATATGTGTCACTAAGATCAAGTTGATACTTTCATAGATGCGGAACTGAATCATCTATACTATTACAAATGTGATGAGAAGGAATTTGCGCATTTCTGATCACTATCAAAATCTAAGCATCACACACAGCAAACAAAACCCTTCTCTCCTCCATTTTATTTTCTTTATCTTCATCACTTAGATAAGGACTTGTTAAATCCTAGAGAATTTCCGCACATACAACGATTAAATCTCAAGCGCAGTCTCCAGGGTGTTTCATGTTATTATCTAACATGTTATGCTTTGAAGGTTCGTTTTCAAGATGAAATAGAAAGCGAACCTGCAGAAAAGAACACGTTAACTAATAACTTGAGCCGCCATAAAGAATGTGCTTGGAATTTATCCACCACGAGTGCAAAAATTCTCCATGATTCAAGAGATCATTCTCCTCGTGATGAAGGTAATTAACAGAACAACAAGAACGATAGTTTTACCATGCAGATGTATGTGATAATGGACGAATTGGTTCGATAATGAAATTTTCCATTTTCCATTGATAAAAATGTGAAGCTCTCTTTTTTGATAAAACCAAAACATATTTTTAAGGGAAAATCACAACACTTGTATGTTTTTTATTTTTAATTTTTAATTTGTTCGTATAATAGTGCTTATACTTTTTTCTTTCTTACACCTCGTTAATTTACGATCTGCATGATAGGAAAATGAAAAATATAACATGCTTTGGAGAAGACTAAATGAGATTTGACAATGCAAATGAATATATTTATGGTTATATGCTCATTTATTTTCTTTTTAATATGCAATGATATCATATGATATGCATATCATAGTTTCGATATGCCATATCGAATCTATGTCACCAAAGTTGAAGAATAAATTTCAATCAAGTGAATATCATATCATTGATAATAATATGTCAATTCAAATTTCTTATATGGTATAAATTTGATTTTGTCCTTGCAAAAAAAATAGGTTGCTCATATAAATTACTTAATTTTATTTAATAAACAATTTTATATTCGAAAATAATTTTAACTTTGTTTACTCATAAGACACTTTATTTTAAAATTTACTCAGGACCTCTCTCTCTATATATATATATTGAGCTTTTCCTGGAATTATACTTCGTCTTCTTCCAAAAATAAGTTTTCTTAATAATGGTGATATGACACATACTCAATATGATAATATTGTGATCAATACAGTGAATTAAAAGTTTACACCAAGCCCTAAAACAAGTCTTGTAAAGTGATGTGTTTTCTATGAGTAACAATTTTTTTTTGCTGAAATACAGAATTGAGATTCGAAGATTTTTGCAAGAGATCATAATAAGTGTCCACTAAACCTCTAAAACAAAAATAAGTGTCCACTAAAAAAAGGATCAATGATGCATTTTGAGACAATGATGAACCCGTGGTTTGTTTGACCAAACTTTGACAAAAGAAAAAAAAAAGACAAGTCTATATAGTTAAGCGTGATTATTTTTTCTCGTTCAATAGTCATATTTTTTCTCATATCAAGAATATTAAATAATGTTCCTTCTCAAATCAAATGCTCAAATACTTTATTGCAAACTCTAATTTTTTTTTTGTAAATTGAGTAAAAATTTGTTGCAAGGGTAAAGATTTCAAATAAATATCTACTCTTGTGAGTTGACTTCAAAATGACTTCTCTTTCAAGAATATTAAATAATCTTCCCTTTCAATGGTTCATTAACCTCTGATTCTCATTGGTAAAATTCAAACATATTCAATGTTTTCATGAGTGGTTGATTTCAAAATGTTAGAATTCGATACCATAACCACAAGGAAGTTTGCAAATAGTTAGACAAACATGTTAAAGATTTAAATCCACAAACTATTTTGATATCCAAAACATAAAACTTCATTGGTATAATGATATGACAAATAAGGGAATAATGTTATAAGATCATAGAATAAATAACAACCATTTAATAATTAACAATTGGTGCAAAAGAAGTGAGGTTCTTGGCGTCTCGCTCTGTCGTTTCCCACACAACAGCTTTATAAGTCTTAGAATGAGAACCGTCATTGGCGGAAAGGATGAGGCGGTAGTCGATCCATTCAACAACCATGGATTCAGCCTTGAAGATCTTCTCAAATTTCAGCTTCGACCCAGTTTGCTTGTCGTACTCAGTTACAGCAAAATTGCCGATTTCGTACATGTATGGTTCATAGATGTTGATTGGGTTCCAACCACTGACAATAAGTTGCTTCGTTGCACTTGTAGAGACCATCAGAACAAGAACAAGAAGAACAAGCCATTGGAGTCTCATGATGTATTGAAACTATTATCTTTTCTAAGTTTATAATTCAAGTTGATATAGGTTTTTTTATAAGAAAATAAATTATGTGGGTTAGCCTTGAGCTAATTACGTTCTTATATACATCCATATTTTTTGGTCAAAGTATTAAAATTATTCTAATCTCTCTCTTTATTCAAAACTATATGTATTAAAGAAATTTATTAATAATTCAATGAAATAAATCAAATTAAAGTTAACGTTTACATTCAATTTCCTTTCAAAAAGAAAACCGTTTCATTCCATTTTATTGAGGGAAATATATCAAAGCTCTTTATAGTATTCAACATTACACATTTAATAATTTAATAATTATAACAATTTCTTTCAAAAATCAATCATAACAATTAATAGATTTATTGAATAATTGATGTATTTGACCTATCATATACTAAAAACATTAATTATTCTCTGACAAAAAAAAAACATTACCTATTGAATGAATCAAAGTTGATCAACGTATCCTGCTGAGGGTGTTGAAGCTCAAATTTTTACCATAAATTACAAAATTGCATGTTTTCTTTGAATTTACTAATTGGCTATTGTTGATGTGTCTACTGTAAATTAAAAAGCTCACATTAAATATTAAATAGAAAAGTGGATATTGAACAACATATTAGTGTAATGAATTATATATATTTTTTGGTGATCACTGTAATGAAATCATAGACCTAACATATTAAGCTTCCTAGTTTAATATGATGATCTCGTACTATTCTCCCAGTGGTACTCAAGTAACCGGCAACAGTTAACTACCGTTAAAGTTAATGGTCGTTAACTGCCGTTCACACCAGTAAAAATAATCAGTGCAGTCTGCACTGTGAGATTTCCAGCCATTTTGGCATGTTTTTAAATGTAATTTCAAACGACAATTCCGCATAAAATCCAACCGAAACAACAACATCCAGCAATCACAAACATCAAAATTTCATAGTTTATCAATTATTCGGTAACATTACACAAAACCGATAATGCGTTAACGTTACACAATTGTTTGAAATTCGTCAAATTTTTCACATTATGCAACATATTACACTAAAAGTACATTAATTTATAATAAATGTGAAACTCAAATTATATATATATATATATTAATCATTAAAGGTTAGTTACATCTTGGCCACAAAAAATGGTCATTACATTATATATCCAAAAAAATACGTCGGTGCATATCGACCAAAAACCGGATGAACATCGATCAAAAAGTGTCATATTTTATATTTCATCTAATGAAATTAAATCATCTAAATGTTCCACAACATCTTCAAATTTTTCATTTGCTTTAACCGGAGTGTCTCCACACAAAATAGGATTGTCTTGATTTGTTGGTTTTTTGGGTGGAACCGGTCTCTCTCCTTTCTCAATCTCCATGAGTGTTCGGAAACAGTCGTATTGATCCAAAAATTCATCCTCCTATGTTTCCGCCTCTTCGCTCCTGTGATTTTTCCACTCTGTGGATGATGGAGGTAGCGGGCAATCATCTTTCAATGAAAGAAGGACAAAATGATTTGGAATTAAACCAAGGCAAATCATGTTGCTTTTCGGGTTAACCGGAGGCCTATCTCTAAGTGGGAAAAAAGTCTCTGAAACTCTAATATCAAGGGTAGTCATCTCTACCACCGACCTATTGTAACAAGATGCAACGATGTGTCCCATATCTGGCAATGTCAACCATTTATCGAGAGGTGCAAAACCACTACCATTTTTGGGAGGATACAATCCATTCAAGATATAGTTATAACGGTGCTCGCCCGCATATATCTGGATGTAGTGTTCTTATGCTCTTTCACCTCTTGAATAAGTGCTCTCCGCACCATAACATGACTTTCTTCCGTCAAACCCAAGAATTCGACTATAGCCTTAAACCCACAATGTCCATTGCCAATAACATCCACAATTCTCTCAATATATGGTCTCATGAATTTTGGCATGTGATACATAGGACTCGATGGATCATAATTTCTTGGAACCAAAATAGGCTTTGGAACCGGAGTTTGAATCGACAAACGTGGAGAAATGCCAATGCAAGCACCTTTTCTTTTAGGTTGTGAAGATTTTTTTGGTGGTGAAGATTGACTTTCTGGATGTTGAAAATCAATAATCTCCCGCAAAGAATTTATGACGTTCATTGTAGACTTGCTTGATATTTGTCATAGACTCTTGCCTTTTCTTCTTCAAATTTGTCAAAATATTTTTTGGTTTCACCGAACTATTGGTCAAGTCATGTACAATCTTCTTGTCGTCCTCCATTAATCTTTCGGCAAGAAGGTGCCCTGCTACATATGGAACCATATCATGGTTGTGAACACAATTAAGAATAGCCAATTTCCAAGCATTGTCTTCCCTGACGGCATATCCACACACCTTGAACAAACACCCACATTTTCTTGATCTCGTTGCTTCATGCTTCACTTTTCTCTTCGGTACTTTGTGCTCGCTACTCCATTCACAAACCAACTCCAACATAGCATTTCTACCTTCACAAGATCTTTTAATGATAACCATAAATCCAGCCCTATTTGCTTGTCGACGAACCCAACCAAGCAATTCTTCTTTATCTTTCCATGTATCTCGGGTCGAAAAGAAATGAGCTGTGTCCACTTCGTTGTCGCGAAGTTTCCACACACCGGAATTGACGCCTTAAGCCTCAACTTTAACGGAAGCTTCAACCTTCATGGGAGCTTTAACCTCGACCACACTAGGTTTTCGATCACCCGCATTCTCAACCATATCTATAAATAAACAACATATAATTGCTAAAAAAATTAATTAACATGTATCTAATATCATATAAGAACATAAACAAACAAAAAAAAAAACCAGAAAAAAAAAGAAAAATTTTTTTTAGGCAGTATCACTGCCATTTGATAATTTTGAAATTTTTTCTAAGTGCTGAGCGGCAAATAACAGCCGCTGACTCCCAGCGGTAGTTAATTGCCGCTAATGTGAATGTCAGAGAAAAAAAACAGCAAATAGCAATCAAATTTAAACGAGTTTTTTTTGATGCAATACCTATTTATTGATGTATATTGTGCGTAGAAACGTCCTAGCAATCCATCACTAATGATTTTGACACAAGATTTTTGGAATGAGATTTTTTTTAGGTATGGTAATGGTGAGGTAAGGTGATGAGTGAATAAGAGGTAGGGGTTTTCTGGTTTTGGGGGAAAACGCAACGACAGTTAACTACCGTTGGCCCCAACGGCAGTTAACTGCTGTCGGTTTGCCCAACGGTAGTTAGTAGTTAACTACCGTTGGGGGTATTTTTGGGTTTTCCATGTGTTATTAAGAAGGTTTGATAGTGAGAACAGCAATTTTGAGTAAATAATAGTAAGAGGTGTACTTTGTGTGAGTGATATATTTTTCTTATAAACATGTGTTCAAGTATGTGAAAATTTAGTCCTTCTACCACATCATTGTTTGGTTAATAAAAGGACTAAATCGAAAACGTTTACACAACTTAAATGACTTATTTGTGACCAAAATAACTTAAAGGACTAATTTATTACAAATCTCAAACTTAAAGGACTTATGTGTGACTAAAATAACTTAAAGACCAATCTGTTACAAACCTCAAACTTAAATGACTTGTGGAGTAATTTAACCTAAGTAAAACAAACAACTCAGATGTATCAACACTAGAATAAAGGAATAATGATTTTATCAATTAATGGAAGAATTGGTCTCATAATGCAATTACTCAGATAATCCAATGATAAAAATGTGAAGTTCTCATTTGACATTTAACCAAAATACTTCACAAAATAATAATAAATTACTTTTTTTTTGAAACAGTAATAAATTACTTTTGAAATATACTAAAATCCCAACACTTTAGAAGGGAAAATCACAACACTTATAGTGCTTGTACGTTTTTATTTTTATTTTAGACGTTATGCACACATAAATAGTTTGCTCGTAGATAGTGCATGTACTTTTTTTTTCTTTCTTTGACCTCGTTAATTTACAATTTGCATGATAGGAAAATGAAAAATATAACATGCTTTGGAGAAAATTAAATGAGATTTGACAATGCAAATGAATATATTTATGGTTATATGCTCTTTTATTTTCTTTTTACTATGCAATGATATCATATGATATGCATGTCATAGTTTCGATGTGCCATTTTGAATCTATGTCACCAATTTTTTTTTTCCGAGACGTATGTCACCAAAGTTGAAGAATAAATTTTCAATCAAGTGCATATCATATCATTGATAATAATATGTCAATTCAAATTTCTTATATGGTATAAATTTTATTTTGTCCTTGCAAAAAAAATAGGTTGCTCATATAAATTACTTAATTTAATTTAATAAACAATTTTATATTCCAAAATAATTTTAACTTTTTGTTTACTCATAATACACTTTATTTTAAAATTTACTCAGGATCTCTATATGCTTGAGCTGGTACTAGATCATACTTTGACACAAAAAAAAATCTATATAGTTAAGCATGGTCATTTTTTCTCACATCAAGAATATTAAATAATTTCCCCTCTCCAATGATCAAATACTCAAAGCACAAAATTCATATGAACTTTCCAAAAACAACCAACAACTACAATGAAGTGTGCACATAGTTTAAACGATCATGTCATAGATTAAGAACCAAAATCCATTCTGATATAAAAAACACAATTTCTTATTGGTGCGATCTCGTAAATTTTTTTATTATTGCGATAAAAACTAAAATGGCGGACATGGAAATGCTGCTATAAGATCACAGATTAAACAACCAGCATTTAATCATGCTTAGTGGGTATGAAGGAAGTGAGGTTCCTCTTGTGATTCAATTTATTCTCATACACAAAGGCTTGAAAAATGTTAGGAACGGAATTGGAAGTAGAAATGATAAGGCGGTAGATGGCGTCTTCAGCAATGGCAAGATGAGATTCAGCTTTGATGACTTTCTCGAACTTCAGCGTTGCCCTAGTTTGTTTGTTGAACTCGATAACAGCAAAATTAGCGATATCAATCACATGTGGGTCGTTGATATCTTTGATTGGATTCCAACCATCCGACAAAGGTTGCTTCCTTGCATCTGCATAGGTCATCAGAACAACAAAGAGAACAAACAATTGGAGTTTCATATTGTATTGCAATCTTTTTAAAGTTTATAATTACTAGAACATCGACCCGTGCACGGGTCCAACCAACGAAGAAAAGCAACGAATAAGGTATACCGTCTAATTGGGTTGTAATTTAATAGTTCCATAAGAAATATGATGTATTTAATAGTTCCATAAGAAATATGATGTATTACATAATTAGTAGTAAATTGACATCGTTAGAGTATGACATCATTAAAATACAAATAAGAGACATGGACAATTTATGTAAACACGTTCTTGGATTTACATGGACAATTTACAAAACAAGTTTTTACTACATTAGAATATATAATTATCTTTGATTTTTATAAACTCTAATTGGGAATGAAGATAGTTGAGGTCAAATGTTTGAGACATGCTAACCTTTAAGGCTTAAGAGAGGTTACACGCTCATTCAACATTATGTTACTTAAAATAAATGGTTTCAAACATATACATTCAATCCTAGTTAGGTGTGATTTACCATATGACCAACTAACTTACATTAAAAAAGGATAACTAATGATATAAAAGTATCTTGGCCATTTTTGGATTGAAAGTCCATATGAATGCATGTTAAAATCATAAAATAAGTTGAACTTTTTAAAATTTGAGTATTATTAATGTATTCAAACTGAGTTGAACTTGTTCAAATTTGAGTATTTTAGATCCTCTAAATTTATATGTAGGTGACCTGTGATGACATGCTGTCATTACGTAAATTTTAGGACTTATTTGGACATTTTGTTAGAGTTCTGAGACAACATGAGGTGACTAGGGGTGTTAAAAGCAAGGAAATCAGAAGAACTAAAGGCAACAAATCGTGGCACGATTTTCACCACCGTGACGCGATTTTCTCACCAGAGGCGAATGCTATTTGAGCCACCGAAATCGTGGTACGATTTCTGGTGGCGTGTCACGATTTTGCAAAAATCGTGGTACGATTTTATGCAC
>Ga0228711_1012186_pt1 | contig 10636 bp, 5 predicted proteins | sample MedpolnodulmetaG_2_FD_177996 | JGI IMG/M metagenome (GOLD analysis project Ga0228711, IMG submission 177996) | Root nodule microbial communities from Medicago polymorpha collected in Santa Monica, California, United States - brown nodules | ecosystem: Host-associated > Plants > Roots > Nodule...
TCTATTTTTTTTAATAAATTTAAAAAAAAAAAAAAAAAAAACTATAACTGCTCCTTCTTTCCTGTACTGTATTCACTATAAATAACATTGAATTGACTATAAATATGTGAGAAATGTTAACAATTCATACACTATTAAACATACTTTTTTTTACCAACATACATAAGTAATAGATACTTGAATCCTTTAACCATTTGATTTAGGGTTCAATCCTTGACCTATGCATATAGAAAAACATTTGTTGAAATAGATCAACTCCTTAAATGATCTCAGTTACCTCGAACAAACAAAATAGTCTCTAGAATTGTGCACAAAAAATAACTTTGGTTTACCAAAAAATCAAACATACTTTTTATAATTATATTCAGCATTGTAAAAACATACTCTTATTTGTATAGAAGAAAAAAAAACTTTTATAATCAATTTGTTTATTTTGGAAACCATTAAATCGTAAAAACTAATTTAATCACCTCACAAATTAAGCATATTTGTGTCGGTTAATGAATATGGAAGGATAGACCCTAAAAAACAGCATTATTTTGTTATTTTCACAATTTTTTGCTCAAATATTGAAAACATGAAACTTATCAATAGTCAAAAAAATAAACTTATCAATAACACGTGGCAACTTAATAATTATCAGCTGCCTCAAAAATAAATAGAAATCAGAGAAAATCTTGTAAGGACACAATTATTCTGAAATGATAAACATTGGAAAAGTTGTAGAAGGTGGTTACAATATGAACTAGCTCTTTCCTTATATAGCCTCTGCTGAGTCAGCAAAGTTGGTTAAAGGTCCTTCATTATGTTTGGCTAGCTCTTTTATTAAGCATATCTCTAACAACACCGACACAAACACGAATATCAGACATATACAAAGATCACACACCAATACATTGATCATCCATCACAAACACTTAAACTGAAGTGTTGATGCTACGTATATATTTTTTAAAATAAACAAATGAGTTATATAATCCACCAAACAAGTCCTTATCTTTCTCCTTAATCACGTCATTGGTGGTGGTTGTGCTTATTTTATTTTATTTCTTGGAAATTTGATATTTAGTCCAAAAATTGATTAATTTGGGAGACCAATCACACGGTCCTCTAGCGGAGGTCCAATTAAAGTTAGAGCAAAGTTTGATATGGAGTAATAAAGATGGATTCACTTTTCAGGATTGATTAGCATTGAACAGGAAACTGATAAAAAAAAATCTTTTTTATGGAAAGAAAATCCTTGAGTGCGATGATGCAATTTTATTCAAAGAATAAAACATGGTTTTCTCTAGGTTACCCTCTCTTGTTTAAGGGGTATTTACTCCCTCATAATATCAACCAATCAAAATGTAATATACATTAAAAACATTAAATGTCAAATAAATGAGTCAATTTTTTCTATAAAAAAATCAATTTTAATCATAAGGTAACTTTTAATACTTTTAATTTTTATTTAATTATAGACAAGATTACATTAGAGGTCTTTTATCTTATTTATTTGTAACACTTTGATCCTTTATCTTTATTTTTTTCCGTTTAGGTCTTTTATCTCTCATAAAAGCACATTTACATCCTTTTTCTCATTTTTTATTAAAAAAATACATAATTTTATTTTTTAAAATATAATTTTAATAAAAATGAAAAAAATCCAGAAATATGATGAAGATGTTCATCATCTTCTTCCTTTGAATCTTCATCATCTTCATTGAATCAAAAAAATTTCTACACAAATATATCTCCAAATATCATGAATTAATGCTATGCTCACCTCAAATCTTCTTTTAAACACAAAAATCAAAACCCTATACAGAAAGAGATTTAGTTTCATCACAAAAAAAAAAGATTTAGTTATATAAATTGTCACACCGTATATTATTATTATTATTATTATTATTATTATTATTATTATTATTATTATTATTATTATTATTATTATTATTATTATTATTATTTTCTAACTCAATATTCAAGCCCGGCATAAAATTAACCCAAAATTGAGAGCAGCTTTGCACATCAATTTTGTTGTTTCCAAAACAATCTTAACTTTCGTAAAGCATAATCCTTCCGCCAGTGACTAAGCCTCCACCATCCGCCTTGCAACATTTGTGAAATTAAGGTTTTGATTTTTGTGTTTAAAAGAAGTTTTGAGGTGAATATAACATTAATTCACGATATTTGGAGATATATTTTAGTAGAATTTTTGTTGATTTAAAGAAGATGATGAAGATTCAAAGGAGGAAGATGAAGATGATGAACATCTTCATCATATTCCTGGATTTTTTTTTCATTTTTAATAAAAATATATTTTTAATGTATTTTTTAATAAAAAAAAAATGAGAAAAAAGATGTATATGTGCGTTTAAGAGAGATAAAGGACTTAAACGGGAAAAAAAATAAAGATAAAGGATCAAAGTGTTGCAAATAAATAAGATAAAGGGCCTCTAATGTAATCTTGCCTTAATTATATTTAGGTGTTCAATCTTAATTAATTTACACATGACTGGTTTAGAACAATTAAAATTTCACATCAAATTTCTTTCATCTGAATGCCCTTAAATTTATCAGTTACATTCATAAAATTTCTTCTTCCCATTTTGATTGTTCAATTTTGTCGTTCCAAACTGCCGCAATTTTTCAGTTTTCGTGAGAATCGTCGTAGTTCGTTTGATTCCAAATATCGTGAGAAATGTCATTATTTCCTGAACCACGTCAGGTATGGTGACTTGATTTTTATTTTTGATTTTATTTTTCTTGGTTTTGAGGTAGTTAATTATAACAATTGAGTAAGTCATCTGTTGTACTTTGGGGACTGCTAGCAGGTGTTGCCGCTGTGATGTTGTGGGAGTTTGCTAGCATTTTTTTCGGTTGCTGCTGAAATGGTTATGTCATGAGGCTTTTGTTCTTTTGTTTGGACTTAAAGGTTTTGGTTGATAGTGAGGCAGGTCTATGCGTGTTAGCAGATTTTATTAGGTTGGCTGCTTAAATAAAAAATAAAAAATCAAGTCACGATACCTGACGCGGTTCTAGAAACAACGACAATTCTCACTATAATTGAAAACTACGACAGTTTGAAACGACAAAATTGAACAATCAAAATGGGAAGAAGAATGAAAAAGAAACAAGAATTGATCAATAGGGGAGTATAAAGAAGAAGAAATTTGAATGAAGGAGATGTTTTTGTTCTCACGTTCGGGGTTCTGGAATGGAAGAAATTTTATGAATGTAAGTGATGAATTTAAGGACATCCAGATGAAAGAAATTTGATGTAAAATTTTATTTGTTATAAGTCTTGTAGTGTAAATTAATTAATATTGAACACCTTAATATAATTAAATAAAAATGAAAATTATTAAAAGTTACCTTACGATTAAGATTAACTCTTTTATTTTTAGAAAAAATTGACTCATTTATTTGACATTTAATGTTGGCTATATATATTATATTTTGATTGGTTGATATCATGAGAGGGTAATTACCCAATAAACAAGAGAGGGTAACGTAGGCCTCTCCATAAAACATTCATTAGTATATGAACAATACAGTTAAGGAATTATTTTTGCTGTATTAGCTGAGATCAAGTTTTCTTGTAACAGATGGAATCAACACTATAAGAATCCTCCAGATACAAGAATGGAAGACAAAGGGAACGTTTGTAATAGCTTAGAGCTTATCTTATAACATAAGCACTTATGTAAGTGTTTCAGTAACCATATAAAATCATTTATGACATGTTCATAAACTGTTTTTGACTTTTTTCAATAAACTCTTCATGATACCTTATGAAAACAGTTTATAGCTTACATGAAAATAGTTTAACCTTATTTCACCATTGGTTATAGAAATAACTTATGCATAAACGTGTATTCAATGAGAACTTAATTAAACTTTTTTCAAAACATTCCTGCTGTACTTTTCAAAATAACTCACTGCTGTACTTTTCATAGCAGTGAGTTCATGAGTGGTAAGTTACCAACACAAAGTTTGAACTAGTTTCACTACCAAAACAAACAAGGTCAACCAGGTGTTAAACAATTCTTGATCCACTTCAATAATGACTTTGCTTTTCAATATCAAATAGTCAACCAATGTTACTTTTCATTCATTTTGTTTATTTGTTTTTTAGCTTCATTTGACTTGTATATGTTACATGGATAAAATGGAAAATTTAATTGCATAGTTGAAGTTTAATATGACACTTTATCAATCTTTAACTAGGCATTTATTGCAACCCCACAAGGTCAACAAATACATGACCTAAGTTTTTATTGAAACTACAAAGTCAAACACAACTCATCATGCAGACTATGTTATAACTGTTGTCAATGCAGAAACGCGGCACGGCCAACCCAAAAATTGGAGCGGCGCAAGAGCCGGGTGCGTAGCGGGCACTATTTCGATGGTGAGACCACTAATAAATTTAATACTAAGTACCATACTATTAAAAAAGAAATACTAAAATACCTTAAACATTACTAAAAAATTCATGAAGTATTCATAATATGAAATAAAAGGGATATCAAAATCGAAAATCGCTAATACCAATTGTAGACAACTAGTACAAGTTATTGTTTTACTATTGATATGTCCTCTTTGACCGTTTTCCACTTCTGACATGCACTGATGCGGCCTAGCGCGGTGGTCCTGATTTTTCCGCTACAGCGGCCGGCGCGGCCACTTTTGACAACAGACTTATAATTGGTGAGCAACACAGACAGAACTTATAGAACATCACTTAAGTTTTATCATGACAATCTTTTTAAATCTTCACACTTTGTAAAACCAATGCCATACATAATTTACCATAATACATACTTATAGTGGAGAGAAAGAAATCTTAGCTTGATGAAGGCTACAGGTAGAAAAATACTCAATGAAGTTTATCACAAAAATTATTCGCAATTCTGCTAAAAAAATAACAAATTTGTTGCGTGGTCGGTAACCAACAACTTGAACGTTCACTAGTTCTACAATACATGAAAAATGAGTGTTCACTTTCTTCAGTGAGCAACATAGGATTAAATAAACTACATGACTCTAACAATTTGAAGGTGAATAGAATTATTTCAAATAAGTTGATTGATAGAATCTGTAAGCTACAACATTCAAATAACCAAATGCAAAAAATATCAAAATTTCATGATTATTGAGTTGATCTTTTGATTTACATATTGATGATTTGGAGATTACCATTATTTATGTGACATTGTTGAAGGAAGTCACCAAGAAAAACATTTGGGAACATCCAGAATCCAGTTTTGTTTTTCATTTAAGCTCCTGCATTGCGTGTAACCACATATAAGTCAAGAATTCCATCTATCATAAGCTCGATTCAAATTCACAATTCATAACAACTATAATGTACAAACTTTACCTCATTCAGGAACTTCAGAAACTTTGTATGACTCTGCGGTAACCTCTGATAGCCACATACCAGGAAGAAGTGTCTGCAAAAAAAATCCACAAACTCACTTCAGAACAAAGCTTTCGAGACGTGATTCATACGAACAATTACAAACAATTGTAAAATTCCAATAAAGCTAGAAATGAAACCTATGATGATCAATTCACTAATCATTTCATGCAATGTTATCAATCGCGGGAAATAACAGTTTGTCCAGATTCTAAGACATGATTCACAGAACCAAGTACAAAAAATGTAAAATTCCAACAAAGCTAGAAAATGAAACCTATGATAATCACTTCACCTAATCATTTCATGTCGTGTTATCAAGCACAGAAAAAACCATTTTGTTCAAATTTCGCTATGTTGCTGCATTACTATATCGCCGCTATTTCCTATTCGACAACATTTTGTAAGAAATAGTGTATCACAGAACAATAACAATTTATTCAAATTCCACTAAGCTATAGCTGCTATTTGACAACACCTATTTCATGTCAAAAACAAAACCAACACAACTAACAGAATGTGCCATTTCATGGACCAGTTCATTATTCATTTCATGTAGTGTTGTCAATCATGGTAAAATAAAAATTTCTTCAAATATCTCAACGCTACAGTACTATATCGCTACTATTTTTCATTTGACAACACTTCGTATAAAATTGCGACAAAACAATAACGATTTGTTCAAATTCTGCTACGCTATACCTTTACATAGCCACTATTCGACAACACTTCATACAAAATAGTGCATCACAGAACAATAAAGATTCGCTCAAATAATTCAAACTCTGATACCCTATACCTTTATAAAGCTAAGACACCAACACAGCAAAATCAAACAAAAATTACACAGATTTGATTCCGACAATCCAAACAGTAACTTAGTAACTAACATTCAATTGTCTCAAAATAGCATATTGCAGAACAATAACAATTTGTTCAAAACCCGGCTACGCTAAAGCACCTTTATAACCAATATTTGACAACATTGATTTCATATCAAAAACCAAAAATCACCAACACAACAAAATCAAATAAAAAAACAAAAACATATAATTTTCAAGTATTGTCAATCATGGAAAATAAAAGTTTGTCCAAATATCTCTAAGCTAGAGTGCTATAGCATCACAATTTCCTATTTGATACAAAGCAACGCTGAATAATAACAATTTGTTCAAATTCTGCTACGCTATAGCGCCGTTATTTGACAAGACAGCACTGATCTCATGATAACAAAAAAACAAAACAAAGAAACACAAACACAACAAAATCAAGCAAAAAAAGGCAAAAATTTGATTTTGAAAATCAAAACAGTAAAGTCAGTTAGCAACTAACATTCAATTGTCTCTGAACAATCCTAGATCTCTTTTTAGGCCTTCTAGGTGGTCTAGTTCCAACCAAAGCCCAAAAATCTTCTTCAACCTCTTCCTTAGAAAGAGAAACAGAAAATTTAACTTTCTCATTCTCATTCACCATCTTCTTCTTCTTCATCATCAAAGGTGAAGAAGAAGGTGAAGAACACCCCACCTCAAAAAACCTCCTCCCTTCATCTTTCACCACGGGTACCGACGCCATCGCCGGTACCAGTGGTGCTTTACATGCAGCTCTTCTTGTTCTCAAATTCCAAGGCCTAACAGCATTAGAATCACCATTGCCAACAACATCATTGGCAACAACATTATTTCCAGCATGACCAACATGGCCATTAACATTGGTAACATCATTAACAGCACCATTTTCTTCAAAGATTGAAACTTTAAGCTTTTTGGCAGCGATTTTGAGATCACCCATGATTCTTTGACGAACAACATCAATGGATTCATTGTTTTTGAGAGATGGGTTGTTGGAATTGTTTGAATTGTTTTCATTGACACATCTAAGTGTTCTTTGGTTACCCCATTTCAAACATGGGAATGAAAAGTTGTGTAGTGGTTTTGATCTTTCTGGTTCCATAGTTTATTGTTTTCTTCACTGAAAAGAAAGAAAAAAAAATCAAATTTTTTTGGAGTTTTTGTGTGATGAAGATGTGAAATGAAGAAAGGTTGAATTTTGGAGTTTTGATTTGGTTAATGTAACAATGACAATGACAGAGACAGGAACACACAAACAAGAGAGACAATATCTAGAGAGAGAGAGAGAGAGAGAGAGTTTGTGAGATCGGTTTAACAACGTTCGGCTAAATATTTGCTGTTATTTTATTTGATTGATTTACACGTTTTTTTATTATCATTTTCATTTTTTTTTCTTATTTGGGGTTTGATTTTAGATTGTACATCATAATTTGCTTGTGGCCCAAGTCTCTAAGAAAAATAATATTTATATAAATATTTTATTTTTATGGGTTAACTCTCTTATTTATATTCATGTGAGTTTAGCTTAGTTGATAGGGATATTGCATATTATATGTAGAGATTGGGGTTCGAACCCCAAGTACCCTATTTTTCCATGTTTAAAATGTGCGAGCTTTAGTCACTAGGTTACTTGATAAAAAAAAAATCTCTCTCATTCTAAGATGAAAGTGATTATGGTAATTTGAAGTTCAGTGAGGAGGTAAATCAAGTTTGATCAAAGATTGTTTTATATAGGAATCAAATTCGTGTTCTCTTAAACAATTAGTTATTGATAAAACCCATTAACCACTTAAACATGTTTGCTTAGTTTTTTTTATGGGTTAACTCTCTGATGATTCTAAGAGGAAAATGATTTTGGTAATCTTAAAAATGATTATGGTAATCTGAAATTTGGATATGAGGTAAGTAAAGTTTGATAAAAAATTGTTTTATCTAAGAATCAAATCTTGTATTCTCTTGAACAATTCGTCATTGATGAAACTCATTAATCACTTGAGATTATTGAGATTACTTAGTTTAATAGCTTATATTTTCAAAAGAATGACAGACTAGTCCATATATTAATTTGACATTTTATAAGGTTCTAGCTTATCAATTTTAGTCTATAGTACATCACAATTTGCTTGTGCCCCAAGTATCTAACAAAAATAATATTTAAATTATAGCTTATATTTTTTTTAGGTGTTAACCCTCTGATTCGAATAGAAAAATGATTCTGGTAATCTGAAAATCGGTAAGGAGATAAGTAAAGTCTGATCAAAGATTGTTTTATTTAAGAATCAAATTTATGTTCTCTTGAACAATTCGTCATTTATGAAGCTCATTAACCACTTAAACATGTTTGCTTAGTTTATATTTTCATAAGAAAGATAAACTAGTCCATACATTAATTTGACATTTTATTCTAACTTAACTTTGCTAAAAATAAAAAGTTCTAACTTAATTATAATTTTGTGAAAGAACATTTTATAAGGTTTTAAAAACACTTGCAAAAAGTCATTCAAAAATTTTAAAGATTTAGGATAGTTTAACAAATTTAAATTTAACAAAGATTCAAATTTTATGCTGAAATTTTTTTTAAGGATTAAAACATCAAAATATAGGGCGAAGGAATGGTGTCAAAGTTAAAGACAAGGAAGACTTTTTCTTCTTTTCTTTTTTCTGAATGAAAAATGTTAGTGTTTTTCTTCTTGTTAGGACTTGAACTCTGAACCTCGAACTCCGCCACTCATTTAATCCTTAACTCAAACAAGTTGAGCTGCACAATCCCCTAAAGTCAATGAAGACTTTAAGACACAAATAACACTTACAAGATATTTTACATTTACCACTTTCCAAGGGCATTTGCGGAGCTTGAACTCAGGCTGGAACTTTTTTTTTTGTGGTGTCTAGGATTTGAACCCCGAACTTTGCATATTTTATGCATTATCCATATCAACTGAGCTAAGCTCACGGGGACCTCATGCTGGAACATTGATCGAGAATAATTGATTGTGACAAATTATTATGTATGTTTTGTGATATGTAAATATTAATATTGTAAAGATATGCTTGTTTTTCATAGTAATTTGGTCAAAGGAATTCATGGTCATTTGGTCAAAGGAAACATGCAGAAAAGAAAAGAAAAATATGAATTCTCTTTCCATTTTCTATTTTACCATTATGTGAAATCTGGTCCCTGTTCATATTTTGTGCAATGTTTCGTAGGTTTTGTGTATTGAGTGATTAATCACTTGCATTTGATTGATTGTGCATTCTGATGGTTAAATAATCTCTTGTGTTAAAATGTTTCATTAATATTGTTATATAAGGTCTTCAATATACTTATTTATTATCATATGAGTCCCTATAAGTTTTATTTATTGGCATAAGGTCTTTATATGAAAAGAGTTAAAATCGATATTGAAGGGTTATTTTAGCGTCGGAGACTATTTTGACTAACTAAGTACACAAACATATGCTATTTTGAAATTTCAATAGATTGAAAGACTGTGTTATGGTTACTCGTGGAAGTGTCCCTTAGAGAAAGTGAGTCCGTTCTCTCATTGTCTGATTGCATCGTAGAGCGTCTGCACCAATTGCTTGGTTGGAGTAGCAGCCCCCTTTCTCCTTCTTTCATATGAAAAATAAGAAAGATTTTAAATATAGTAAGTGTAAGAGCTACTTTAATCTTTATTCGCTAAAAAGGAGAAGTTGGGTTCCGATTAAAAAAAAAAGATCATTGATTATAACTTTTTAGTGGCTCCGTCTACGGTGGAAGACCTAAATAGGTCTCCTACGGTAGGAGACATGGTTTTTTCTTTTTTTTTGAAAAAATGAATATGAACCATTAGATAAAGGTTAACCAACCTTTAGATCAAAATGCTTACTATACAACTCCAACATCCAATTACCTTCTTTTATTCTAAATTACTCTTTTCTTTCCTCTCTCGCCACAGCGGTAACCTTGGTGATGTTGTTGTTGCCACTTCATTATTTCCCTTTGTCTTTCCAATACTGTTATGTCGGAGGAGCAACTCTCAGTTGCTAGATTCACCGAAGCGCAACAGATTTTTTGTTGAGAAATTCAAACAGTGCAACATGTTGATCACTGTTATTATGCTTAAGTAATAATAACTGTTATGTAACTTATGGTGATTGTGATAGTGTTGGTGTGGTGATTAGTTTAGCTTCTTGTTGAATTGAAACAGTAGATGGATGAATGATATGTGATTCAGTTTTGTGGAGGAAAGAAGAATACTCTAGCTTCTTGGTCAATGCACGTACCTTATACACGAACCTCCATCTTCCTTCTCTTTCCTCGAACACCCAGTATTTGAGCAAGTTCTTCCAACACCCAATTATTTTCTGGGTTTGTAAATTTCCCACAAAATCAAAA
>Ga0228711_1012189_pt1 | contig 10632 bp, 3 predicted proteins | sample MedpolnodulmetaG_2_FD_177996 | JGI IMG/M metagenome (GOLD analysis project Ga0228711, IMG submission 177996) | Root nodule microbial communities from Medicago polymorpha collected in Santa Monica, California, United States - brown nodules | ecosystem: Host-associated > Plants > Roots > Nodule...
TAAGGATACTAAAAAGAGAAATTATATAGTAATTATTGCATTGAAAACTGTGTAATTAATCCATAAATAAGTCAACAAAGTTTCCTTTTATGGTAATAAATTCCTTTTTTTGTATGCTTAACCAGTGCTCCGGGGGCACCGGTTAGCATGACCCTTCTTTTAATTGGAATTTTCTCTATTTTCCTCAATTGCTATATCTACACCATTAAACATGAGAGAGAAAAGGAGATATAATATTATAAACAATAAAGGATATTGAGTGTGTGGTTGAGATATAACAAATGAGAAAAATGTAGAGAAATTTACTTGAAAGAATCCATTCGCGTTTCAACTATGATACTATTTATATTTATAATTTACAATTAACCAGCTTTTAAACATTTTGGACTCAACAAACATAAAGTTTATAGTTACCTAATCTTGCAATTAGCAATTTGTTTACTACTACTATTTAGTTGTCATGCTTTCATCTGTTACCTAAAATAGTCTCATTGTTTTGTTTAATTGAAAAGGAGGAACATGAGTAAAAAAATAACTACAATAATTAGAAAGGTGACACAAACACATGGTCCAAAAGATGGGTTGGGGGAACATTTTAATCATTTTTTACTTGCTTGTGTAAGCCGTATGATTTGGATTCTCTTGTCCTTCCCTATAAAGTCTTCATTGTAAAGTATAAGTTTATTAATTAATAGGCAAACAATTTGAAAGCTTGAGTAACCATAGGATTCACTTAATTAAGGGACCGTGACGTATACTTGGTTAAAAGAACCTCCATTAATTAAAACAAAGCTAAAGAACATGCATTTATAAATGGATTCTGATGCAAATGTCATTGTTCCTCTCTCTCATCAGATTATTAGCTAGATTTAAGCTTTTTAAGGGGGAAACACATAGGTACTATGCAAAATTTGGTCATGTCATGTTTTTTCCTCTCTATTGGTATGATTGCACATATTATAATATAAACTTGATGTTTACTTGAGAAAGAAGCTTTCCAAGCTACAAATACACTGCTTACTCAAAAAGTACTTTTAGGGGGGAAATAATTATTATACTTCCAATAATAAGATATGACGCAATATATTAATCTCAGTTGTGAATAGGCTGCTACAACTCCAATGGGCAGTTGTTAGTATTATTGAGTTGAAAATAAAGTTCAGTTTGAAAATTAAATTAGGGAAATGTTAACGAATGTTCTGGAGTAAATCCATGTAATCAATGTTTTGGAAATTGAAATATTTGACTTTTTTTATAGAATAATTGTTTATTTTAGAATGCTTAAAGAGTGTCTTTAGAACACTCGTTAACAAGACTCAATTCAACCATGAGGCTCTCAAATTTAATGGACAAGTATGTTTTTCCCCATTGTATCAATAAGTATCACCATTATATTAATGATAAAAACTAGTAATATGTATTATTTCATTTATACACCTTAAGATTGCCTATAAATAAAAGTCCGAAGCACAAATAGAGGAATAGGAATCCTCTCAATTTCTTACATCATCACTTTCAGAGGCTAGACCACTACACAATACAATCAGAAAACAGTTGTTGAAAATTGAAATAGTAGCAATCAGTTTTCAAACTAAAATTAAAAACTTAACAAAATTAAATCAAAACAATGTTTAATAGCTTTGGACTTACTTCAGCTAGCTTCAACCCATTACAAAGGCATTCATTCAAAATACTTGAGTACAAATCAGTGATACTTGATTCCAATGCGTATTTTAGGAGGGATCTTTTCCTTTTGGGAGGGAAAGATGGAGTGAATTTAGGCAAAAATTGAAGGAAATGAAAGAGATAATTATATTTAAAATGGAGGGAAGCAAATGTGAGAGAATAAATCGAGAGAGTTAGAGAGAAAGGAAGAGAAGTGAAAGTTAAAGAATCCAAATCTCATTCTATTTAATCTCCTGAAAAGAAAAGTTGAGTGTATATTTTTTTGTGAATAACAAAATTTTATAAGAGCATCTCAAATAACAGATTTGTAAGGAATTCAAATTTAGTTTCATACGATTAAATGACTCCAACAATGCGATATCACATTAATGCAACTCAAATATTTTGCTCTAATAATAGAAAGGGCAGTGCTATATCTAGCGAAAATAACCTCCCAAATATATCCCGAACTTACTTTTAACATGTACTAGGCTACTACTAGCTTTCAATTTTTTGTGTGCACACTAACATTCAATTTTTACAAGTTTTTTAAGTTATTTTTTAGTTTAATTTTTTATTTTGGATTTAATTTGTATGCATTTAAAGTGTAATTCTTTTTATACATGCATGCTATCAAATCATTATATGATGTCACATTGTTAGATAAATTCTTAAAATATGTCTAACTATATATATTTGGCGTGATTTGATTGAATGTATGAATAAAAAATGTACACCATCAATACATAAAAGTTAAGGTGAACACAATGATATCTTGAAGTCTTGTTTGATATGTACACATCATTCAATTATTCAAGGTCAAATAATATTTTTATATTTATTTATTTAAATCTAAAATATTGAATGAATTTACCTCACGAGATACAGATACCCAACCAAACTTTAGGGTATATAAGAATTTACCAAAAATTAATTTATTTTCTTTTTTATAACTATATTTTTATTTTTTATTAAAATAATAAAAGTCATGGAATATCCCTAAAAAAAGGTCATGGAGTAATTAACCGCTTTGGCACCGTGTGATGATTAACTAAACCAAAACGCAACATTCCAACTCAAAATAAATGTCGTGAACTTATCGTAAAATAAATGTTGCGAGATTATGCATTTCCCTAGTAGATTTAACATTGATATATTTTCATTGATGTATTCGAACACAATACCTCTGATTAAGGTTAAAAAGATCTTTTAACATATTATTCAACAAGATTTGGATACATACATAAAAATACGTAATATCTTTTAATTAACTGAGAAACAAACATTATTTATTTGTTTTGTCTTTCTACCTTAAATCATTTTTGTGAGTGTGTTTAAATCTTGTGCACGCATAAAAGTTTTTGAAATTTTTTTTGCTATTTTAAAAAGGGTCATGTTAAAAAATTCATTTCCAAAAGATAAAATTTATATAAAAAATACAATTCCAAGTTTCAAAAATGTTAAATGTATCATTTACAAGATAATTTTTTTTTTTAGGATTTCTTAATAGGTACTCTAATTAAAAAAACTTTTAAGTATTTGGGTAGGGTGGTTCATTACATGGGGTATGGGTTGCCAATTTAGTCTGCTTTTAATTTTCTTATGAAGTAAGAGAATGAGAAAGATCAATCGACCAAAGATGAGACATTAATCTTTTCTATCTAGAAAACAGGTTTAAGATTCATTGGTTAAGCTTAGCCGACGGTGGCAAAGTGATGTCCTTATAATTAGTGGAGAATCACTCATTTCCTTTTCATATGGCTTTTGTACAGGTCTTTATGAGATATCCGTACATATTAGGGTAGTGGCTGGGCCAGACTTTCCTCCTTTGGGTATGAAGAGATGCCTTGTTTGGAAAATATTCCTAATAAATATGCAAAACACCAATCCAACTGCAATCATCGAGCTGTAATACTATATCTATGATCATGTGCTAATTCTATGGTGCGCAAAGAAAATTACTATCAATAACTTTTTTTTTTCTTCTAAACTTTCGTCAAAAGTTTGAAGAATTCCTTGGATCATACTCTATAATATCACCAATAAAGTTCCCCAATCCTTCTATTTTTTTGGCAATGAGTTCACTAGGAATGCGACGAACTTGCACCCAAAAACGCATGAAATAAGAAGTCATGACTTGATAATTTATCGACAACGATCTAACTCAAAACAATAGATGTCCATCGAAAGGCCACAACCCTCCATTAGAGGCAACAAATTTAGAGACAATTTTTGTTGGAGCTGAGTTGAACATAGGTCAAAAATGATATGAGACATTCACTTTTACTAACTCTAACCACCAAGATATATATTCATTATTAAATTGTCATAATATATATCTATAACTAAATCGATTTTTTTGGAGCATTTTTTCGCCCCAAAACATTCATCATTGCCCTAGGTTGGCCCACTTGACTCGACCTTGTGCTAGCCTCAATGTTTTGATTAGTATTGAAATTCAGAATATCAACGTCATCATCGCTCGATTAGAGATCCTCTAATATGTCAGGAGATTGCCAATATTGTTAATGAAGAAACAAAACCTATCACCACGAAAGGAAAGGAAAACAATTGGACTTCTCACAACAAAGATGAAGAACAAGACACTGAGATAACCCTAACAATAACCCGTAGATCATTTTGCTTAGAAAAACTTAATCCAATGGTGATTAAAACAATATTATGCGTTTGATCTGCTAAAAAATAAGGGACATGACAACTCCAACATGGACTATGTTTTACTGTAAGCCTGTTCCATGGACATGACAAAGTAGGGGGCAAGGGATAGACGAAAACTGAAATTCTCCTATCTCACTGAACCACAACACAACTTTTTTTTCTTAAGTAGAAGTTTTCTAAAATACCAAAATACTCTTTTGTCCACCAAACATCCTAGACAAAAAAATTGTTCAATACTGTCATTTGTTGTTCTACCTTATGATGTGTTGGTCTGTCTTTGTGTTGTTATGTTCAGTACTTATCTTTTAGCATATCAATATATAAGTGAGTTTGATTTGCTAAAAAACAAGAGACAACTGAACAACTTTTTTTTTCGTACCCTGTTTGATTTATAAACTTGTCATGAAATTGGACAAAACAAAGTAGCAATGGATTTTCCCTCACTAAAACATAGTAAGGTTACAACTTATTGTCCATAGTAGTTACTATCAAAAATACCAAACTACCCTTCTTATTTTCCAACATAAAAAAATATTATCTCTCTATATATCTCTCAACAATGTACAATTATGTGCTGTCATGGGCGGAGCCATGTGTTAGTCAGGATGTTCAAATGAACCCCCTCAACTCTATAATTTTACACTAAAATTCTGTATTTTATTGACTTTGAATCCCCTAAAATTTGAATGTTGAACCCTTTTTTTGCACCTATCTTAATATCTAATCTTTGTAATTGCAACCCAATTTGCAAACCCTAAACCTAATTATTTAGGCGCCAATGCATATTAACCGTTGATTTCAATGCCTAATGATCTGCACACATCACAATGTACATTTCAAATCCTAAGCCTACTTGCTTTGGGCGCCAATGAATATTAACCGTTGATCTTGGTTAGCATTTATAATGACTACTTTACCCTAAACAAATCTCTCCATTACCTATTTAATTTGAATTCAAATTTTCACTCCCACCAATATCTTTGTTTCCAACGCAACTCATTAGTGTAGGCATTCATCATCAATGCTTAGTGTATTTCAACGCATCTTTTCAAAGACCTAGACATATCATGACTAGACTGCATTCCATGCATTGCATTAAATCACAATGTTGTTTTTCAACACCTTAATAATAGTTAACTGATCCATACATCACAACATGATATCTGTGCAATTCCAATGTTGCATTAATTGGTGTGTGGCTGTGTAGTATATTACCAATTTTGGCAGCACATGCTAAATGCATTAGAAATAGATATAGTATATAAATTTGGTGGTTTTCTCTCTTATTTACCTCTTTCTCAACTTCTCCTCTCCATTTCTATTAGCTTATTTTTCCTCCTTTTTCCGGTCACCCCCTCATAATCAATTTCATGTTAATGTTTATCCTTTTTGATTTATGAATTTTGTTTTTTCTTATTTTATTGTTGGTTTTATGGCTAGGGTTGAATTCATATGTTGAAGATGATGGAGAATGAGACAGTTATGAGTAAGTGATGCTTTGAAAGGTATTTTGTTCCTGCCAAATCACATGAATAAGGTGCACCTAAGGAACACCCAATGAAGAAGTGTATAAATAGGAAAAAAGAGTCTGTGCCGAACTGTTTTTATAACTTCCATTTTTTTTTGGTTATGATTCTTAAGAATTATTGTTGAACGACATTATAATCTTCAGCTTTGTCCCTAAGTTAGCATAATTTAATTCATCCGCTCTGATTTTGTTTATATATATATATATATATATATATATATATATATATATATATATATGTATGTATGTATGTGTGTGTGAGTGTGATAATCTATCTATCTATTACACTAAATCTTAGTAAGTCATACACTATAATTTTCAAAACCCTAATACCCATTAAAACTTAATTCTCGCCCAAATTCACAATATTTAAATCAATAATGCTAAATATTTAAATACACATGTTTTATATGTTGAAGATGAGATTTTCTTTCATTGTGTCCGTGACTGTAATTTTGGAACCATGTTGGATTCAATGATGCAATTTTTTTTATAGATATGGAAGTGAGCCATTGGTTAAAAGAGGGCTCTTCGGGTCCCCAATCCTTCATTTTCACAGTCACAATTTAGTGGGAAAAATGAAGAGATTTTAGAAGTATACCAATAAAAGATAAGAGATTTTGAAAATGAAGATATGGAAATTGAGAAAAACCCTAACATCTCTTCATTTTTTCCCTTTCATATTTTCATTGCTCAATAATGCCAGACGCACCATTCCCTTCCCACTTCCACACAACCTCGTCGTTTCCCAATCTCATTGTGAATTTTTTTCCGCATCTCTGAAGCGGTTTGTGAGAGGTATCCATATTAACACCCTAAAATCTTGCATTTTTAATAATGTTTTCCTTAACTTTATGATTTATGATAGTTTTGCAGTATTAACTTTCTGAACAGCTCGGTAAAGTAAATACTGATAATAATGCTGTATTGTATAGAATAATACATGAAAGTGATAAAATTGATTTCTATTTTGTAGGTAACCCATTTGAGGTTTTTATGCCATTGATGCAATGTTTTGGTGGCAATCGATTCCATAATTCTTCAACAATCAATTCAAGGCTCGTCCTTTAATTCAAGCGCCTTCTTGGATTATTTATACTTCTTTTTTCCTTCTACAATACACATGTCGTTTTCTATGATTATAAATTGAGTTGGGATATGATATTTACGTTTGTTATTTGGATTTATTTATATGCCATTTATTTTTCTTTTGTCATTCATTTTGTCTTTAGCGTACCATTCTAGATGAGAAATTTTGATTATCTTATAAATGTATTGAGTATGTTGGAGTTTCCACTTTTTATTATGGTGAATCATGAGTGTGTTTCTTTCAAGTTATATTCATAGATTTCCGGGAATAAAAAGATAGAATATGAATTATGTTTGGTACAACTTTACTAAATTTTATTCCCGGGTATAAAACGTTTTTGGGAATAGAAAAATTTTCCCAAAGAAAAGCGTGGGAATAAAGTTTCCATGAAGATGAGAATAATTTCATATGTAATTACTTATTATAATATCTATTTTTATGGTTCCCGGGAATATTATAATATTAAACAAACATCTTTTTTCTATATACCTTGGAATAAAATTCTCATCTTTATGTTTCAAGGAATGATAACCTAAAAATAAATTTGGTAAACTTGAAACAAACACACCTAGGTGTTTTTCTTTTGGTGGACTAGAGTAATATGTCCTTGGAATTTCATTTTCATGTAGTGGACTCAAAACTATGCAATGTGAAGTAAATATCTATGGTGAAATTTTTGTTGTAGAATGTTAAGAGTGAATGTATTTCATCTTTCGGAGTTCATGATATGTTATTCTATTCTTTTGGTTCATATTAGATTTTTTCCACGTTGATCCACCGATGTATTCTGAAAGGAAAATGCTTCTTATCGCGAGCACAATTGACGCGAATGTATCCGAACAGTTATATTCCCATACACTGTTTATTGTAGTAGGGCCGGTCCCTCTTTTGCATCCCACCATCCGTTTTTTCAGCTTGGGACTAATCTAACGTGAGAAACTCTTCCAGATAAATTCGCTGTGTTTTAACAAGGGACATATATCACTACTGATTCTGAAAATATTTTATGAATCAAAACAGTTATTGGAATGTGTATATTTGACAAAAACTGCCAAGGATTTTTAGCAACTAAAGAATCTATACAATTTAAGTTGTCAGAAATCTGTTCGTATTTTAGCATTTGTGATGTTCATATTAGTGTCTTGAATAAAAGTAATTTATTGGTTTTGAATTGCTTTATTGTGTCCACTCACGTCTTAAAACAATAAAGCAATAACATTTTCATTCAACCTAAAAATGTAAGACAAAACTCACGTTTGTTATTCACATTTTGAAATACCCCACATTTTATTTTTCAATTGAATTAATACAGTAAAAAATAAAAGAAAGAAATTATATACGGCATGTTGTATGCTTAAACACTACAATTTTTTTTGAAATACATATTTTTTTAGAAGCTACTATATTTATTTTCTTAGTTGCTATCGAAAAAATAATCGCAGCTATTATATTTGTTCCACTGCAACCTGCTTGCACACAATTGTGTTAAAAGCTACTATATTATTTATTTTTGAAAAAAATTCTCAAATTATACAATATAGTAGAGCATATATAAGAGCTCCAACTTGCAAAATGGAGAGGCGTTTAAGCCTTGTAGTTGAACGTGGGCACCAAAATTGTTGCCAAGGGTGTGAAGGACAGTGGAACAAAGAATGCCATTGGGTGGAGCCTTATTCAACGTATTCGAAGACTCATTGCGATTAATTGGAAGGTGAAATTTGCCACTTATACCGTGAAGCAAACACTTGTGCCGTCTTGATTCCATTGATGGTTGAATTGCTCCTTGTTTAGTTAATTTGTAATATTTTTTTGGGCTTTAGACCCTCTTTTTTATAAAAAAATAAATAATTTAGAGATTATTAAGAAAAGAATAATATATTTTTGTGTTTGTTTAAAATTATAAAAATAGATTTTGTATTTCTCTAGATGACTCTTCTATTAAAATTGATTTTACTCAAAAGTTAATAAAAATAGCCTTTAATTTTCAGCATACAAATCAACTTTTATAACAATTGAACTTATACAAACATAACTTAATCATCATTAAAATTTTGTGGAAAAAAAACTTAATCATTAAAAATAATTTTCATTTAAAAATTGATTTCCTCCTCAAAAGATCGTAAACAATCACACTCTTTGTAACAAAAAAATGCACTCTTAAGAGACAGTGCCAAATTAATTCATCTCTCGTAATTTTATTTTTTTCATACCTATTTGATTAAAATGACTACGGTTTTTTTACGCAAATTAAATGACTACTTTAATTTGATTAAAATTTATTACACCTTTATAAAAATAATATTATACCTTTTTTTATTTTTTTTGGATATGAGTCTACTGATTTTGTTCTTCTAACTAAGTATGGGTGACATCAACATAAATATTAAAAAAATGTAAATGCTTTTAAAACGTGTGATTTTTGTCACTCATGGGGAGAATCGCTAGTGGAGTAAACTAGCCCACAATAGATCTATCCTATCCGCAATTTGGTTAGCCTCTTGGAAGATTGTGTTGCCTAAACACAATCCTCCTTCCTTCAACAAGAAGATGAAATGCAAATATCTTATGATTTACATCCTTATGATTATATTCTTAAAATCTTTCAGTTAGTTCCACATTGATTATAAATAAGTTTAACATTGAATTTAAATGAACAAATGGTGTCAAAATTTGTTGTTAATCTTAATGCCTTATGAATTTAAATGAACAAATGGTGTCAAAATTTGTTGTTAATCTTAAATCATTGGTTCATTGTTGAACCCAGCCTCATACTCCCAACAAATACCCCACAATTTCTTGAAAAACTTCTGATTTGAGTGTCCTTATGTCGCAACAAATGCACTCTGTAGGTGCACACATTAATATCCCAAGAATTGCTTGAAATGACATTAACTACTACAAATTTTTCAATAGAATTTAAGCATGTGTCTTGTTAACTGATGTTTCGGACACTCCTTAAACATTTTAAAATAAGCAATTATTCTTTAAAAATGTTAAATATTTCGATTTTCAATACATTGATTACACATATTTTCATAAATATTTACTATTTATGGTCCTCAGAGAATATTTTAGGATACTCGTTAACATTTCCCTTTACGTATAACCTACCTAACATATTAGTGGTGTATGAGTATAACTTTACACCCCTTCCACTTGCCTGATTGCTTAGGTTTACTGTGATATGATCGAACACCAATAAACTATGACATCTCTTTTAGTGGAATCATATAAATTTTAACTAAACAAAAAATGTTAAAAAAAATATATGTTAAAATATATGTTATTAGCAATTTTTTTGTTAGTGTACTATTTTAGCAGCCCAACCACATTAATTAGTTGATAAACATCATTTTTTTGTTAATTACTAGCACACACTAATAATAGAATTAACACTCATACTAATTAGTGAGTCATTTATTCCCGATGTGATTATCTTGAACCGGTAGCTATTTGGATTTGTGTGATCCTAGATTGTCTCTGTCTCAACTGAAAATGGATTCTTTTAAGGGAAATGCTAATCGGTGTCCCTGGGGCACTGGGTAAGGATACTAAAAAGAGAAATTATATAGTAATTATTGCATTGAAAACTGTGTAATTAATCCATAAATAAGTCAACAAAGTTTCCTTTTATGGTAATAAATTCCTTTTTTTGTATGCTTAACCAGTG
>Ga0228711_1012190_pt1 | contig 10630 bp, 4 predicted proteins | sample MedpolnodulmetaG_2_FD_177996 | JGI IMG/M metagenome (GOLD analysis project Ga0228711, IMG submission 177996) | Root nodule microbial communities from Medicago polymorpha collected in Santa Monica, California, United States - brown nodules | ecosystem: Host-associated > Plants > Roots > Nodule...
ACACACACATATATTTTATATATATATATATATATATATATATATATATATATATATATATATATATATATATATTAATGAAGTAAAAAAGGGTGAGTTCTTTTATGTAAGTGAATCTTAATTACATTAATATTAGAGATTATTAGATAGGGGTAAGTGAAAAGTTTTTCAAATAGTTACACATGATCATAATTCTAACTTAATATTAAAAATGATAGGAAAATCCAAAAGAGTGTTATATAAGCACATGAATTGCATTTTCAATATATATGAGAGAAAAAGAGACAAAATCACCGAATAGTCGAGTTCCATCATTATCATTCTTATGTTACAATAACCATATCACAACATGGATGACAACTTCAAAATCTTTAGTTTCTATCATTCTCATGACATCCAAATAGATCACAAACACTTTGTATACAACATATATTTAAAAATTAGACACATGGTTTATATTCCAAAATTCATCGCGGTCTGTCATCCTTTGATTTAATGTATGCAACATCAACTTGTTGTCAATTTAATATAAAACTTATAAGTATAACAATAAAATATTCTGACTTAAAAAATTAAAATAATTAATTTAAATTTATCTTTTGGAAAAAACCTATAAAATTTGCTACATAAAACAATTGCAATACAAATTGCATAATTTAATTTTATATAGGCAAGTATTAATGTAAAAGACATATACTTACGCTATGAGATGTCGTTTTTCTAAGGCTTTCCGAGCATCAAGGGTGCAACAAAAGCAAAAATAGAAGCCTATTTTTTCCTTTTCTCCTTGTTCACACGAAGAAAAAAAATAGTCACATATATATTAGACAATAAAAGAAAATAAAAAGAAAGGTAGAAAAGTAGTAAATGAATAATCAAGATATATGTGAAGAGTAAGATAGATAAACAAAAACAACAAAACTAAATTCCAGAGTATCACCAAGAATTTGAAGAGTTTCATCTAAGAATTGCATGTTAGAGAAAAATGGCAAGAAGTTAAATTATGTGATTTTTTTTTCTTCATGAATCAATAATGGAGGGTGAGATTTTATATGTGAAAACGATTGATTCATTAAAAGAATTTTTATCATATATTCAATGATCGAACCTTTGAATAACTATGTATGTGTTTTGCTCAACAAAAAAAAAAAACTACGTATGTGTTAAAATAATTGGTGGGTCTTAAACATATTTAAGCTCATGGGTCAAAATACTTTATAGATCACATAAAAAAATTTACTTTCGTTTCTTTGATAAATGTTTGTATATACTAATGTAATTTTATTTTATTGAATTAATTTTTGGTTTGGAACGATATTTTGTTTAAAACTACACACAATAATTTTAAGTAGTTTTAATTCTTAAATCTGAAAATCCTCCTTCAAATATAAACTCTTAAAAGCCACTTGTAAATTCCACCAAGAGTTGCATCGGCTGTGATTTATTGACCATTTTGTGAAGATAAACCAAACCTTTTAAATATTAAGTTATAAAAGCAACAGTTTTTTTTACTCATAGAAGACAATGGGTCTAATCATATGAAACCTTTTAAATATACATACATTTACATTTTTAATTTAAAATATCAGTTTTTTTGTTGTAGAAGTTATATAATTAGACATTGAATTGGTTTAAAAATAGTGAAAGAACTCTTTGTAGAGCGGCAAAGTTTCAATCAATAGAGAATTAGAAATTAAAACTCATTTAGACATGTCACATCATCAAAACTCTTGCATAAGAATAGTTCATGTTTCAAATTCAAAGATACATAGATAGATACATAATTGGGCAAGACATATAAATCCCAAGCAATGTATAGATAGCTGCATAGGCTTATAAATAAAATACGAGAAAGATGTGACGTTCCAAATCCAATTGCGTTTAAACATGAAGCATCTTTGCTTTTTTGGTGCTACTACGTTCTTCATCAAAATCATTTGCTGCAAGTAGAAAGTTAAACAAAGTTGGATGTATTCCAAAATTATACACCCTACGACTCTAGACATTTTTTTGGACTTTTCTATCACCTATATATATAGGCCATTCACGAATGTATTATTTGTTTATTTAAAATCTTTTTGCTTTTCTGACTTTAAAGCATCTCTACTTCCTTCGATAATAATTTTGCTTATAAAAATATTATGCTACTAAAAATAAAAAATAAACATTTCTAATCTTTATGAAAATGTAGGATCAGAGATATCACATTTCTAAGGTTTAATTTTTGTAACATTAATCTTTCATATACTCTCTATTTACAACACTAATTTCTACAGTACCTTCCTCTTCCTATTTACGATCAGAGATATCACATCACATCCATTTCTGCAACTTAACATCAAACAGTTCTCTTGCAGCAACCAATTGTTTTTTGCTTCCCTATCATGCATGCATACTCGATCAAACACTCACGTCCAAACACAATACTGTGTTCTCCATACATATCATCAATCATTGTTTTTTTTCTTACCAAATAAACATCAACTTCCACTGCCTTGCCTCTATGAACCTGTTCACACTTTTTTATTGTTCTCTATAATTATTTCTCTACGAACTGTAGTTAAGATTCTTATGTGTCAAATACCCTTAAAAAAAAGTTCTTATGTGCAAAAGGAAAATGTTACTCTCTTTATCTCTTAATAATTTATACAAAATATTATTCTAAAATAATTGTCACTTTTCAATTTAATATTATTTACTTTTGTTTTATTATACTTTTTAACAAGGCCGGCCCAATACTTGATGAGGCCTAATTAGTTAAAAAAAAAATTAATATTTTTTTTTATATTGTACAAAAATTTTGAGATGCAAAATCATTTATTAAATTATCATAATCAATTTCATTTAACATTTATTTTTCAATCAACCGTAAAAACAATTCACTTAATCTTTGTTGAGACAATGTAAATGTGAAATTGAGAAAACCAAAAGTCTGAAGATTTTTTTTTTGAAGTAAACAAAGAGATGAATGATGAAGGAGTTGTTGTTGAGTTACACTCGTTTAAAAAAAAAAGTCAATGTAAAAAAAAAATACTAAGATTTTTTTTACTTAACAAAAATTAGTATCACAATTCTTTTAACACAATGGGATGGAACTTGGAAGACACAATTGTTTTTTTTCGGAGACTTTTTTGTCTTTCTTTAAGGTCTCTCTCCAAGGACCATCTCACTATGAACTATTGGACATATCATTATTTGGAGGGCTTTTTTTTTTTAACAAAAAAAGATTTTTTTTTGGGCCTAAAGTCCTTGTTTGGGTCGCCTACCCCTTAGGCCGGCCTTGCTTTTTAATTAATACTTCGTGCATTACTCGCACGTTATTATTTTTACTTTGCATTTTCGGACAATGAGAACCAACCGAATGGTAATTACTCGCACGTTATTATTTTTACTTTGCATTTTCGGACAATGAGAACCAACTGAATGGTAAATAAGATTAATTTTGTGAAAGTATATATATATATGTATATATTATGCTCTGTTTTAGAAGTGATTGTAAGTTTTTTTTAGGTATGAAGTGATTGTAAGTTGTAACTTGATAGTATGTCATTTTATCTAATAGGCTACTATGAATAGTGAATCAGTTGTTACCATAAATTAAATGAGCAATGTAGTATATATAGATTTTGATTCCTGTGAGTATTGACTATTGATCTGGGTGAATGGTATAATAGTTCATAGTCAGGGAGAATTATTCTAGTTAACTAAGTTAAGTCACTTCAAAAATTTAAAAATTGATTATAATAATCAATTTCAAATTCCAATGATATTAATTATAGGGTCATGTTAACTTGTGTCCTTAGAGCACAAGATAAGGAACCTAAAAATAGAAATATTCCCTCAAGTTTTGTGCATTCTATTTATTACAAATTTAAAAATTAAATTGAATGCACACATTCCAACAAAAAATTACTATCTTGGGTTCCTTATCTTGTGCCTTAAGAGCACAAGTTAACATTTCCCTTAATTATAATATTTTATTGGGTTAAATATGTTTTTAGTTCCTATAAAATTGAGTCATTTTAAGTTTAGTCCTTACTTATTTTTAATAGTTCTTTTAGTCCTTACAAAAAAAATATGCACTCAGTATTAGTCCCTGCTCAATTCAAATTTGTTTAATTTATGCTTAAACTCTTAAGTTTTTGAACAAATTTTTGTTGACGTGTTAATAACATTACTAAAAGTTTCTCTGCAAAAAATCATCGCAAAATTTGATTTCTACGTCCAGATTTTGTTACTTTTATCTTTAAGTTTTGTCGTTTTTAAAAATTCATATTTAATTCGTTTTATGTTAAAAGATTCTAAATTTTAGTAAATGAACCTTTCATAATGTTCTAAACTTGTCTAAAAAAATTGTTCAAAAATTTAAGAGTTTAAGGATAATTAAATAAACTTTGTTTTAGCAGGGACTAAAATTAGAAGTAAATTATTTTTGTAGGGACTAAAAAAACTATTAAAATTAAGTAAGGACTAAACTTAGACGTTCCCAATTTTATAGGGACCAAAAACATATTTAACCCTATTTTATTATATTGATTAAACTAATTTTAGTGGTAATTTTATCAATTATTCAATTTTAGAATTTATAGTAGAATAGGAAATATAAAAATAAAATAAAATAATGATAAGTTTAAGTGTCAGCCGCAACCGTAGGTAAAGGTCCATAATGTTTTTAAAATGGTCTCCTTAAAATTACCTACGGTTTTTTCCGTAGGTAAAGGTGGAAAACATGCAGCCATTTGACAATGGCAGACAGATTTAGCTACGAAAATTTTCCCTATAGTGACGGATTTTGGCCGTCACAAAAAATCAAATTTCTTGTAGTGATACAAATATGGGTTGAGCCCATGCATGTGCCCAGACTCGCCGAATGGTAAAATCGTCCCTGATCATGTCATGTCTCTTAGGTTTACGAATGTTGTGTTTACGAGAAATGATTTAATCATCTAATGACACAACTTATCTTCTTTTAATGTGTGATTAATCCCTTATATATATATAATATATATATAATGTAAACAAATATTTAATTTCTGTTAAATTTGTGTGAAATGAATATTAATATACATCCTTTATTGGAAGAATGGACTGGACTGGTTGTAAGTATTACCCATAGACAAAAGTAAGGAACATAGCACTAAACTTGAATATTGGTTGGTTACCCCGTATGATTTCAATCAAAAGAGTAAGTAACCATTCGTTCTCGTAACAAATTTGACATTTTTGTTTAAAGCAGAGGTTCAAATCCAAATTATAACGTTCGATCTAGCAATTTCGACATTTTTATCGGTTGAATTAAGACCTGTGGACAATAAGTAACTATTTGTTATTATTTTATTTGAAAATACATGCAACCTTTCATACAATTGATATGGAAAATCCTTCGTAAAACCTTTTTGACATATATTTTTCATATAATTTATCAAAAATTGAATTGAGAATCCTAGCTAGCTAACTAGCTGCATAATATGTTTTTCCTTAAAAAAAACATAAATATGAAAAAACAGAGCGACTCAAAACAAAAGACCCGACCTCACCATGTTTGTACCACGTGAACTGCATATGCACATGGAGAGAGTATATATGAATGGGTGTTATATGTGATGTTATGAACACTCACGAGACCATGTCCCATGAATGATATTCATGTCATGAGCAACTACAAGAATAGGGCCACCATTGTTCTTCTGTTATATATTATTATATATCAATTATTAATCCATGACATCATATACATTACCATTATGTGTTCCATTTGAAAATTTATTTGTAAGAATATAATTGGATATATGGCATGGCAATGCATGGTATCTTGGGAACCACATAAAAGAGTACAAAACTGAAACAAGCCAAGAACATGCTCATAAGAAAATAATTAACTGCTTATTTCAAAATAAATAAATAACTGTTCATAAAAAAAATCTGAAACTATAAATAACCTTGCATATTTTTCTTAGAAAAACTGGTTTGGAGTTTTTTCTTCTTCTTATTTATGTATTCACATAAACGATAAAACTACATCTACAAAAAATAAATTACATTTCTATAGTTGGAATTCGAACTTGAAACCACTTATTAAGGTAAAAAAGATCCCCTCTATGATAAAAAAAAATTCTTTAGGTGTATATGATAAACAACATTTTATGAAATATGTATACGATAAATAATAAAAGCACCAAATGTTTTACTTTATATATTTTAAGTTCGTATGCAAATTTATGTAATAAAAATGAAAAAATGAAGATTTTTTTAAGAAGGTAAACCAGCCTATTGAAATTTGTTATCAAAGTGAATCAAACGTGAGACATTGAAAAGATTTTATAATTATTGTATAGGTTGTCTAATATAAACCCTATCAAATGGCTGACTCTCCATTTTTAGTAATTTTTAATAAATATTATTTTTATTCTCTATTTTGATTATTATAAATTTATTTTTATTAAAAATTATATAAAAATCACATTCTTGACCTTTTTAGAGGTCATTTTGACCTTTTTTTTTTTTAAGAAGTCCATATTAGACATACTCGTTAATTTATCAATAATATCCTTAACTATTTATCGTACAGAGAAAAATAGATGAATGAGATGATACTAAAAAAAAGAGATAAATGAGATGATAAATGATTAAAAATATTAGTATATGTAAAAAAGAAATGGGTGTCTTAATATGTGTCATAAATGACACTAGTTAAGAAAGCAAAAGTATAGAAACTTTATATTAGGAATAACGTTATAAAAAAAATTAACTTCAAAAAGTTGAATATAGTATATATTTTTTTGAGATAGAGAGTTGTGTATCTTAATTGGTTTGAGCCGATAAGATTAAATGAGTTTTCCTAAAAAAAATGTTAAATGAGTTGGCGAGTTAAATGTTTTGGGGTATATCACTTTTTCATTTTCACGCATATTAATGATCGTAGTAAATTTTATATGAGAAAGAAAAAATATCAACAATTTTACAAAATTACCCTTCATTAATAACATGGAAAATAGAAATTAACATAATTGGAAGAAGGGAGCATAATATATAGCATTTCCTTCCTATTTTAAAGTGATAAATAATTTGTCACGAGTTTATTTTTTCTAAAGTAAGATATAATAAAATATGGAGGGAGTATTTGTTATTTTAAGAAGTGTTCTAAGAGCTCTCTTTAAGATTTTCAAAAAAAATAAATACTTCCTCCGTCCTTTAATATATGAGTAGTTTACCAAAATCACATATATTAAGAAAAATTATTGGAGTAATAAAGGACAAAGGCAATATTAGTATTAGAAGTAAGGACAAAGGGAGTATTACTAAAATTTCATTTATGTACAAATACATTCAATGTTGATATTTCATATTTCAAGACAAAGTGGATTCTAGGGTGATGGTTCAATTAAGTCCCTCACCGATGGACCACCATGAATAACAACAAGAGCCATTAGATTAATTGAGTCCATATATCTTATTATACACCATATACACCAAATCACTTATCCTTTTCCTCTCTCCCCCTCTTTCTCCCCTTTATCCCCTCTATTCCTTGAATCTTTAAATTAATCTCAACAGTCGGAATGGTGGTAATGGTAACAATTACAGATCAATCAGTTTTATTAAAAAAAACTCATGACATATGTTACAGAGGAGTATCACTCACACACTCTAATCCAACAAAAGTGATTTTGTGAAAATTAGGAATATAATAAAAAGAAAGTAAAGAGAATAGAAATTCAATTGTCCCACATATGATTATTTATACAATCTTGTGCTATTGTTGATGGATTTTTCCTTGAATACACTAACTTTCGTTAGAATTTGTATGCATTTCTTTTAGTTAAATTTTTGGGTATTTGTCCAATATATCTGTTATTGTTTGATATAATTTACCAATACATACACTACCCAGAATATGGTAACCAAACCGCCAACAAGACACTTTGTTAAACTACTTGATGAAGGAGAGTATAATAAGACGCCTCATTTGCACCCTGAATGTTGAAAAAGGGTAAGAAAATTAAAATGGGATTTGAAATCTTAAACAACGCCTTCTGAATTTGCTAAGCGTTTCTTGGAACAAATGGAGACCAAGCTCTGCCATGGTCCTTGTGCAACACAAAGTGGGATTTGCTAGGGCTAGAGAGAGGAGAGATATGATCGAGTGTGGTTATGACTATTGAGATCATATAGACTTATTTAATTCAATGGTCAATTAAAGTTCTACACTGGTGAGTGACTTAATTGAACACTTACCCTATAATCCACCTCAAGACAATTGATAATATTAATAAAATGTATAGTAGTATACTCTATCCGTCCCTTTTTATAGGAGTAGTTTACAAAAATCACGAGTATTAAAAAAAGTTATTGGAGTAATAAAGTTGTCTCAAATGTGTGTGATTATTATTAGATCACCCTTAATTACGTATAGATTTAATATTAACTTTTTATATACCAAGACAAATTGATAATATTAATAGGAGGTATATTTAGAAAAATTTGTATATAATCTTATATTTAAAGACAAAACTTTCATGTAAAGTACTACTATAAAAAGAAACGAAAGGAATAATTGAAAAAAAAATGTAAGTTAATCTTTCTAAAAAATTGTAAGTTATCTTATCTTTAGAGACAAACAATTTTTTTAGTGGTCCTAAAATTAAAGACAGAGGAATATTAAGGTGTGTTTGTTTCAAGTTATATTTGTTGATTCCTGAGAATAAAATGAATGAAATACATATGCCTATGTTTGTTACAAGTTTACTAAATTTTATTCCCGGGTATAAAATGTTCTTGGAAATAGAAAAATTTTCCCAAGGAAAAGGGTGGGAATAAAGTTCACATGGAGATGAGAATAAATTCTTATATAGTTACCTATTATAATCCCTATTTTTATGGTTCCAAAGAATATTATAGAGTTAACCAAACATATTTTTCCTAAATACCTTAGAATAAAATTCCCATTTTTATATTCCAAAAAATGTTATTCCTAAAACTAAATTTTGAATAATTTATTACTTGTCTTGATATGTGTAAAAATTCAAGAACGGCAAGTAAATGAACAATATAAACAAAGGTTGACCATTTCCTTTACTATTTATTGTTATACCAAAATGCCCCTATTTAAAGTTTGAGAGCATTAAAAGCTTTGAAATGTGCACCAACATGCAGCAGTTAAGATAGGGAGTAGTAATATGTTGTTTTGAAATGCGGAAAGATATTTTCACAATTAACTTCTTTACCCAAAATACCCTTATACATACTACTCCGTTCGGTCATATTTTTATAAGCAAAAAACATTTTATTTTCATTGAATAACCGATGTATCTAGTCTATATACAAGTTAGATACATTAGTTATTCAATAAATCAAAAAAAATAATTTTTACATATAAATGTAACCGGAGGAAGTAACATATATTCAAAGTTTAATTGTGAAGTAATTAATGTGCATATTTCGTACCAAAGAGTACTTAATTATCATTTGTGTATATACATGTGTTAAATATTTGTCTCTCTATGTATATAGGTGCGTCATTGAATATCGAGTTCCTTCGTATGAGTCTTCTATGATGTATCTTCTGAATCTCCTACGGAGTGATGTGGTTGGTACTTTTTTATTTGAGAGAGTAATTCTCTTCTGTTTATTTATCTTTCTCTTTTTCTTGTTTGATTTAGCTTTGTAAACCAAAAAAAAAAAAATGTGTTAAATATTTAACTCTAAATACGAGGCTTATATTCAAGGATAGAGGTAAAACTAAATCTGTCCATATGAGTTCCCTTAATTCCTAAAGGACGTACATGCAACACTTTCAAGCTACTATTGTCTAAGCAAGTTTTGGTGTATTTATTCCTCTAATCTTTTTATCTTTTGTCTTTGGTTTGATTGTGTTGAACTGTTACATGCTTGAACCGTTTAGTTTAGATGCGGTACTTATTTATTCCACTTGTTGAATTCACAACAATTCAATTAGATAAAATTACTGAATATTTATTGAGTTTAATGGTGGTGGGTTGACAGTCCAAAACAACTTTGCACACGCAACCAATCAATTTTTTTTAGATTGCCACATAAATTAAAAACATTAGTTGATATGACGATTTTAAATGTTTTGATTGATTGTGTGTGCAAACTTATTTGTACTGTCAACCCACCACCATTAAACTCATATTAAGTATCTTAATTTTAATTAGTTGTATCTAGCAAAGAATATACTTATGCAAGGCATTACTATTCCAATAGAGCTTTGCTATTTCTAGCGAAGCAACTTGTCCCGAATAGCCTATCTCTGTTAGATTAGCAACTGTCACAATACATGGGTGGATGGAATACAAAGTGGATTTATGCCACACTTACTTTAACACGGTCGTGATATGGTCGTGAATTGTTTTCTCGGGACAAATAGCATTTTCCATTCCAATAATCCATATGTGTTTGTCTCTTTCGTTTCTACTATTACATCTTTTTAAGAATGATATTTACATAACCATTTTTTGATAATTTTTAGAGCAATCTTCTTCTATCTTTTTTTTTTTTGTTGACAAAATGGTATATTGTTTTCATGAATTCTCTCTGCTTATGTTGGAAGTTCTCGCCTATTTAATGTAATATAATTACGGTTATGAAATATAGCACAGACTTTGTAAAT
>Ga0228711_1012191_pt1 | contig 10628 bp, 3 predicted proteins | sample MedpolnodulmetaG_2_FD_177996 | JGI IMG/M metagenome (GOLD analysis project Ga0228711, IMG submission 177996) | Root nodule microbial communities from Medicago polymorpha collected in Santa Monica, California, United States - brown nodules | ecosystem: Host-associated > Plants > Roots > Nodule...
TTATGTGTATTTTCAACTAAAAAGTCTCATGAAATTCATTCATCAAAAGAATCTATTAAAATCTACATACTTTTCAATACCAAGAGACATTTTATAAGTCTGGGGAAATCTCGTTTGAATACCACCATATTTCGTTGCCTTCAATAAACAATTTCGATTGTTTTAATTGAATACCACAATATTTATTTATATTCGATAAAAGTTTTGATTGAATATCACAAGACTTTTTTATTTTTAAATTTTCTTTTAAAATCTCAATTCAATACACACACCTTCCACTCACAAACACATTTCTTTTTGGGAAAGAATCTGAGTATATTTCCAAAATAGAGGATAGAACAATGCAATGTAAGCATGTCCTAATAAGGGTATTTAGCTCTGAATCAACATCGAAATATCTGACTTTTCATATACAATGTTGGGTTACCTTTTAAATGGATGTCTTAGGAAACACCAACTTTTCAAAAGTCGTGTTGGTTTTCCCTAAAAAAAAAAAGTCGTGTTGGTTTAAAAGGTAATTTACTCTAAATTAATTCATTATCCATTATGAAGAAAATATCAAAACATATATTTTAGAATAGGAAACATATATATAAATTAGAGGAGATGACAAAAGGAAATATATAAATAGTATATAAAGTATTTAAAAAGTTATTTATTAATATCTTATATATTCACTCCTATTTAGTAGTGATCGATCTTTAAAGAAATCCGTTGGGTGAATAATGTGAGTTATCTTTTCAAATATCGAGTGAACGTCAAATAGAGTCCTTAATTGTTTATTTTTTAAATTAATCACTCATTTTTTATTTGGTAGAAAGAGAGATTATAATAAGGTGAATCAACAAAATAAAAAAAAATAAAAACTAATACAACATTTTTTGTAAAGAAACCAATACAACTTATAGTTAGCAGACTTGAACACACTAAACAAACCCTTAAATTATACTTATGTTTGATAAGTCATGTTAAGGTTAATCTTTTTATACATAATAACCCTGTTAAATCAAAACTTAGTAAACTTAACCACTAAAATAAATGAAATTGTATCGCCAAATCAAACGTGTGCTAAATAGTTGCCATATAAATAATAAATCAACACGTAGTAAATTTAATCCCTAAAATTAGTAACAAAAGATACACCCGTGAATCTTTTACAATTTTGATACATTCAAAGACTATGTTAAGACTACTCACATTAACAAACCAAAATGACTTTTACTTTTTTTAAGATGTGAAACCATTTTTTGTTGAAATAGTGAGTGTGGTGTGGATAGTAACCTCCTAATATTTTCCATAACCCTTAAATTTTGGTTTATGTCCAAAAACTAAAGCCCAAGTTGAAAGAAAAAAAAAAAGAGAATGTAAAAAGTAAAGAAAAAAGTACCAAAGAGGGACAAGAATGAAGTAATGTTTAGAGATTTACATGTGAATTTTCCTTTTCACACAAATAGGACAGTTTGGTCAGCAGACATGACATAAGCGGTAGCTAGATTTGGGGCTTACAGACACCTTCTCTTCTCTTCTCCTGTCTCTCTCTCTTGGATTAAGGTTCATCCTCTCTCTCTCTCTCTCTCTCTCTCTCTCTCTCTCTCTCTCTCTCCTTTTACATTGCATTTTTTTTTCTTCTTATTTTCAACTTTGTCAAATTAACTTCATCACTGTTCATTCTTTATTTCATAGTTGCATTCCCCTTTACTCTCTCTCTCTCTCTCTCTCTCCACCTTATTCTGCGCATGTCTTGTTCCTCTTCAAGACTTCAACTACAATACCCATCAACCATTTTACCATTTTGTCCTTTTCTCTTTTCCAAAACCTACTTTTTCTCTCACTCCCTCTTAATTTTTCAATAAAAATCAGATTTTTATCAGGCATTTGCTTTAAAGTTTTGTTTTTTAATATCTAACCCTGTGAGTTTTTTGTTTTTTTTGTTTTTATGGTTCATTTTTTGTTAAGTGGGGTATCACTGAAATTCTGGATTTTGTTGTAGGGTTTGTGTGTTGATGTGCCTGCTATGCACATTGAGTTTGTTAGGTCAAAAAGAAGTGTGAAACTTGTTGCTTCTTTGTTTGTTCAAGGTAGAAGATCAAGGAGGATAGCTACCTTGAATCAACACAAAGGTATATGCTTTGTCTTTTTAGATAATGGATAATAATGGTTTCACTTTAATTTTTTCTTTGCTTGGATCATAAGTGATGCTTTTCCAGCTCCTTTTTCTTTTTGGTCAGAACTCAGAATTGTTCTGATGATTAATATTTACTTTTACTTTTGCAATGAATTGTGAATTTCCTATATGTGCCTTTTTTATTGTTAAATATTTCAAGTATTAAATTTTTTATTTATTTAAGACCAGATGAATGTTGCTTCCGATAATTCGATTGTTTATTGTATGTCATTGCCAATCAAGCTTGAAAATTGTCCCCGAAGGATTAGCTTAGTGGTTTGAGTTGGGACGTCGAATGAATATTATGTATGAGGTTCAGGGTTTGATCGTTATTGCTAAGATTTCCCTCTCCCTCTAACAAACTAACCGGTAACGACTAACATTTGCCTATCCAGAGACAAAAATTTCAAGCTTGAAATCTAAATCTTCAAATTTAGCTTTTACAAAATTTTGTAGTTTGGAATTGTCTTGAATTATAGTAATGCAGCAATTAGTGATTGGTTCTCTTGCTGGTTTTGGCTTATGTTAATGGGTTTGTTGCAAGAGCTAAATTGTTGGATGTAAATTAGAATGTTCAATCATGTGTGTTTCAAAGCCTTGAAAAAGGGACGTGCTTAACTAGATTCTTGTACTCAGATAGGAATGCCTTGATTCTATCAGCTGAAGAGCTTTGGAGGACACAATTGTTTGACTTCTAGCAACGATTATGTCATCAAAGAATTCTTTGGATGTGGAATTGTCAAAGAAGACGTCATTTTTGGGTTTGAAAAGATGGGTTTTGATTGGGATAGGGGTTGGTGCGTTTATAGTGCTGATTCTTGGTATATTGTCTATATGGGTGATGTTTCGGAGGAAGTCTAGGAGTAGGAGATCTCTGGATAAGTCCCAAATACCGGATGTGTCGAAAGATATCAATGTTGATAAGGTTGCGGTGCAGAATTCTCATGTTCAACCTGGAAACGTGTTTGCTCCTAATGTTGATAATTCAGATAAGATATCAATTCACATGAGGACAGGCAAATTCAGCGATCCTGATAGTATTAGTCAGTGTAGCTCAGTTTATCATCACGAGAGAGGATTGAGTTCTCTGTCATGGGAAGACGGGAGCTCTGGAAATTTTAAGAAGCAGTCTACGCTGTCATATGGAGGAGGGCCAACGACTGCCTCACCTTTGATTGGCTTGCCAGAATTTTCTCATCTTGGGTGGGGCCACTGGTTTACACTTAGAGATCTGGAACAAGCGACTAATCGTTTCTCAACTGAGAACATTCTCGGCGAGGGTGGATATGGAGTTGTTTACAAGGGCAGACTAATCAATGGAACTGAGGTTGCGGTGAAGAAACTTCTTAACAACTTGTAAGGGATATTTCATATTATCATCGAAGTACCCTTTTAATGTTTTCCCTTATCATGTTTTGACACCTATGAAGCACATACAGAGACACTAACACGTGTGTTGGTGTCAGACACTGGTAATAATTTGAGAATATGAAATAATTGAATGTAACCACATGTGTTGGTGTCAGACACATCGTAAATTTGAAGTGTCAGTGCTACACAGTGACATTAATCATAAACATTGGGTTCTTTTGAATCTTGTGTTTTTATTGTTATATTCCACATTGAATTCATAGGGGACAAGCAGAGAGAGAGTTCAGGGTTGAAGTGGAGGCTATAGGCCATGTAAGACATAAACATCTTGTGCGCCTACTTGGATACTGCGTAGAAGGAGTTCACAGGTATTCCTTTTGCCATTTTATGTTATGGTTGTGCTGTCACAAGGTTTTGGGGTTTCTGAGTGTCATATTAATTATACTTTTCCAAATTTAAACTGAACCTTTTCTCCATGTTTTGTTTCTACCTAATGAATGTTGGTTGTTGTTGTTGTTGTAATGAATGTACTTTCCAATTATTATTCAGGCTGCTGGTGTATGAATATGTGAACAATGGTAACTTAGAACAATGGTTGCATGGGGACAAGTACCAACTTGGGACACTTACCTGGGAGGCCCGCATGAAAGTTATACTTGGCACAGCCAAAGCGTAAGTTCTAATTTTTATTGTTGCAAAACTTTTTCATGTTCCTTTATTGATTTAATTTCTTTTAGTAATTTGTGCATATCATAATATATGACATTATTTTCAATTTATTTATGTTGTTTCTTGGTAATATATGATTTTATATTTTACTGTTGTTGGTTGAAGGCTTGCTTACTTACATGAAGCGATAGAACCAAAAGTTATTCACCGAGATATAAAGTCTAGCAACATATTGATCGATACTGAGTTCAATGCAAAGGTTTCTGATTTCGGTTTAGCCAAACTTTTGGAATCAGGAGAAAGTTACATAACTACTAGAGTAATGGGAACCTTCGGGTATAAACACCTAATTATCTCTTTCCTTATATTTTACTTAGGATATATACAACTAGGAACTTACTCTGGTTTGGATTTCAGCTATGTAGCACCAGAATATGCCAACAGTGGTTTGTTAAATGAGAAGAGTGACATTTACAGCTTTGGTGTCCTTCTGCTGGAAGCGGTTACCGGAAGGGACCCTGTAGACTATGCGCGTCCTTCCAATGAGGTGTGTAATCTCCTTAGAACTCTGTCAGCTTGTTTATTCTTCACATGTCTGAACTCTGATGAGATTTTATTGATCATAATGGCAGGTTAATCTTGTTGAGTGGCTCAAGATGATGGTGGGGGCAAGGAGGGCCGAGGAAGTTGTGGACTCGAGGCTTGAAGTTAAACCATCTGCACGTGCTTTAAAGCGTTCTCTTCTGGTTGCACTCAGGTGTATTGATCCTGATGCTGAAAAGAGGCCCAAAATGAGTCAAGTTGTAAGGATGCTTGAAGCTGATGAATATCCATTTCGAGAGGTTTGCTTCGATACATCGTGACTTGTTATTATCTCATAATAAGTTTTGTTCACTTTACGACTCAAATGTCTAGTTTATCATATTTTCCAACCTGTTTACCTTGTCTGCATTTGGTAAATTTACCAAAAGCAAAAAATAGTAACTTGGTCCTCTTTTGTATGCATTGTGTCTGTGAAGTATATCTAGTGACATAGGAAACGAGTCCTCATTGTTGTCAAAATACGAAAACATAAGCAAGATAACTGACTGATATAATCACTTTCAGGATCGGAGGAATAGAAAGAGCTCGACTACCAGCTTGGAAATTGAAACAGTCAAGGATATTTCTGGTCCATCTGATGCTGAAAAGGCGGGGCATTCTAAGAGCTATGCGCTGGAAAGAACTCAAGGATAGGATTGACAGCCACATACTTAGCCTTCATGTACAATTCTTGTTGTACTTACACCTATTCCAGTAACTAATTTATACCTCATATCTCCAAGTCTATGTATCCTTGAGAAATTTTGCTGCAACTGACAAGAGAATCAGACCAGAAAACCCATCTGGATAATGAATCATTTTTTTTTTTTTATTCAAAGTGGCCAAACAGTGATAGTGTTGTACAGATTTCTGCTTGCATGATTGTTCATTTTTTTCCTCTAGCTATTAACAATATTTATGTTCAATTTATTTTTTTTCATTTTTATAGTGTTTATTTCAAAAAGAACTTAATCAAAAGATAATTGGTCTTTCTTATGCATTAGTTTTTACTTGCAAATGCAAGGCCAGTGTCACACATACCTTAATTAACATGAGATTATTCATGAGAAATGCTCTAGACCTCAACTTAGGAATGAAATTATATGTATATTTGTTTTAACGTCAAAATGAACTTTTATTAGCAGAAATGAGAGAAGTACAAATAGTACTTGACTGACATAATTGAGATAAGTACATGCGGTACTCATCCCACCAAACCAAAGGGAATCAAAGCCACCTAATAGTCAAGGCAGAGTAAAGGATTCAAATATCATTTATAATACAAACATGGACCACCATATCACTCAAGTGCTACCGGTGTGTGTGACGCTTGCATTGCATTTACATTTTTAGAAGTTAGAACTTTGTCAATTAGTGAATGGTCACTCACAAATGAAACACACTACATTACATTTTCTGGTTAATGTTTATTGTTTGAAAAAAATAAGTGAAGATTTTGGTGCTAAACAATATTTATTGTTGAAATAACAATATTAGTCTAAATTAAGATCACATCAAGCCTGAAAGTTAGGCTTGGATATATATGGTCACACACGTATATGAATTGAAGTCCCCTGCTATTTTAGTTGATGTTGTCCCTTTTCAGTTTCACATTCTTGCAAGTTGTAGATCATATGCTACCTTATTTTAACCAAAATATTGATATGATGCATGAAATGAAACCATAGCCATCAAGTCCTATCATTATCTTTCAACGCAAAAGATCAATTTTTAGTCTTTTCAAACCATCATTCCGCTACACAAAGAAGATATTTATATTGGAGAATTTGAATTATCTCTCATTTTTTTTATAAGCATTTGAGTTACCCCTAAATTACATTATAGTCATAAAATTACTTCATCCAAACACAATATTGAATTATCTTCATAAAATTTGACTGTGAATTCGAACTTGCAATAGTCATCTTCTCTTCCTTTGACCTAAACAAAAAAAGAAAAACAATATTAGTGTAAACTATAATCACATCAAGCATGAAAAGTTAGGTGTATATGCCCATCCACAAATCAAACTAAAAGTATGCATTGCACAAATTGTACACGCAAATACATACTAGAAACTAAAGCGCCCAAAAATACACTTATTCTCATTCTAAACAACATATTCAATCAACCTTTCATCTACATATAGCCATATAGGTTCTTAAAGAACTTTACCTTGATATGGATAAGTTGGTACAAGCTCACCACATCTAAGATAAATCGCTAAATTAGAAAAACACCGAGGTATTAACCGATTAAATGTTCCATAAAATTAATGGGACACAACGGTTTAAACAATGAGATATTATTACATTAGATTAGGGATCAGGATCACCATGCAAGTGACTTGAAAATCGCATCTTTACCTATTAACTAGACTCTCGACCCGTGCTATCGCACGGGTCTTATCAACCATAATAGAAAGCAATAAGTGATCTTTGACCCGTGTAATGTACGGGTCTGATGTACTATTTACTATTCGAGTAATTTATTATTTATAAATCAACATATATCAATGAAAGTTTTTATCTCAAAAGGTATAGTCTAGTAGTTAAAGTGTTGAGACGTTTCTTAAAAAAAAGGGTTGAGATGACAAAATATAAGATATAAGTTAACTTATTTTGAGTTGTTTGACTTGTTTTATTATTAATGACTTGAAGACCAATCTATTAAAAAAAAACCTTAAATGTTGATGCTAATTGAGGTGCGCCTTTTTATTATAAAAAATAGTCGTTGTTATACAAAAGAACAGAGAAATTTGAATCATGATAATATGATGTGTTTCTATAATATCTTTAAATTTGAATCATATAACAGTATTGTACACGGATTCATATCCTTTCCATTACATATGCATTTGCTAGATCATAAACTCGTGCGATGTACGAATCAGCAATATGAGGACCAAATGTTTTATTCAATTTGAATCTTTATTTATGTAATTGAAATATTATGTTGATGGCCAAGTACATAGCGATAGTTGCAAATCAATTATAATTATGAGAACATCTAATTATTTTTTCAATGTTTTATTATTATAAAATTTAATTTTTATCTCTACCTTCTTTGACCGTTAACAATATTTCAAACTATTTATTGATGTAAAAGTAGATTATGGAAGATAAAATTTAAGATTGCTAATACCATTCAAAACATTGAAATTGAAACAGTATTTCACTGAACATGAAAAAGAAAATTTGAAGAGTGCTATTGCTAATACCAATCAAAATACAACGGGCAGTGATGGAAATAAATCACATGAATACTATAGATAAAAGGAAAAAATATTTTATATCAAATCTCTTCAAGTAATATAAGAAACAGTTAGTGCCTTGTACAATGAATGAGAGAAATGAATAGTTTATTATCTTATTACCAATCGTCTAACTCGTACCGGCTGAAGTGACAAATATCAACAACCAACTCTACTCCTCTAACTCCTTAAAGCTTCCCACAATTGTTAACTTCCAACCCACATTCAATTGAAAAAGTCTTGGTAGTCTAGAATGACACTATTTGGATCACACCGTTATATTATTAGCATTGAATGCTTGTGCATGACATTGAAATACAAAGACAAAAGGAAGGCTGCCATTTCAATGTACCTGGATAATAGATTATAGAGAAATGCTAGATTATAGATTATGTATAGGCCTTGTTTTTCATACTCAAAAATTAAATCACAATCAAACTTAAAGAGGGAAGAAAAATTAGTTAACAAACAAACCTGCCTTCTAACTCATAAGCATAATACATCCAAAGCAAATATGATATAGCTATTTCTTCTTGGAGCCGAACTCCACTCTTGTGGAAAAAAAAGATCAATAGTTTTGGATGAACCAACTGTTTTTCCAAACTTACAATATGTGTTTTTATGCATGACGAAAATCACCAAATCTTACTAAATATCTAAAAAAGAAATTGGAATAGGAACAAAACTCAGAAAAGAAAAGCCCCAAAAATCTTACCGTAAACTACACATAACATGTTGTGTTGAAGTGTCTCTCCTTGAGTACACAACAGAACACCAGTCACCGTAAAAAACCTCCATTGAAGCTCCATCGAAACTACAATTCTTCTAATCGCATTAGTTTCGGTGCAGTCCCTCCAACGAGCACCAGCCACAGGATAACAAAACAAATGCGGCGGAGCAGGGTGTCGGAACGACCCCGAGCAGAAGGTAGTTACATTTCAAACCCCAACCAAGATGGTGATAGTAAGGTTTGTCTCTGAGGAATTATTTAAGATTAGATTTGAAGAACCAAACGAGAAGAGTTGAGATTGAAGATGGCCTATGAGAAAATGAGAGAGAGGGTAAATTGATTTTGCTATCTTGGAATTGAACAATGTAAAGAATAATGAAGATTGCTCTCTTAATGAATCAAATCAAGAGAAATCAAACAAACCATTGGAAAGGAATATGTGTGAATGTAATCCCTTAATACATGGAGTCAAACCATAAGTATATTTCCTTATATGATGTTTATTACCGTTGGCTTATCAAAAGCAAATAATAGCCATAAAGTCACTTAATGTATATATCTTTATATCATGTTTATTACCGTATTTATTGCACAGAGGTGTATGGAAGAACATTGTAAATGCTTAAGGGATGAGTGGGTAGTTGGGAGATTAGGGTGCAATTAAGGTTAGCTTAGGAGGGAAAAATTGAAGTGATTAGGGTTTAGTGCTAGCTTGGCAAGTCTAACTTTTATAATAACTAGACCACCGACCCGTGCGACGCACAGGTCTTATGTGCTAATATATGTTACAATAAATAAATATTTCTTCGAAAATATATAACCACAAAAAATAATATATTAACAATTGAAAAAAAAATATACATTATCTACATTAGCCAAATTCAAAGAGACTTTTAAAAAATGGAATAGATTTCAAAATCACATACCATAGACCAATGTCGACAGAAAATTGAATGGAGAATGGTCATGTCACCACATTTTTTTGAGTTTATAGATATTTATGGATCCTTAAAGCAATTGTTAGCAAAACCGTTAAAAATAATAGTAATCACATAAATGATTTGCAATAATATCAGTGTTATTGGCTCATTCATACATATTAGTAAAAAAAAATAATCATTCATTCAATAGTTTTTTCAAATGGACAATGGTTTCAATATTATTTAATCATGCATTAGTCTTCTTAACATCAACGAACAAAATATTTTACTTCTAGGGAATAAGGATTGACGGTAAAATTACAAAATATATTACTAAGAATGCATATTATAACACACACAAAAAATATTGAAGCTTCAAATGTGCACTAATATTACCAAACATCAAACATAGCCAAAAAAGTTATATCATTGCATTTGTGATTGAGACTACAACAGACCTAAAGGGAGGAAGCTAAACAACAAAAAATCTGCAAAAAATCCAAGCCTAACTATCATCAGAATATTGAATTAATCAGGAGAGAAAAAGATAAGAAAGGGAGATTCTTTTGGAGAGATTAGTAGTTTGTGAAGCAGGGACGATGAACATGAAGATTGATCGTGAGTTTGAAAAAGATTAGAGTTTGATTAGAGCTGTATTAATTGTTGGAAAGAGGAAAATTCAAATTCAAAATGGACAGCTAGAAAGTCACCAAATATTGAGAGAGAAATGATTTTTAATACCGCATTAAATGTACATGTGAGACTTCTTAAGGAAGGTAGGTTAAGATGTTTAGGAGAAAAATTTAGCTTATGATTAGGGTTAAGCAAAAGCTTAACCTTATAAGCTTTTATAATAACTAGATTGATGACCCGTGCGCCGCACGGGTCTTATGAGGTAGAATAACTATTTAATTATGTAATTTTAATTCATAGAAATAA
>Ga0228711_1012196_pt1 | contig 10626 bp, 3 predicted proteins | sample MedpolnodulmetaG_2_FD_177996 | JGI IMG/M metagenome (GOLD analysis project Ga0228711, IMG submission 177996) | Root nodule microbial communities from Medicago polymorpha collected in Santa Monica, California, United States - brown nodules | ecosystem: Host-associated > Plants > Roots > Nodule...
CTTAAGTGTCTAGAAAAACAGAGTCTGTTCTGTTTCGTATTGTATTGTGAATACCTCTGATTGTATATCAAGTATTCAAAACCTTATTCAATTCGTTGTAATTGTTAAGATAAATCTCTTTTAGTAGTGATTGAGCAAAGGAAGTCTCTTGGAGTTGTCCTTGAGCATAGAAGTCTCTTTCAGGTGTGATTGAGCAAGGAAGTCTCTTGGAGTTGTCCTTGAGCATTGAGAAGTCTCTTTCTTATGTGATTGAGCAACTTGTAATTCGACATTACATTTTAGTGGAACTCTCCTTGGAAGTGCAAGGGGGACATGACTACTTCCGGTTTGTGGAAGGAACTTGTATAGTTGCTTGTGTTCTTTCTTTCTCTGTTCTCTTACATTTATCCGCTGCACTAAGACTCTGAACTCACTAAGACTCTGAACTATTTCAGACTCTGAACCTGGGAACAGTTCTTCAGAACGTAAGAAAGAAAAGTTTTTGAAAACACAATTCAACCCTGCCTTTTTGTGGTTTTTCTCACCTTCATCGCGATCCAGCGATCATAGATGTACTATATGACTGCAGAAAATCATTGTTCCTCACTCATTTTTTCCTTTTGATTTCCTTTTACTATCTTTATCCAACCAATTATAGTGTAAATTAACCATGTATTCACCTTCGTTAATTAGCCATTTCCTATGAAAACATGGGAACTTGAGGTTGATTTTTTGAAGAACTTACATAGGTTTCCCATTATTCAATTCGAAAAAGAAAAAAGGTAGGTTTGGAGGAAGAGGAGTCATCATTGGATAAAGGTGAGACTCCATCTATTACTATTCAAAGAGGAGAAAAAGTGATATAAGTACGAGTAGACTAGGTCAAATCTTTGGTGCTGATGTTGGATTCAAGTTTTCAATTTTCAATCTTAATCTTTTGGTCAAAAAATCTTAAGCTTCCTTTTTTCTTTCTCACTCATGCCTTATATATTAGGCCTATTTAATTACTCCTCCATTTAGCGTGAGTGGTTTGGTTTATTTACATCTATATGTTAAAAAGATTTGACCAATATGAATGATCCTTTAATTATTTCTTTCGAGTGGTAATAATATTAGTCGCATCACTCTCAATTATATGTTATGTTATATTCTAATAAAGGCATTGCTATGTACAACAACAAAAAGTATCAAAAATCTATCACAAATGGCTATAAAATAGCTTTCACTAACCGTACATGGGTAGTTAGTTAATTATTGAACATCAATATCCTCATTGTTTCTATTTTTTTTTTTAACTTAACATCTGATCTAATAATTGACTAATCTAAAATGTACAATTTTACTACATCTACTTGTGAGGTTCCATTTAAAGGCAGAGCAAAGTGATGTATAAACTAACCTACGTAAACCATTGTTTCTAATTGTAAGTCCGTTTAAATAAAATTTGTATCCTAAATATTAGTCCAATGCAAATTCGCTGAAAAATGGACTAAGTCATCCGACTAAATTTTTACTATCAACGTTAATGCCACTGGCTACTAGTGTGATGTTCTTAAAGGGGAAATGTGAAATTGCATGGTCCTAAATTTGTAGTGACAAGGCAATTGCGAGTTGAGACATGCTTAAAAAAACAATTACCCTTAACAAAAATGTTTAATACTTCCTCCGGTCCTATTTATAAGAGAAAGTTAGGCCAACAAAAGTGAATGTATTTGGACTGAATTTTTAACTAAATACATTAACTTTTGTTGACCCAAATTTCTCTTATAAATAGGACCGAGGGGAGTAGACACTAACTTTATCATACACTTGTGGCATCGGTTGAGAAAAATATAATTAATTCAGTTGAATAGGTAATTTGTTTAATTCACATTTAAAATTCAGTCCATTTGAATATTACTCAACAATGTTAAATTTATAAAGCAAAGACACAATGGAAAATTTGTTGGTATATTTTTAGTTATTTTGCTTAGGTTCTCTTCATCTGAAATCAGGGCTCTATTTGAGGTAGGACGAAGAGGACGACCATCTTAGATTTCAAAAACTAAGTTTAAAATTTGGACCCCAAAATATAAAATTAAAGGTTCATTAAGTTTAGAAAATGCTAAAATCATACACATTTTAATTGAAAAAGGACATACTAGGGAATTGAATATCACATTTCCTAACGTAATAAAAACTATCATCTTCAAGAAAATTATTTTCACACTTTAGGAATTCAATTTTTTATATATACTTATTATTTAAGGTCCAAATTGTAGGTTCGTCCGTAGGCAACCAAAATCTCAGAAACGGCCCTCCCTGAAATATTCATATTGAAGATATTACCAAACATGTATGGTTGACACCTCTCTCCGATCTCAATCAACATTAAAATTAGATTTGCCACGTTGTGAGAGTATAGTTTTCCGATCAAATTTAACCTTAATGACGATGGTTAAATTATTATTATTTTTGTCAAGTTGTCTATTAGACAACTTCACCTCTCAAAATGAGTAAGGAAAAAGTTTAAGGTTGAAACTCTGACTTATACATATTATAATATTTTTATCAACTGACTTGTGCTTACGGAGATCTATTAAATTATTATCAGTATTACTTTGTGTATAAATAAATTTTATATTTACTTCTTTATTAAAAATAAAAATATGAGGTGTCAGCGAAGAACATAATTCTACTTGCAAAACAGACTCATGTTATCATCGATTAAAAAAAAAACTCATGTCATGTTGATCTTCTTAACTACACGACAAAACAAGTGAAAAAACAACCAACAAAGAAAAAGAACAAATTGTAATTAGACTAAAGAGAAGGGTCACAACAGCAAAGTAAAACATGGTATGTAAAGAGGGGTGGGCAAAAGAGGGTTCGGTTCGGGATAAAAACTGAACCGAATTGATTACTAATCGAATTAAATTGTACTGTTTCGAACCGAACTGTAATTACTTATTATTGGTACCATTAGGAAAAAAATATAAAAATCAAACGAAATCGAATTTTAAAAGTTTTACAACCGAACCGAAACCAAACTATTTTGAATCAAATCGAACTGTTTTGAACTTAACCGAATTATTTCAGTTTAATTCCATAATTATTAGTAATGGTTCAATTTTTTTCTTTAGTTCGGTTCACTTCAAGAGTTCACAATTCAATTTTTTGGTTAATTTATTCACCCCTAGTAAAGAGTATAAATGTCTGATGTCATCTTTTTATATTTTTGTCAAAACTAGTCCTTCAAATACTAAAATATTAATCTTGAGTAATTGTACCATCCATTACTCTTGCATAGAAAGAAAAAATCATTTAACTGAGGAGAAACCTTCTCTCTCGATTAATTTGTGGAGTATATAAGAAAAAACATCGTTAAATCATCATTGACATTTCTATTTTATGTTTTTTTTACGAGCAAAAATGAATTATATTAACAAAACTACAGTAATTTCTTCAACATAGGGTGTGCCAAAAAGACTACTAAAAATACAAGTTGTCCATAGAGTAACAAGAGAACAGTGCTAGCTAATATCCAAGCACATTAGGGGATTCGGCCACCGCATTTGGGTATCGAAAACAAAAGTAACCTATTTTGCTTTCAGCCACCACAAAGAATAATACTTAACATTTTCTAGTAGCTGGTAACTAGTACATTTCTGATTTTTAAACAACTGATTATTTCTTTCATTCCACAAAATTCAGAAACACAAAAGTAATATGAGATGAAGAAAATTACGTCATACTTTCAGACCATCTGTGTAATACATAAACTGATAGAAGTGATTGTGAATAACCTGAGTGTCGACATCATCAAACCCGATCCACGCTCGCACTATCGGCCAAAGGGAAGCGAAATAAGAACATAGAAGAAACACATGTTGTGAGTCTTCTAGATGGCCGCAACCCACCACACAATAACGAACCTCTGGAAAAATGACACCGTGAGTCACCGAATTTATGTTAACCCTTTGTTTTTTTAGGAAAAAATATTTTGATCATGGATTTAGACTTTTATATAATTGTTTCATTCAAAAGTTAAACTGAATTATTTAATCATACCAACAAAAAAAACTGAATTTATTTAGAACAATTCACATTTTGGTATAATTCATTGACCTGGTTTATCACAATCAAAAGTTCATATCAATAACATGGGTAACAAATAAAAAAACTAATATTCTTTCAACAAAAAAAAAATACTAATATTGAAACATAAAACTTAAATTAAGTTAACGACTTGTCAAATTAATGAGTAATGCAATTTTGACTTATATATTTAATTTAGATTATATATATAAGAAGGTGTACCTCTTCTCTTTCTCTCTCTCTCTCTGTTCTGTTCTGTTCTGTTATCACAATCACAAATAATAAAAGTACTACAGTTTCATTTTCTGTCCAAACTTGCAAGCTATCTACTTTCTCTGTTCTTCTTCCTCCTCAACATGCTTTGACTCAATTCCTTCAATTTCTCAGATCTCTTCACTTCCAGGTACACATTCTCTTGAATTAATCAATCAGTTTTTTCTATTTTTTTTTATAATTTCAACAGAAGAAGAAAAAACTATTTTTTTTTAAATTTGGATCCAAATTCAGTTTTTAATTGGATCAGCGAATACCCTTTTGACCCGATTTCATTTTTCTTAATCCAATTTTAACCCTTTTAATCAAAGTTGTTTAATTTATTGTTATTTTGGTTAATTTTTGCAGATGGTTCTGTCTCCTTGGAGCTGTAAATCATACATGCAACTTTACTGGATGAGTTTTGATTCTTCTTTGTGATTCAATTTGGTATTGAAATCTTTTTTTTCTGTTTATCTTTTCCCCAAAATTACGATTTTTATGTTTATGTATCAATAAATTGTGTTAAATTGAAATTAGTTTTTAAAAAGGGGTGATTTTTATTAATAAGTCAATTTTAGATTCTGATGGAAATAATTGATATTGATATGTAGTTATATAGATACTGGTTGCATGCTGACATAGATTTAATTAATTGGATAAAAAGTTTTTTTTTTTTGTTTGTTAAGATTGATTTTTCATATGGTGTGGTGATTTTGTTTTGGATTGGTTGATGATTCCTTGAGATGATAAAGGAATTGTGTTTTGGATTGTTGTTTGCAGGATGATGAGTAGAAAGTGAATAGTTTTCTTAAAATGGATCAGAGGGAAGGAGTGAATGATGGTTTTCCTAGACATAGACCAAATGATTCACTTCTCCCTGGTCTGATCGATGATGTTGCCCTCAATTGTCTCGCTTGGGTTGGTAGATCCGATCACGCGTCACTGTCTTGTATTAATAAAAGGTATAGTAGGTTGATCAGTAGTGGTTATTTATATGGATTGCGGAAAGAATTGGGAGTTGTGGAACATTTGGTTTATTTGGTTTGTGATCCAAGAGGATGGGTGGCGTTTGACCCTACCATAGGTAGATGGATGGCGTTGCCTAAGATACCGTGCGATGAGTGTTTTAACCACGCGGACAAAGAGTCCTTGGCTGTGGGTTGCGAACTCTTGGTTTTTGGTAGGGAATTGATGGAGTTCGCCATTTGGAAGTATAGCTTGATTTGCCGTCGTTGGTTGAAGTGTCCAGAGATGAACCAACCTCGCTGTTTGTTTGGATCTAGTAGTCTTGGTTCAATTGCTATTGTAGCCGGTGGAAGTGATAAATATGGAAATGTTCTGAAGTCTGCTGAGTTGTATGACTCTGCATCATGTACATGGGAACTTTTACCAAACATGCACACACCGCGTAGATTGTGCTCTAGTTTTTTTATGGATGGCAAATTCTATGTTATCGGTGGAATGTCGAGCACAACTGTTTCATTAACTTGTGGAGAAGAATATGATCTTTCAACAAGAAGTTGGAGGAAAATAGAGGGTATGTATCCATATGTTAATGTGGGTGCTCAAGCACCTCCACTTGTGGCAGTTGTGGATAATCAGTTGTATGCAGTTGAGCACTTAACTAACATGGTGAAGATGTATGACAAGCAAAAGAACACTTGGAATGAATTGGGGAGGCTCCCAGTTCGGGCTGATTCTTCAAATGGCTGGGGCCTTGCTTTCAAGGCTTGTGGAGATAAACTTTTGGTCGTGGGTGGACAAAGGGGTCCAGAAGGTGAAGCTATTGTGCTGAATTCATGGTGTCCTAAATCCGGTGTCAGGGATGGCATCATTGATTGGCAGGTACTCGGTTTGAAGGAGCATGTCGGAGTGTTCGTGTATAACTGTGCTGTTATGGGCTGTTGAGGGAATTTGAGATAATTTTCAATTAACTCAACAGAAGATGCTAATATGCACAATCTGACTTTGCCTTGAAGGGTGCTTCCATGTTCCGCCGTCGCTTCATTTACCGAGTTAATTGTTCTTTGGGATGGCTTTCCCCAGCTGAGAATTTAGTCTCATCTTTTTAACATGGTTTATTTGAATGTATTTCTTACTTTCTTGGTCCATAATTTTAAATTTCTTTTGAGATTACTGAGTAGTCTTACACAGAAATGTTGTGTTTTATTTTTCTTAGCCAACTATGTAAACCAATAAATCAAGGAATTTTCATTGTTTAATGCTTGTTGTTGTCTGCTTTCTCCCTGTAATATGTTTGTCATAATTTATGTCCACTAATTCATGCTTAGATTGTCTGTGTGTGTTGATGTTCATGTCATTGTCCATAAATTGTTCATCTAACTAGAGCTTGTAGGGATTTGGATTGTTTACGGTCACTAGGGTCGTTGAGTAAATATAAATAGCGGGCGGTTCATATTCTGACTTTACTTGACATATTTCAAACAGAAACTTGGAATTTGAATTATCTGATCTTAGATTCAATGACTGAGATGTGCTAACTGATTGCATAATATTTTGATTGTTTCAAATCCAATCTATGATCTCATTTGGCTTAAAACTGAATGTTAGATTGCAACCATAGGTGAAAACAAAGTCACAACTGTTTTGAAATGATTTTGTCTGTGTTATCTTTTGATTAGTTTTTTTAGAAGAGGTCCCCTCCAAGGTCTATAATGTGTTTGGGTACCTTGTCCATCCATCCAACCGTACTTCATAGATTAATGTCTGATTTTCATTTACCTATATATGTGGTATTCACTTTATATACAATATGACCTTAAAATGATTTCTCTTCCTTTAATCAGGAAGATTAATTCAATTGGGACCATTCTTCATTACCCTATAAGTTTCTTTTGTCCTATGTTTCCAACCCACTATTTAATGTTTCACAGTTCTTGGTATATCTTTTTTATACACTTGTTATTATCACCTTGATGTTGAGATGAATAGGTGGTTGAACCTCTTTTTCTTGCCAACCAACAAATGTGTTAGTGTTAATCATGCAAAAAAAGGATCTGTGCAATGTTCACTTTATATTATTGATCATTGCACTTGTATTTTACATCACTTGTTTCTTTTTAGTCATTATATGACATTTTTATTTTTAGGTTTACTATTACAAGATTTTTGTCAAGAAATGGTTTTTATGCCCTTCATGTGGGGGACTAATCCAAGTGGTGGAAGTATAATTTTTCTTTATTTACAATTTTCATCATACTGTATGACAGCAGCATGTTAGAGAATGAGATTCATTTTAATGATTGAGAATGGAATCATACTTTTTACTAGAAAGGACTTGAAATTCTTTTCACCATAACCAAAAAACAATTAGGCTTCATGTACCAAAATAAAATAAAATTTAGGCTACCTATTATTTTTTTAGTATACATCAGTGAATAATTTGCTTACTCATCACCAACTTATTTGCAGTCTTTTATTTAATATAAAAAAATGAGGTTTATGCCTATTTAGGCTACTCATAATTTTTTAAATAGGGTTTGTTGTTATGTGACTCAAAGATCCATTCTTAGTCTATTAACTAATCTATCTATTTTAAAAAAATTCTTCCTCTAATGACACGTGGTAAAATTTCATACATTTATTTCATGGTTTTTTTTTTCTTCTCCACATCAGGGCACTCTTGCCCTATACTAGTTTTCTATGTTAATTTAATTAAATAATGGTACCTGTTAATTAACTAATGATTTTCATTTTACATTTCATCCTAAAAAAGTATCCTAATAAGAGCCAAACTGTAAACTGCAATAGTAGTACAGAACAAATATCCTCATCTGAAGATTAGAAATGAGATCCTTTGTTGTAAATGGTGAATTGCCAGGATCATTTTTTTTATGAAGAAGTTAGCTGATCCAAATTGACATCGGAGAAAATTGAATATGAGACTTTGAGACGGGACATACTCCAAGGTCTCAAGTCAACATTAGGCCAAGCCAAATTGTTAGGACCGCTTCTCTTGGCCAATTTTGTTAGATAGTTGCTCAATAGCCACCTAGATTACGTTTTCAATAGAGTCGTAACTTCCGATCAATTATTTTAATGTGTAATTTTTTAACGGATCATAATTTTTAATCAACTTTTTTAATCAAGTGAACAATTTTGAGATGTCTATTGAACAATCATTATTTGTTATTGAGTTCTGCTCTTTACCCAAATGGTTCTGCTCATTCCCAAAGTAATTGTCCAAATTGCCCCTGCGTGAGTTAACCTGCGTTGCGTGAATTAAGTCATGCTGCGTGAGATAACTCACGCTACGTGTTGTTATTTGCCAAGGTAGAGCCTCATTTCCTTATTTCCTCATTTTCGATCAAAACTCTCTCAAATCTCTCTCAAATTACCCAAATTCGAAATTCCTTCAACTTCAAATCAAACAACTCTCCAACAACAAGAACAAGTAAGTTTTCACTTAAATTATGTTGGTATGATAGATTTTTTCACTTAAACTAGAATTTATTAGGTTTAGTGTTTTGATAAAATTTTGATTTTTTTGTAAGAAATGATACAATGTTACATGTAAATCACTTATAGTGCTTAATTGTTATAATGTTTAGATGTTTGCATGATTATGTTAAATTTTTTACACTTAGATTAGATTTTTTTAGTTTTAGGGTTTAGTTTAAATTTTGATTTTTTTTGCTAAGAAATCATACAATGTTACATGTAAATCACTTATATTGCTTAATTGTTTAGATGTTTGCATGTTTATGTTGCAGTTATCATTTTTAGGGTTTATGTATAAGTTGCACTCCAAGTGTTTTATGAAATGTATGAATGAGTTTTTCATTGATTGTGTTTAATTTCTTATTGTGTAGATTTGAAGCAATGGCCGGTTGGATCGACGTTCATGCACAATTAAACGGCGGAGAACCTCAGAGGTTGAAGGTTCAGTGTCTTGGTGTAACGTTAAGAGGTCTCAAAGATGAACTGAATGAATTCTACCAAGGAGTCGACCCGAGAGACACAAGGAGGGTGGAATACGTTTGGTATAAACGTCCAATGCTCGACGAGGGGAGAGTATCATTCAGTTGGGTGGAATTAACGAACGACGAAAACATGACGAGCATGTTTTGGGAGCATAGTATGTTCCAGTGGATCGATATGCGGGTAACGTTGCTGAGATCAACTGAAGATATTATCAAGAGTCAGATTCCGCCAAAAGATCGTGATTAGGTAGGGAAATGCACCTTCCAACTTCAACAATTGTCTTCCTTTGAATGGGGTAATTTAAACTTGTTAAACGACAGTTCCTAAGCATTCACCCGGGAGTGTTATTGTTTCATTCAAAAGATTAAATTCCTGTTAGTTTGGTTTAGATGAAGTATGGAAGTGTCAAGGACTGGGCCTCATTCTTTTGGCACTTGAATACCATCATCTAAACCAAACTAACAAGAATTTAATCTTTTGAATGAAACAATAAAACTTCTGGATGAATGCTTGATAGTTGTTGTTTAGCAAGTTTGAATTTACCCCATTCAGAGGTAAGATAATTGTTGTAGTTGGAAGGTGCATTTCCAAATGTAATGTAATAACATATATACATGTTGTTTATGTAATGTAATGTAACTTTTATTCGAATTCACGTTGAGTTTAATTAGGTTTTTTTTCTGATTTTTTTTAAGACGTAACTTTATTCGAATTTATTAAATACGCAATTTTTATTCGAATTAACACTGATTTATTCTAATTTATTTATTTACTTTATTGGAATTTATTAATTAAATAAGCAATTATAAGACAAATGTAAATATTAACAAGGGTGTAAAAACCATTTATAATGCATGAACAACTGGCCACAGTAACGTGAGTTAACTCACGCCAAGGTTAACACTAGCGTGACTTAACTCACACCAAGGTTAACACTAGTGTGACTTAACTCACGCTAGGTTGGCCGGTGATATTTGTTCTAGAACACGTTTTTTTGAAGTTGGTCAGTTATTCCACCTTCAATTTAACTCATTTCTACACGTTTTTCCTACTCTTTTGACTGCATTTAGTACTAATAAAACCTATGGTACCCATTTCTCACTATAAATACCCCTCCAAAACTCACTATTTCCTCACACCATACCTTCTCTTCTTCTCCTCCTCACTCTTTCACCTTTGTAGTTTTTGTTTTTTTAGCTCTTTTGGGGGCCAATTTAGGGGTAAAAAAGGGTCAAGGAAGGGGGTAAAATAGGCCAACCGACTTGGGGCACAAAGAGGTCAACCCTTGGGGTAAAAGTAAATCTCCTTCTTTTTACCCCAAAAACTTTTTACCGTGGGTAAAAAGACTCTTTCTTGGGGTATAAAAAGAAC